>WBZQ01000457.1_pt1 | contig 32614 bp, 31 predicted proteins | sample 5204251 | NCBI WGS metagenome assembly WBZQ01 (sample SAMN12412402, study PRJNA552823) | activated sludge metagenome | isolation source: activated sludge from nitrification reactor of wastewater treatment plant... | place: USA: Virginia | collected 2017-09 | reverse complement strand
GGCTGGTGTATCGAGGCCAATTGGACGACTCGCGCCCCGGCAACAATAGGCCGGTCACCGGTCGGGACCTGCGCGCCGCGATCGATGCCGTCATGGGCGGAACGCCGGTGAATCCCGATCAAAAGCCTAGCGTCGGCTGCAGCATCAAGTGGAGGCCGGGCAACGCGCCGGCTTTTGCCTGAACGGCAGCGGAGAGAAGTTGAGAGTTGTTGGCTGGTTCTTTTGTTCTGTCGGTTATCCTTAGGCTAGCGTATAGCGGAACTGCTTTCGGTGCACCTATCGATGTGAATCGTAAGTTAGACACCAGCGATATCGAACACTATGGGCATGTGATCACTGAATATTAGCCAGTCATCGGCCCTGCCCACTGAAATTTCGGAGGATTGAAGCAGATCCTTGGAAGCAAACGCATAGTCAATGTGATAGGGACGAGCAAGCTTACGATGCATAAAGAACGTGGGTTGTGATTCCTTTCCCTGCTGCTCGCCGGTCCGGTGGTGATACACACTCTCTAAACCGATCGAGGAGAGCTCCCTGACGACATCACTGTGGTTCCACCACCGATCCCAGACGTCCCAGCGTGCGTTGCTGTTGAAGTCTCCGCAGATGAGCATGTTGCGGTTCTCAATTCTTGTTTTGTGGACCTGAAGGTATTTCCACAATTGACCGATGTAGCGGAAGGTCGGCGAATTTGCGTGACGCGTCCAAACCGCCAATGCCGTGATCTTGTTGTCGATGGTGAACGGAACAAATGACTCAAGTCCGTTGCCATCCCAGTCGAGCATGGCCAGAGGCGCATTGCTTGAAAATACTCCCAGCCCCCTGTGTTTGTTGCTACCAACCCACAATGAACCCTTTGCCCAACTCTTGTATGAACTATCAATCGAACCTTCTGGCTTTTCACATTCTTGGACGATGTAGATGTCGGCATTGAGAGTGAGAAGTTGTGGGAGCTTTTTGCGAAGTGCACCGTTGCAATTCCAACTGACAATTCTCATGAGGTGAACAAATAGATTGGTTCTGGCTTTGATATATGCGTGCAAGGGGCTGTTTGGGCCATCAATTGCCATCATAAATTACAGAATGTCCCGACGCCTGTCCACCTCATTGCGGCACCAAGCAAGACGATCACAACCGGCCCCCTCCCTGCCTCATATAAACCCCTGATCTCTTGGCCCTTCAGAAAACACAGGCCGCAACCGATAAAGATAGCCGGGGCCCCCTGTACAGGGCGCACGCGCAACGCGCACGAAGGAGGATCGTCTATCATGGCATCGGCGCAAGAACTCGTCCAATCCTGCTCCAACGTTTTCACCCTCCCTGAGATCTACTATCGAGTTCGCGATGTCGTGGACAACCCGGACTCGACGATGGATGATTTGGCGAAGGTCCTCAAGATGGACCCGGCCATCTCTGCGCGCGTCCTGAAGATTGTGAACAGCCCGCTGTATGGCGTTCCCAAGCAGGTGGACACGGTGACCCGCGCGGTGAACCTGCTCGGGATGCAAGCGATCCGCGATTTGGTGACGGCCACGACCATCGGTCGTAGTTTCAGCGGTATGACGGTGCAGATCATGGATTTGTCGGCCTATTGGCGTAAGAGCGTCCTCTGCGCCTTGATGGCCGGAAAAATCGCCAAAGTCTGCGGCATCGATGACAGCGAGCGGTTTTTTATCGAGGGGTTGCTGCGAGACATCGGGCATCTGGTCTTGTATCAGACCATTCCCGAGCGCGCGCAGTCGGCGCTTATCGAGGCGGGCAACCTGGGGAGCCCGCTTGCGGAAGTCGAGCAGTCCAACTTCGGGTGCGATTTTACGGAAGTGGGCGCCGAGTTGATTCATTCCTGGGGGATGCCGCTTCAAATCGAACAGGCCATCCGCCACCAGCTCTGTCCCGACGAGGCAGGCGAGTACGCGCTTCACCCTTCGATCGTGCACCTCGCGGGGGTGGTTGCCGACCACAATGAATTGCATCCCTCCGTTGCGCCGAAGGAGTTGTCGTTTCATGCGGCCGCATTGCAGTCCACCCGATTCGATGTGAGTGAGTGGCCGGCATTACTGAACGAGGCGCAAGAACAGCTTCAGGAGACGGTGAAACTGTTCAGTCCTGTAGCTCTGGCCGCCTGACTTCAGGCAGAGACGCGGTCTCACCGCCGGCGATGCGCTCGAGGTTTGAGACGGCTCGTCGGCGGATACGGACCCTGCTCCTGATATTCCCCTCCAATTCGTCGATCCCCTGAAACCGGAAACTGTCCGACCATTGGCACAGGGCCTAGTCCCGCAGCAGGCTGCACCTTATTAACTTCAAGCAATGATTTAACCAGTATTCGATTCGCCTGTCTCATATTGCCTTCTGGCCGTTTCAGGTGTGATCGATAGGGGATTCGCAGCCGCTGCAAACCGCCTGGCCGCCACGCCCGGTTCCATGCGTTAGCCAAGCCCTCCATTTCTGAACTTCAATGATCACATGAGGTGTTGTCCTTTGCGGCGAGATCTCCTTCTCCACATCCTTTGCTTGACCGACGCCACGAAGGCGCGTACACAAACAGCCTAACCAGGAGGGACCTATGCCACCCAAAAGGAAAGTGCCACGGCAGTCGGGCCGCAATCGTTCGGCCGGACAGAAACGGAAGGGCGCAGCCGCGAAAAGCGGTGAGGCCGGGATGACCCGCCGGTTGCAAGATCTCGTGGAACGGATCGACGTGGTGCTGCCTGAAGTAGCGGCAAGGGTGGCGGCGTTGGAGCACCTCCTGCTGGAACTGAAACTCTGCACGCAGGAAGATTTGCGCAGTGCGCGGGAGTTTGTGCGCATTCAAGAAGCATAAGCGGTGCTGCGTTCCCGGAAAGTGGGTGCCCATGCCCGTGACGCCTCACATTGAAAAACATTTCACCGCCACCGCGACCGTCCGCGATATTGTCATCGGCATGGCCGACGGGTTGACCGTGCCCTTTGCGTTGGCGGCCGGATTGTCGGGCGCGGTGGCGTCATCCGGGTTGGTGGTGACAGCCGGATTAGCCGAGATCGCGGCCGGCTCGATTGCCATGGGGTTGGGCGGGTATCTCGCGGCGAAGACGGATCTGGAACATTACGCGTCTGAACGCTTGCGCGAGTTGCGGGAGACGCAGCATATCCCGGAGCGGGAGGCCGAGGAAGTGTCCGAGATTTTTCGGGGCTATGGGTTGCGCGATGAACAGATTGCTCCGTTGATCGAGACACTCCAGGCCAATCCGACGCAGTGGGTGGATTTCATGATGCGGTTCGAGCTGGGGCTCGAAGAGCCTGATCCCACGCGCGCACGGATCAGCGCCTGGACGATCGCGCTGTCCTATGTGGTCGGCGGACTTATTCCGCTCCTGCCGTACATGGTTGTCTCCGAGATCCGCACTGCGCTCTGGTGGTCGGTGGCGGTGACTCCCGTGGCCCTATTTGTGTTCGGGTATGTCAAGAGCGGGTATACCGGTGTGCCGCCGTGGCGCGGCGGATTCCAAACCGTGCTGGTCGGCGGTCTGGCCGCCGCGGCCGCTTTCGGAATCGCCCGCCTGCTCGGTTGAGGCGGTCCGCGTTTACTTTCCTTCCTCCGGCTCGTTAGACTGCCGCCATGACTCCTGAACAACCGTCTGCCGCCACTTCCACTGAGCTGCTTTCAACCGATCCGGTCGATCGTGTGATTGCCTACCACGTTCGAACCAAACACCATTTCAATCGATATGCGCGGTCATTGGGGTATTTGGACTGGGCGAACCAACCCAATCCCTTTCGACGATTCGACGGAGCAGAGCTGGTCCGCTTGCCGTTGCTGAAGCCGGACGATGAACCACGGTCGCCTTCCTACACTGCCATCTATCGACCATGCGCCGTTGCTGCGCAGTCGTTGACGAACCGCACCATTTCACGGTTCTTCGAACTGGCCCTCGGGCTGTCGGCATGGAAAAAGGCCGGGGAGTCTGAATGGGCGTTGCGCAACAATCCGTCGTCCGGCAATCTCCATCCGACGGAGGGCTACGTCCTTCTGCCGCCGACCGAGGGGCTCGACCTGAAGCCGGGGCTGTATCACTATGCGCCGAGAGAGCATGGGGTGGAGTTACGCGCTGACTGTTCGCCGGCCGCCATCTCGCGTCTATTGGCTCCCTTTCCGCCAGGATCGTTTCTGTTCGGTCTCACCTCAGTCCATTGGCGGGAAGCCTGGAAGTACGGCGAGCGGGCGTTTCGCTACTGCAACCACGATGTCGGCCATGCGATCGGGTCGGCGCGTATCGCGGCGGCGACACTAGGTTGGAGGATGGCGCTGTTGGATGGAGCCGATCAGAACCAGATCGCGAGGGTACTGGGAACCCACCGCGTAGACGATTTCAGCGGGGTGGAGCCGGAACATCCCGATTGCCTCGCGGTGATCTGGCCGGCTGAAGGCGTGAAGCGTGAAGCGTCGTCCGTGAAGCGCATGGAACAGATCCCCCTGTCCCTCGATCCTGAGGTGGTGAAGGAATGGGCAAGTAGTACCTGGTATGGGAAGGCCAATGAGCTGAGTCGCGAGCATGGGGTGCATTGGGACGTCATCGATCAGGTGGCAGAGGCCTCCTGGAAGACGGCTGTGGAACACCCTATCGTCTCGCTTGCCGGGACCCCCATTGTTCCAGTCGGGACGCTTCAGGCTTCACAACCGACGAGCGACGCAGCGGCGATCATCAGGCAGCGCCGCAGCGCCGTTTCCTTCGATGGCCGCACCGCTATTTCAGCCGCCACATTCTTTCATCTCCTGCAGCGTGTGATGCCTCGCGCGGAGCGACCGCAATTGCAGCGTCCCATGCCGTGGGATGTCTTGCCTTGGGATCCGGCGATTCATCTCATGCTGTTCGTGCATCGCGTCGAAGGGCTGGAGGCCGGGCTGTATATGCTGGCGCGTGACCCGAACAAGCTGCCGTTTCTGCGGCAGTCGATGAATCCTGAGTTGGAATGGACGCCCGCGCCCGGTTGTCCGGAAGATCTTCCCCTGTTCTGGCTGTTGCAGGGCAACGCGCAACGACTGGCGGCGCAAGTCAGTTGCCAACAGGGCATTGCCGGCGATAGTGCCTTTTCGCTCGGGATGCTGGCGGAGTTCGAAGGCCGCTTGCGGCAGGGCGGGGCTTGGTGGTATCCACGCCTGTTCTGGGAAACGGGCCTGCTCGGGCAGGTGCTCTATCTGGAAGCGGAGGCAGCGGGAGTGCGGGGCACCGGCATCGGCTGCTTTTTCGACGACCCGGTACATGAGGTCGTGGGCATCAAGGACCTGTCGATTCAATCGCTGTATCATTTTACGATCGGTGGGCCGGTGGACGACCAGCGGCTCATGACGCTCCCTCCCTATCATCACCTCCGGCATGAGTGATTGCGCAGGACCTGCTTTGAACGAGAGACGAACGACGAGATACGAGGAACGAGCTCATTATGTTTAAGATCAAGAAGAAGATCGAGAAGCCGAAGCCGCCGGTTTTGTATAACGTGATCGAAGATTACTCGGAGTTCGATGCGCCGGGTAACGTCACGGCCTGCGCGATGACGCTGCCGGAAGATCTGGCAGCGCATGCGAAAATTCTAGCCGAGAGTTACGACGTGCCGTTGGACCGGATGACGCAGCTGCTGACCGAGGGCGGTGTCTATGTGTATCCCCAAGTGGGCGGATTGTTGACGCGTGGACTGTTTGCCTGCCGGATCGATGCCGGCGGTGCCATGCCGAAACAGACCTGGGTACTCGACCTGATGCAATTCGCCGAGGCGGAGCAATTAGCCCGGTCGCGCGCCGTGCCGTTGATCGAGGCGGCGACAGAGGTGTTCTATCGAACGCTTCCCGAAGAATTAAAAACCAAGCTGGCCAAAAAGAATCTCGGCCTCGACTACCGGACCCTCGACCGTGCGGTCGCGAAGGGCGGCGATATCAAGTTCATCGACTTCCGCAAAGACTGGTCTCCCCATTTCAAGCGGCTCTGCATCATGCCTGACGGACGCCTTGTGGAGACGGGCGGGCTGGAAGAGTTTGCGCAGCTGCACCAGATTACGGTGCCGCAGGCGAAGAAACTCGTGGAGGAGGGGGGCACGATGGATGTGGCCGGCGGAGAAGTGCTCGCCTGTCAGATCGTCAACGGTCAGCCGGCAGTCGCCCGTTTCAGCGCGAAGAACTACACGAAGGCCAAAGAATTGGCGGCGAGCAAAGGACTGCATATCCTGGATGCCCTGAGCGAAGTGGCTTATAACGATTCGGTGATGATGCGAACGTTGCAGCGGAAGGATCTGGGGGGACGGATCTAAGTCTCAGCTGGCATCAGGCTTTCGTTGATGCAGCCGGTCAACCTTGTCCGCTTCGGTGCGTGTGGAACAGAGGACCTGTGAGCCATGAAGCAAGCGATCCTCATCTGTGCCGCGAGTCTGCTGCTCGCCGGTTGTGCGGGGCCCAAGCCGATTCTCTACCCCAACGATCACTATCGACAGGTCGGGCCCGATGCGGCTGACTCCGACATCAAAGACTGCATGGCCTTAGCCGAGCAAGCCGGGGCCTCTCCTAGCGAAGGCAAAACCGCCCAGGTCGCAACCGGCACGGTGGCAGGCGGAGCGATCGGATCGGCCGCCGGTGCGGTGGGCGGAGCCATCTTGGGCCATCCGGGACGAGGGGCCATGGTGGGCGCGGCCAGCGGCGCGACGGCCGGGTTTCTGCGCGGCTTGTTCAGGCGATCGCCGCCGAGCGGGGCGTTTACCAACTACGTGGATCGTTGTTTGCGTGAGCGCGGGTATGATCCGACAGGATGGCAGTAGGCTTACGTCGCGGGTTCCATCACTTCGCCCGTTTTCTTCCTGAGATAGAACACTCCCGCTCTCATCCCGATATAGGCGCCGAGAACGTTATCCAGCAGGTCCAGCAGCGACGTGCTGCGATTGTGACAATAGACCTGGTAGTACTCGATGCCGAAGGAGAGGGTAAAGGCCATGAGCATCAGAAGGCCCGGCGAGAAGGATCTGCCGTCCAATCCGCGCAGGGTATAGAGCAGGCCGAATGGGACGAAGAGGAGGATGTTGGCCGCCGCATCGATGCCGAGATCCAGGAGGACGGCCGGCGAACTTAGCTGGTCCGGTGTCGGCACCCAGCGAATGTATTGCCAATGCGCATGGCCGACAAAGTTATGCAACGGGAGGATGCCTACGAGCACGATAAGGATGCTCCAGGCACACCAGAGACGCCATGCGCGAGTGGGGGTTAGAAACACGGGTGTTTGGCTGTGGCTGTCCGCTGCACCGGACGATTCTTGCAGAAGCAACGGTGGGGTTTCCAGCAGATTTTCCTTCGTGAACGGCTTTCGGGCGAAGTCCTGGGGCGCGAAGGGGAGTGCGGATTACTTCTGGGCCAGTTCCGCTTCCACGGCGTTCAGCATTTCTTTCAAGTCGAAGGGCTTTTCGAAGGTCCGATGAGCGCCGAAAAGTTTCGCGATATCCAGAAAGTTCCGGTCACCTTGGGCGCCGGTCATTGCGATGATTTTCGTGTCCATGTATTCGCGGGTCAGTTGCAGGGTGGCTTCCAGTCCATCGACCTCCGGCATGAGCAGGTCCATGATCAGCAGGTCGGCTTTATGTTTCTGATAGAGATCCAGCGCTTCCCGCCCATCTTTCGCTTCGACGACCTTGTGCCCTGATCGTTCCAGGACCTCCCGCAGGAGGCCGCGGATGGATGGTTCGTCGTCGATCACCATGATGGTCGCCATAACTACTCCTCAGGATGGGCACCGGTTCTGCGTGTGATGGAACGGTTTCGCAGTATTCGGGCTCGGTTGCAGACAATTCAACTCGTAGAGGAAGCTTACCGCGGTGATGAAAGTCTGTCCAGGAAACAGTCTGAAACAGCCGGGCATCGATTCGACCTTCTCCCGTCCCGCCTTGCTCGGTCAATAGGTTACGATCCGGACGCGTTCATTCCTCCCTGACCGGCAAGGGGCCGCGGCCTCATGGTCTCGCCACGCACCCAGTAGGGATATAGGGCTGGAATGACCAGCAAGGTCAGGGCTGTCGAGGTCAGCAGGCCTCCGATCACCACGGTCGCCAGGGGGCGTTGGACTTCCGCGCCCATGCTGGTCGCCAAGGCCATGGGGAGAAATCCGAGGCTCGCCACCAAGGCCGTCATGAGGACCGGGCGGAGTCGATCCGTGGCCCCTTGGACAACCGCCTCGCCAGGCGATACGCCGTCGGCTTCCAGCCGGCGGATATGGCTGACCAGGACGACTGCATTGAGCACTGCAATTCCGAAGAGCGCGATAAAGCCGATGATGGCCGAGATGCTGAGCGGCAACCCTCGGAGCCACAGCGCCAGAATGCCGCCGGACAGCGCCAGCGGCACATTGAGAAAGATCAGCAGGGCAGGCCGCATCGCGCCGAAGATCACCGACAACATCCCGAGGATCAGCAACAGCGTGACCGGCACCACCATGGTCAACCGGCGAGCGGCCTCCTGCAGGTGTTCGAATTGCCCGCCCCAGCGCATCTCGTATCCGGCGGGCAAGCTCACTGCTCTGGCGACGGCCTGCTGAGCCTCGGCCACAAACCCGCCCAGATCCCGTCCTCGAATGTTGCACTCCACGACGATCCGCCGTTGTACATGTTCACGGCTGACCTGCGCCGGGCCGGAATCCACTGTGATGCTCGTCACGCGCGAGAGGGGCACCAGTTCGCCATGCATGGTCGGGATCAGCAGGTTGCCCAACAACGCCGGATCCTGAGACACCCGGTCGGCCAACCGCACGACCAACTCAAATCGACGGGAGCCCTGCACCACGGTGCCGACAACGGTCCCTACCCGGGTCGATTGTATGAGCGTGAGCACTTCGTCTGCGGTGAGCCCGTATCGGGCGATTGCTGCGCGATCCACGATGACACGCAGCAGCGGGAGTCCCGCGACCTGTTCGACCTTGACGTCTGCCGCGCCCGACACGGCTTGAAGCGCGCGCGCCGCGCGTTCAGCCTGTTGCTTGAGAATGTCCAGGTCGGGGCCGAAAATCTTGACGGCCAGATCCGAGCGCACGCCGGCGATCAACTCGTTGAAACGCATCTCGATCGGCTGAGTGAATCCGAGGCCGACACCGGGAACCTGCTCCTCGATGCGTCGTTTCATGGCTTCGATCAAGCCGTCGCGAGTCCCGGCTGTCACCCATTCCCGTTGCGGCTTGAGGATGATGAAGACATCGGAGAGTTCGACGCCCATCACATCCGTTGCCACTTCGGGGCTGCCCGTGCGCGTGACCACCTGAGTGACCTCGGGAAAACGGCGAAGGACCCGTTCGATATCGAGCGCGGTAGAGATGGATTCGGTCAGCGAGATGCTGGGCAACCGCCACACTTGCAGCGCGACGTCGCCTTCCTCCAGCCTGGGTACGAACTCGATGCCGAGCCTGGTTCCTGCCCCCAGGCTGATGATGAACAGGATGATCGCAATCGAGACCGGCCAGAGAGGCCGCGCCACCGCCCATTTGAGCCAAGGGCCATAGGCGCCTCTCAGCCCGCGAATGATCAGGGTTTCTTGCCGGGTCGCTCCGGTCCGTACGAACCAGAACGACAGGAGCGGCGTCACGGTGAGTGCAAGCAGCAGGGAACCGGCGAGGGCCATGATCACCGTGAACGCCATGGGACGGAACATCTTGCCCTCGATCCCGGTCAAGGCCAGGATGGGCACATACACGAGAATGATGATGCTCACGGCCAGGGTCATGGGACGCAGGACTTCCCGTCCGGCCGTCAGCACGGTCTCAAGGCGCTCGTCCCGATTACGTGCCGGCTTGTCCGCCAATCGGCGGAGAATGTTGTCGATCATGACCACAGAGCCATCGACCAATAGGCCGAAGTCGATGGCGCCCAGGCTCATCAAATTGCCTGAGAGTCCGGCCTGCAGCATGCCGGTAAAGGCGATCAGCATGGCGAGCGGAATCGCCGAGGCGACGATCAGGCCGGCCCGGAGGTCGCCGAGAAAGAGAAACAGCACGGCGATGACGAGCAGGCCGCCTTCCAGCAGGTTGTTGCGCACGGTCGTCATGACCTTGGACACAAAAATCGTGCGATCGTAGTAGGGTTCGATGGTGACACCGGAAGGCAGGGTCGCCTGGATTTCCTGCACGCGCGCCTTCACGCGGGTCACCACTTGTTGCGCGTTTTCACCCGCGAGCATCTGTACCATTCCGATGACCGTCTCGCCTTCGCCCATGGCGGTGGCCGCGCCGATCCGAAGCCCTGAACCCTCTTTCACCTCGGCGACGTCGGCAATGTAGACCGGCACACCGCCCGATCCGTGGGCCACGACGATCCGGGCCAGGTCGCTCACCTGCGTGGCGAGCGCTTCCCCTCGAATGAGAAGTTGCTCACGCTGATGTTCGATGTATCCGCCGCCGGCGATGGCATTGTTCCGTTGCAGCGCGTCGAAGATCTGCTTCATGGTCAGCTTGAAGGAGAGCAGTTTCGACGGATCCACGATCACGTGGAACTGTTGCGGCTCTCCCCCCCAGATATTGACCTCAACCACGCCGGGCACGGCGCGTAATTTCATCCCGATGTCCCACTGCAACAGCGTTCTGAGCGCCATGGGACTGTAGCCGGGTCCTTTGACCGTGAATTGATACACTTCGCCCAGCCCGGTGGTCAGCGGGCCCATGACCGGCCGGCCATATTCCGCAGGGATGCGCTCCATGGCCTGCGCCAACCGTTCCGTCACGAACTGTCTGGCCCGGTAGATGTCGGTCTGGTCGTCGAAGATCGCCGTCACGGCGGAGAGGCCATATCGTGAAACCGAACGCAGTTCCCGCAATGCCGGCAAGCCGTTCAAGGAAGCCTCGATGGGGAACGTCACGAACTGCTCGACTTCCACCGGACCCAAGGCCGGCGCGCGGGTGAGCACTTGGACCTGCACCGGTGTGAGGTCCGGGACGGCGTCGATGGTGAGGTTCGAAAAGGACCAGATGCCCGTGGCAATCACGACGGCGATCGCCACCAGAGTAAAGAATCGATAGCGGAGCGAAAAAGTCAGCAGGTGGTTCATGGGGTCCTCACTCGCCCGATCCGATCTGTTCTTTCAGCAGCACGTTTTTCAGATCGAAGACCCCTTCAATCACGACCGGGTTGCCTTCCTTCACACCTGTTCGAATTTCGACCCAGCCGCCGCTCTCACGTCCTGCGTCGATCGGCGTAAACGTGTACCCGTCGTGACCTTCGAGGAAGACCCCTCGAGTCTTGTCGATGGTGGTGAGAGCAGACACAGGAACCGCCACCGTGGGTGCCCCTGAGCGGGTGAGCGCCACTTCCACATACTCGTGCGGTTTCAGGTGTCCCTGCCGGTTCTCCACTTCGAAGCGTATGTGGATCGTGCGCGTGGTTTCATCGGCGACCGGCGCGAGATATGTGAGTGGGGCCGTGATCACCTCGCCGCCTTTGGGCGCGATTGTGCCCAGGTCGCCCTCTTTGAATTTTCGAGCCTGTTCAATGGGGAGATTGGCAAAGACCCAGACACGGCTGGTATCGACGACTTCGAAGAGTTCGGCACCAGGCGCGACTCCCTGTCCGCGCACCGCATTCTGGGCCACCACTGTCCCGGCGATGGGAGAGGTCAGAGTATAATGATGGCCTTCTTCATGCCCGCCGCGTTCGAGGCCGGCGAGTTCGGCTTTTGAGATACCCATGGCCAGCAGCTTTTCGCGGACATGCTGGTAGCGTGCCTTCGTCTCCAGGTAGTGTCCCTTGTCTTCGATGAGCTTTCGCTCCGGCACGATGTCGTCCGTGCGCAGTTTCTCGGTCCGCCGGAGACTGTTTTCCGCCACGTCGGCCTGCGCCTTCCCGACGAGATATTCTTCCACCAGCTGATCGAGTTGCAGGCTGCCGATGGCGGCGAGCGGTTGACCGGGCTTGACCCGGTCGCCCAACTGCACGTGAATGTGTTCGACCTGTCCTCCGATGCGGGAGGTAATCTTGGCGACCTTCTTCAAGTCGAGTGCGACCTCGCCGGGTGCGGTCACCAATTCCGGAACGGCGCGTCGCATGGCGGGCTCGGTGCGGAGGCGTTCCCGGACTGCCGGCGGCGGGTGAATCGTATGGGTGACGGGGACCTGCGGTACCACCTCGGCGGGTGAGAAAGGTTTCGGCGGTTCCGTTCCCTGATCCCCGCATCCGGGGAGAACGGCGAGGATGGTCAGGATCATTCCGGTCGTTGCGCAGCGTCCGATCATCGGCTCACCCCTGTCCCTTGCTGATATGCGAACCAAGCGGGGAGGTTCATAGCGAGGCTCCCAGTGCCCGTTCCAACCGGGCCAGCGAAATGGAGAGATCGGCCCGCACCTGCGCATATTCCAGCTGGGTTTGCCGATAGACACGCTGCGCATCCAGGACGTCCAGGAGGCTGGCGGCGCCGTGCCGAAAACTCGTGCGGGCGACGGTCAAGGTCTGTTCGGCCTGTTTCAACAGGCCGGTTTCAAAGACCTGCAGCTGATCCTGCGCCGTGCGGACTTCCTGCGCATGCTGAGTGATGGCCTGCTCCAGCTCGTTCTGTTGCCGCAGGCGCTCCGCATCGGCGCGGTGTTTGGCGCCGAGCGCGGATTGAATTTCTCCCTGCCGCCGGTACCAGAGGGGGAGGGGGACGCTGAGTCCGGCGGTGACCGATTCATCACCCGCCTCCCGGTGATAACTCCCCAGCAGACTGATGTTGGGCACGCGGGCTTCCCGCTCATACCGCAGCGTATGTTCCGCCTGTTCCGCCAGCTTGCTCAAGCGGCGTAGGGCCGGATGTTGTTCCATGGCTTGCGTCGCCAGGGCCTCCGCATTCACCCCCGTCTTGGGCGATTCGAAATCGCCTCGGATGGAGAATGTTTTTCCGAGCGACCCGGCGGTCAGCGTATTCAAGCGTGCCTTGGCCACCAACAGGGTGCTGTTCGCCCGGGCGACTTCCTTCTTGGCCTTCTGGACTTCCACCCCGGCTTTCATACTGTCGAAGGAGGTGGCTTCTCCGGCCGCCACGCGCGCGTGTACGGTCCGCAGGACTTCCTCCACACTGGCAACGTTTTGCGCGGCGAGTTCCGCATCGCGCTGGGCGAAGAGCACATGGTAGAAAGCCACTTTCACGTCGGCGAGCAGGGTGAGTCGGGTGTCCTCGAATGCCGCCGTCGCCCCGGCCGTTCCGGCATCGGCGGCTTCCTGGCGGGCCTGTCGCTTGCCGGTCCATTCAAGCGGCTGTTCCACCGTGAATGTGCGCTCGGTCACCCGCGTGCCGGTGCTCGGGTCGCGAATGGCGCCACGTCCCGCGCTGCCGGAGACAGACGGATTCGGATAGGCGCCTGCCGCAATCTGTTGGCCCTGGCTTTGTTTCACCATCCCCTCGGCACCGGCCAGCGTAGGGCTGTGTTGCACCGCCAGCGCCAGAATATCCGGCAAGGAATAGGCGGCGGTGCGAGGCGTTTCAGCGCCTGCCACCGTGCCGCCTGCGAAGGGGACGGTGGCCAGGCTCATGCAGACGATCAATATGACGAGACGACCAATCATCGGGAGCCTCCTCCGTTCGCAATCGGCTCGCGATGGTGCGAGGTGCACACCTCGACCGGCGAGCGCTGTGCGATCAGAATCCAGGATGTCGGAACAGATGACGATTAGCTGAGGAGTGAGGACGGCGGCGCGCGTGCAGGAATTTCAGAAGCGAGAAGGGGGAAGGGAACGGTCGGATCGCCCTGTTCCACCGCCGGGTCACGGCGCTCAGGAAGGGGCAGGAAGTGTTGTGCGACGAACAGCAGATGCGTGAGCAGGGGCTTCACGAGCTTGCGGTCGGTGGCATCGTTCAGCAGCGCGAAGCTCAGTTCGTGGTCGTTCTCCCAGGCATGCGGACCTTGCGCAGAAAGAGCAGGTCCCGAATCTGCGACTTGTGCGTGGTGATGCGCCTCGTGGTGGTGGTCTTCGAATTCGCCCTCGAGGTCGGCCGAAAAGACCGTGTGCACGGCAGCGGCGTGGATGTGACCGGCTTCTCCATGATGGGGATCCGTCTCGGGATGGATATGGAAGAGCGGCAACGCCAACAACCAGAGGACTGCCCATGCGCGGAGCAGGCTGTCGAGTCGGAGGAATCGGCTGTGAATGGAACGCATGGGCATAGGCTTCTGCGTAGACGCTATCACAGGAAGCGACGCACATCAAGAAACGAGCAGAGAACGAGGCGAATGCGAACCAACATTCGAACGGGCAACACAGTCGTGTGCGATCGAGAAGATATTTCCGTCAGGGTTTCTTTTTTCCTGTGGTAACCGTAGAAGGTAATTGTTCATCAGTGGGTGCCCGTCTGACTGCCTACTGCCGTCTTCACATCTCAGATTTAACCGTGGGACCTCACAGGCTTCCGGATGCTCTCTTCCATTCGTTGACCTCGCCAACCAAGCTGTGCATATATGCACGTTCGTGCAGTGATGCACGTCGGTCATGAGGTCGAGGCGGCCCCAATGTTGAATCTCTACGCGGAGAGGCGTCAAATTCGATGGAATTCGCGCTATTTCGCCGATCCGGCGGCCAGGCTCTTTTCTTGCTGATGACCCGGCACAGAGTACGCGTTTCTCGGAGAGTCTGATCCTATGGTTGCCATACTTCCTCTGGTTACGATCTTCGCGCCTCTTCTCGGCACGCTCCTGATCAGTTTGTTCTGGCGGGATCTGGGCGACCGGGTTGCGCGTATCGGGATTGGCGCGCTTTGGTGTTCCGCCCTGACTTCGCTTGCCACGCTGGCGGTGGTTTTGTCGGGAGAGACGATCCAGCTGGCCCTGATAGGCGCGCAGTCAGGCGTGATGACCTACACGATCGTGGTCGATCGCCTGGCGGCGGTGATGCTGGCGCTCATCAGTCTGGTAAGCCTGATCATTCATGTGTACTCCGAGCGGTACATGGTCGGCGATGCAGGCTACATCCGCTTCTTCGCGCTGCTGGGTGGCCTCACGTTTGTGTTGTTGAGCCTCGTCAGCAGCGGCAACCTGTTCTGGCTGTTTGTCTGCTGGCACCTGGTGACCTGGCTATTGGCGAGGCTGCTGGTGTGCAACCCCGAGAGCTCTGCGGCCAGGGATGCGGGGCAAAAGACATTCTGGGTCCAGAGTTTCGGCGATGCCGCGTTTGCCGTGGCGCTGCTGATCCTCTACGGCTCGTACGGGACCTGGGACATGACCGATCTGTTTGCCCGGTTGCAGGCAGCTCCGGCGTCGTTGACGGTCTGGCCGGGCTTGCAGTGGGACTGCGATGTGCCGACCGTCGTGACCCTGTTATTGGTCCTCTCGGTCATGACCAAGTCCGCCCAATTTCCGTTTCATTTCTGGCTGATCGGTACGATCGAAGCGCCGACCCCTGTGTCGGCCCTGATGCACGCGGGGATCGTCAATGCGGGCGGGTTTCTGGTGAACCGGCTGGCGCCGCTGTTCGGTCTCGCGCCGACGACGCTCCATCTGATGTTCGTCATCGGCGGCGTGACGGCCTTGATCGGCGCCACGGCGATGCTCACGCAGACCAGCGTAAAGCGCAGGCTCGTCTATTCCACCATGGGCCAGATGGGGTATATGGTCATGGAGTGCGGTTTAGGCGCCTTTGCCCTTGCCGTGTTCCACCTCTGCGCGCATGGCTTATTCAAGGCCACGCTGTTCCTCAATTCAGGCTCCGTCATTCATAAGGCGCGGACGGAATTTAAACTTCCTCCCGTCGGCCGGACGGATGAGGCGCACACCTTCTCACCGATGACCTGGACCACCGGATTGGTCGCGACGTTGGTGCTGCCGCTGGTGATTCTGCTGGTTGTACATGGCGTCGTCAGTATTCCCCTGCAGGATGCGCAGGGGGCGGTCATTTTCCTGTTTTTCGGGTGGGTGACGACCTCGCAGGCGATGTTCACGTTGTACCGGTTACACACGGGCGCATCCTGGGCTGTGTCGCTGACCATGCTCGGCACCCTGGCATTCATCGGGCTCACCTACCTGTGGGCGGGTGAGGCATTTACGCATCTCTTGTTTCCGGGCCACGGGATAGCGGAATCCTATCTTCGGGCGGCAGAATGGAATCGCTCGTTCTTCGAATTGGTGATCGGGCTCGCCGCGATCTTGATTGTCGGCGCCTGGGGAATGATCTATGGGAAAGCCAAAGGCGTCAGTCTTCTGATGCCGGCCTGGACCGAAACCCTGCGTGTCCGGGCTTACGTGATGTTTCTCAACGGCCTCTATGTTGAGGATCTGGTTCGCATGATCGGTCGGGTCGCCTTTCGCCGGTAGTCCGGCTGCGCGCGGGCAGGCTGAAACGGAGTCGTGGCATGACGGTTCAATTACGCACCTTCACAGATGCCGAGCGGATGGAGTTGCGCTCCCATGTGGAGTTGGCCGGGGAGGCGATTTCGTCCTACTGGCCTATGCGCACGTTCATTCACCACAATCCTCTGCACGGGCTGGAAGAGCTTCCGTTCGGTCCAGCGGTGAAACGCGGGGAACAGCTGCTCGGAGGAAAAGGCTATCTGCCCAGCGCCTTGTATCGTCGCTACTTCGAACAGGGCCGCATCCGTCAGGAAGACGTGACCCGGGTGCTCGCCCCCTTGGCCAGCAAGCGGCAGGTGTTGTTCGCGGGGCATGAAATCTCCCATCTGGACCTGTTGCGGCTCTCCATGGTGCATGGCCTGGGTGATGCGGCTCAGGTGCATGCGGATCCTTCAGGACCGGTTGAGGACAGGCTGGATCAGCTGGCCCTGTGGCTCGCGACTGCGGTGGGGCAGGCGAGAACCAGCCAAACGGAGACGCTGACTCCCTGGGAGACGGTTGATTTGTTGTCCCACGAAACTCTCTCAACCTGGTGCGACCGCACGTTGGGAACATCGCTCCTGTCGGATATCAACGAGCAGATGATCAAATGGTGCAGCGCGTTTCTGGATGAAGGGGAAGCCTCCTGGACGATGCCCGATCGGCAACATACGTTTTACCGCGTGTGGAAGCGGTTGGCCCGGTATGACGCCAGCCTACGGTTATTGGGTGTGGCGGACGCGGCGCAGAAGATCGATGCATTGGGTGATCGGCCGGAAGAGGCCGTGCTGGATAGTCTGGCCGTGATGGGCATCCCGAAGTCGGCGTGGGAGTCCTATTTTGCCCTGCATCTGTCCGCCCTGCCCGGATGGACCGGCTATATCAAGTGGCGGTCGGAGGAGCAGCATCATCCCTGGCAGGCCCGCTATCCGGTCGATCTGGTGAAATACCTGGCGGTTCGGTTGTTTTACGAACGCGAATTCGTGGCGCTGCACTGTCGCCGGTCGCTGGACATCGCCGGGCAGTACGATGCCATCCGCGCGTCCATCGATCAGGCTCCCTATGCCCACTGGCTCCGGCGTCAATTGACGGAGGGCCGGCTGCCCGCCTCGGCCGCCGCGGAGGCGCGGGAATGGGGCCGGCTTCATCGGACAGCCAAGTCGGATGAGTGGAACGGCATCGGGAAACAGGTCTATGAACAGACCGCCGGATGGCGCGCCTCTGAAGCCGTGAAGCAGGATGCCCGCCGCTTGTGGGCGCTGTCGCTTGCAATGGGTGCCGATCCGGAACAGATCAGCGAAACAGAGCCCGCCGATGTGTCCACGATACTGAACTGGTTGGATGGATTCCCTGCCGGGCAGCAAAGCCAGCGTTGGCTGGAAGCGTTTGAAGCACGTCACCGCCGGGACATCGTCGGGCAATTGAGCGGCGTCGCGACGCAGCTGAGGGACGCCGGCGATCGGGCTTCTTCCGGTGGATCGTCACGTCCCCTGGCGCAGATGGTGTTTTGTATCGATGTTCGATCCGAGGTGCTGCGTCGGCATCTCGAACAGCTCGGAGGATATGAGACGTTGGGGGTGGCGGGGTTTTTCGGCATTCCCGTCAAGTATCAGGCGTTCGGCGAAGAGCATCCGGTCACGCATTCGCCCGTGCTGTTGAAACCCAAAAACCACATCAGGGAGATCCCGCGGAGTTACCATGGGGCGGCGGCGAGTCGGCACCGGTTGTTTGCGCGGCTCAACAAGGCCGGTCATGAGCTCCTCCACGATCTGAAGGAAAACGTCATTACGCCCTACGTCATGGTCGAAGCCCTGGGATGGTTCTTCAGCGTTCCCTTTTTCGGCAAGACCCTTTGTCCCCTCTGGTATCACCGCCTGACCTCCTGGGTGAAGGGGCTGTGGCTGCCGCCGCTGGCGACGACCCTGACGATCGACAAATTGACCAGGGAAGAGGCGGAAGAAATGGTGGCGGCGGAACAGCGCGCATCCATCCGCGCCGCGCTCCGGCGAGAGTTTCCCGCGCTCGGTTCCGCGATCACGCCCGCCTTGATCGAGACGATCCGCCTCGGGGCGCTGGAGAATCAGCACGAGCAAAGCAGGGGAGAGGTGTCGAACGCGCTCGGAATTGCTCCCTCGGAAGCGGGTGCGCTGCATGAACGGTTGCGTCGGGAATTGGCCCTCACACCTCGCGGCATGTCGACCCGCATGCAGCGCATTACCCTGCATGGATTTTCGGTCGCGGAACAGGCCTACGGCGTCGAGGCGGCCCTCCGTCTCATGGGATTCACGTCCGGATTTTCACGGCTGGTGGTGATGTGTTCCCACGGCAGTACGTCGGACAACAATCCGTACGAATCCGCCCTGGATTGCGGCGCCTGCGGCGGCAACAGCGGCCTGCCGAACGCGCGGGCCTTCGCGTCGATGGCCAACAATCCGGCCGTTCGAAAGGTGCTGGAGTCGCGCGGGATCAAGATCCCCGGCGATACGCATTTCGTCGCGGCATTGCACGATACGACCAGGAACGATGTCCGCATCGTGGATCTGGAAGATGTGCCGCCGACGCACCGGAAGGACCTCGTGCGTTTGCTGGAAGATCTTGAGGAGGCGGGAACGCAGGCGGCGTTGGAACGTGGTCTGGCGTTGGAAAGACCGTCGGCGAAACCGACCCGCCGCGACCCGCAGCAACGGGCGAGCCGGCGCAGTGTCGATTGGGCTCAGGTCCGCCCCGAGTGGGGCTTGTCGAGGAACAACCTGCTCATCATCGGCCGGCGCGAACTCACGCGGCCCCTGGATCTCCAGGGCCGGTCATTTCTGCATTCCTACGACTATCGCCAGGACGCCTCGGGCAAACTCCTGGAGACGATCATGACCGCTCCCCTCATCGTGGCGCAGTGGATCAACATGGAGCATTATTTCTCCACCGTCGACAACGAGGTGTACGGCAGCGGGAGCAAGGTGTACCACAATATCGTCGGACGAGTGGGGGTGATGAGCGGAGCGACCAGCGACCTTCGTCTCGGCCTGCCGGCTCAGACCGTCCTGGACGGCCCGGTTCCCTACCACGAGCCGATGCGCCTGCTGACGGTGATCGAGGCTCCGCGTGCCCTCGTCGAGTCGGTGATTGCGAAACATCCCGGACTCGAACGGCTGTTCCAGAACGAGTGGGTGTCGCTGGTGGTGTGTGAGCCGAACGAAGCGGCGTTTTACCATTACGACATTATGCAGGGCTGGCGATTGGTGTCGGACGAAGCGGAACCGCGCCGGGAATTGGAGGGGAGTTCGGGGCGCCGTCCCGATGCCGGCGTGTCGGGAGCCCCGCCGGAGTCCGGCGGGCCGGTGCGGGAAGGCGAGGAGCCGGCTGCCTCGCGCCCCTGACGCACGGCAAGGTGGAGTGGGCAGACATAGTCTTTGACATCGAGAGGCCTGGAAGAACAGGAGGAGGGGGCGAAGTATGCTGACGTTGCATCCGATGAAAGAAATTCGCATCGTGGTCGAGGGAGAGCACCTCAAATTAGTAACCAACCTGCTCGATCGGGTCGGCGCCACCGGCTATACGATCATCAACAATGTCTCCGGCAAGGGGCACCACGGATTCCATGAAGGTCACCTGCTGTTCGACGACACCAGCAGCCAGGTGATCATTTTCACCGTCGTGCCAGAAGAACGGATCGAGCCGATTCTGGCGGGACTGGGCCCGCTCTTTCACAAACATTCCGGCGCCATGTTCGTCAGTGACGTTGCGGTGACACGCCGCGATCATTTCGTGGTTCCGTAGCGGGCGTCGGGACCGGGTTCTCCCTCTCGACGGGTGGAGATCCGCTCGGTATACTGACCCCGCACGCGTGCACGTGCTGAACCCGGCACGTGTCATTCCCGGCGAGCGCGACATTCATGGCCTCTACCCATCGTAGACGTTCCAAGGCGTCCATGCCGGTCCGGTCGGAGATCGCCGCCGCCGAGGTCCTGGCCTGGCTGAGCGACTGTATTCACGGGGGCCTCTGTTTCGTCTGCCAAGGCCTTCTCATCTTCGAAAATTCTCAATTCGCGGAATTGGTAGAGGGTGTATCTCCCCGGGTAGGAGAGGGGGAGCATGCCCTTCGGAGGCGTCTGCTCGATGACGCCATTGACTGGAACGCGCGCGCGCTCGGATCCCGGAAGACGGTCGAATATACAGTGGCGGATCGGGACGGGCGTCCGCTCTATTATGCCTGCCGGTTGAATGTGGTGCCCTACCGTGGTGAGCGCGGTGTGTTGATGGTGTTGGAAGATGTGACCGAGCGGGTAGTGCTCGCACAGGACGCATCGCACGTCGCGCGGTTTCAATCGGCGCTGGCGCGTATCGGTACTCTGGCGGTCAGCGGCCTGTCCGCCCAGGCGTTGATGAATGAAGCGGTGCAGGAGACGGCCGCGGCGCTGGAAGTGGAACTCTGCAAGATCCTGGTGCCGCGCGAGCAGGACGGCCATCTCTACATCATGGCGGGGATCGGATTGCGAAGCGATCTCATCGGCAAACTCACGATCGAAGGCGGCACCCATTCTCAGGCGGGATATGCGATCCGGGAACGGGTTCCTGTCGTGGTCGATGATTTTCGCCGGGAGACCAGGTTTTCCGCGTCAAAATTGCTCACGGAACACGGGGCGGTCGCGGGGATGTGCGTGCCGATGCTGGTCGAGGACCGGGTGTACGGGGTGATGACCGCCCATTCCAAGCGGGTTCGCAAGTTCAATCAGAAGGAGCAGGAGTTTCTCTGCACGATGGCGAATACCATCGGCACGGTGCTGGAGCGGCGGCGTCATGAAGAAACGCAGATGGATTTCTACCATCGCCTCTTCCTGTCCGCCCAGGACGGTGTGATGATGACAGACACCACCGGCCGGATCATGGAGTGGAACCCGGCCCTTGAGCGGATGACCGGGTGGACCCGCGAAGAGGCCTTGGGCCGTCGTCCCGCCATTCTCAAGTCCGGAAAACATCCCCCCGAGTTTTATGAGCGGCTGTGGGCGTCGATTCGCGCCGGCCACCCGTTTGTCGAACGATTTGTCAATCGACGGAAGGACGGGTCTGAGTTTCTGGTGTGGGAAAGTGTCAGTCCGGTGAAGGCGTCGGACGGGACCACGCAGTACTTCATGGCGATTCTCACCGACCTCAGCGAGCGGGAACAGATGTTGGAGGCGTTGCGACATACGGAACAGGTCAAGCTGGTCGGCCAACTTGCCGGCGGCATCCTCCACGAGGTTCGCAATCCGCTCATCGGTCTGGGCAGCCTGGCCACGCATCTTGCCGATCAAGCATCGCTGCCGCAGGAGGCGCGTGACCGGTGCCGCTTGATCGCCCGGGAGGCCGCGCGGATCGACGAACTCCTGGAATCTCATTTGGGGCAGTTGCGCCCTCGTCCCTTTGACATCGCGGTGTGTGAGCTTCCCGCGGTGCTCGACGATACGTTGACGCTCCTTCGGCCGAACCTGATCAAGAATCACATTCGGGTCAAGTCGTCGATGGCTCCGGATCTGCCCGCGGTTGACGCATCGCGAGCCCATATCCTGCAGGTCTGCCTCAATATTGCGATGAATGCGATCGATGCGATGCCGGGCGGCGGGAGTCTCAACGTAACCCTCTCGCCGGACGTCCGGCGAGTTCCGGGCGTGTTGATGCGCTTCGCGGATTCGGGCAAAGGGATTGCGGGTGAGGATCTCACACATATCTACGAGCCCTTCTTTACGAACGGGAAAGCGAAAGGGGTGGGGCTCGGGTTGACCATCACGCGCGACATCGTGGAGCGCCATCACGGACAGCTCGTCATTCAGAGTCCCCCTGGGAGCGGTGCGGTCGTGGATGTATGGCTGCCCCTCAAACACGAGGCATAACATGGCGTGGCATCTCTTATTGCTGGAAGATGAGGCCTCGGTTCGTGAAGCCTTTGCATTACGGCTGCGCGACCAGGGCTATGTAGTGCAAACGGCGGAGTCGGGGGAGGAAGCCTTGGGGCTCCTGCGGTCCTTCGAACCGGACGTGCTGGTGGCGGATCTTGTGATGCCGAATCTTTCCGGTCTCGAAGTGTTGGCCCGTGTGAAACAGCTATCGCCGGCGCTGCCGGTGATCGTGTTGACGGCGCGAGGCACGGTGAAGGACGCGGTGGAGGCCATGCGGCTCGGGGCGTTCGATTTCGTGGCCAAGAGCATCGACATGGACGATCTGCTTCATACGCTGCGTCGGGCGACGGAGTTCCTGACGCTGCAGCGCCAGGTGCAATTGCACAGCGGGCAGGATGTCGCCCGTTATGCACTGGATCGAGTGATCGCCAAGAGTCCGGTCACCAGAAGTTTCCTGGCCCAGGTGCAGGAGCTCATCAAGAACGATCGGGTGACGGTGCTGCTGCAGGGCGAAACGGGAACGGGTAAGCAATATATGGGGCGTGTGATCCACTACAATAGCCCCCGCGCAGGCAGGCCATGTGTGGAGGTGGATTGTCCGTCGATCCCGCGCGATCTATTCGAGAGCGAGTTGTTCGGGCACGAGAAGGGATCCTTTACCGGTGCGACCGGTCGAAAGTGCGGTTTGATCGAGATGGCCGAAGGCGGGACGGTGTTCTTCGACGAGATTGCCGATCTGCCGCTGCCACTGCAAGCCAAATTGCTGCGTGTGCTGGAGGAGCGCACCATCCGGCGGGTCGGAAGCGCGGCGACTATTCCCATCGACGTGCGGGTGATGGCGGCGACCAATCGCAATCTGAAAGAGGCTGTGGCGAAGGGCGAGTTCCGCGAAGACTTATATTTTCGTTTGAATGTGGTGACTCTGACGGTGCCCCCGCTCCGCGAGCGGCGGGAAGATATCATTCCCTTGGCGGAGCAATTCCTGAATCGGTCCGCGCTGGCGCTCAAGAAGCCCGTGCGGACCCTTGGTGAAAGCGCGCAAGTGCTGCTCCAAGGGTATCACCTTCCCGGCAATGTCCGCGAACTCAGCAACCTTATCGAACGGGCCGTCCTGTTTTGTGCCGGGACGACGCTGGAGGCGGCGAATTTTCCCATCGATGTTCAGGCGGCTGGATCGATGCCGGTTGCGGCGTCCCTGGACGCCTCCTCTGCTGAGGCGGACGGATCCGATTCAGGGGACGTCCACATCAGCTTTCGGGTCGGGGCCCAATCGTTGGCCGATCTGGAGGATCGGATCATCGAAGCGGTCCTGGCGCGATCCGGGGGCAACAAGACCCTGGCCGCGAAGCAATTGGGGGTGACGCGGTGGATGTTGGATCGCCGCCGCAAACCCCGGGTCTGACGTGACGTTCCCCCCGTTCCCGCACGATTCCTCCGCCTGACCGATTCAGACCCGACTGCTCCTGACTTCAGTCCGGTTCTCACATACCGCTATACACATCGTCACGGTCGAGGTTGGACCGCCGCACGTGTGTTCGCCGATACCAGCCGACGGGTACCCGTGCACGCTTGTTCGTGCATCCGTGCGCGCGCACACACCATGGGGAAGGCAATCGAAGCGGCGCGGCCGTTGATCGTCGTCATAACCGGCCGCGGCTTGCTTGGAATCGCTCATTTTCACCGGAAATCCTGGCACGCGGAACGCAGTCCTGCGGCCATACCTGCGTGGACTAAGGTTTGCACGGTAATCGAGGAGACGTTCCTGCTGTGCCCAACAGCACCAGCATATACACCATGGAGACGGTTATGAATTGCCTGCGATGTAACAGCCCGATGTATGCCGAGGTCTACGATCATATATCCGAAACGCAGGGACAGGGATTTCCTGCCATGCACTGCCTCATGTGCGGTGATATTGTCGATCCAGTCATTCTGAAACATCGACAGGCCCGTGTGGAGCCTCGCGGAGAACGGGCCAGGCTTGCCGTCGTGACTGCGACGTCGTAAGGAGCCGCTGAAGAGGCTGTGAAGTTGAGAGACGGTGCCGGAATTGCTGCAATCACCATGGGTGAGAGGTCAATATGGCGCAGGCTCGGAATAAGGCGGACATCGAATATGCCGTGATGTTGGCGATCTTGAACTTTCACACCGAGTTCATGAAGTCAAATTATGCGCATGTCCGGGTTCAGATGTCCCCGGATGAAATTGATGTGACGCTTACGAGACAGGGATCCGTACCCGCTGAAATGAGATTGGCTCGATCCGAGGAGGGGTGCGCCTTGCTTCGCCAAGTGCATGAAGCCATGTTTGTATCCTGTGAGGACATTCTCAGGGAACGTATCGAACCGGTGGTAGAGCGGAAAGTACGAGAAATGGTCACCACCCTCGACCCCCTCTCGGGGCAAAGCCGGATCGCGATCAGATTCTGAATGTGTCCGGGAAGTCTTCCGGTGATTCCCTCCTTCCTTTCTTAGCGCTCATCCCGTTACAGGTTTGTCGACGAACCCAGGCGACCGGGGATCGTACCGGGGGCGGCGATTGCACGTCCGTGTCGGCCCCTGCGGAAGTCAGCAGATTCTGAATCTTTCGGGACTTCCCGTCGGTTGTGACGGTGATGAGTACATTGCCCCGGTATACCGCTTGCTCGTCATGGCGGGCTGCGGTTTCAGGAATATTGATGCTGATCAGCGCTCCGACGAGGCCACCGGTGACAGCGCCGAGTCCGCTCGCTTCCACAATGTGAGGCACCGGTTGCTCCCAACAACGAGATGAGCGATCCACCTGCCAGGAGGGGAGCCAGACCGGGAATGGCTAGGAAACCTGCAGCGGTCAGCAAGCCGGCGAGCCCTCCGATGATACCGCCTCCCACAACCCCCTTGGTGGCTTCCTCTGCTGTGGGTGAGGGCCTCTCCTCCCCGGTAGCAGAGAGGGGGGCTTCCGCTTGACGCAGCGCCAGTCCGATCTGCGCGTACGGAAGTACCATGCGAGCGAAAAGATTCAAGAACCAGTCTGGCGGCAGCCATGCTCGGCAGGATGCCGACGATGACAGTGACCGCTTGCGCCGGGGGCCTGATGCAGGGGCGTTGAATTGGTCATGGAGGATCCCCTTATGGTTCCATCGGCACATACCGGTGCGGAAGCTGAAAAAACGAATCGGCGAGTCGGCCCAGCTTGACGTCACGATATTCCACCATCCAGTCCCCGTTCTTTTTGACGAGCTTGAGTGGGAATTTCATATCGGTCGCGACCCATTGATAGTAAGTTTCGTGTTGTCCCCCGGGAGCGGCTGTAACCACTTCGTAGAGCGTGGTCGGATGCCCATCTAAGGTCTGCGTGCCGATGAATTCTCGTGATGTCTCATGATCCAGTCGTAACCTGAGGTGCAGCGCATAGTCGCTGCCGTATGACTCCGTCCTGAAGTGATGGATCGAGGGTATCAGGTGCCAGACCTGGTTACGGTCCTCCCGGACGATCGTCGCGCTGACGGCGCCGGGCTCATTGTATTCCAACCGCCACATGTGGTCTCGGTAGAAGATCCGAGCATGGTGAACATCCTGACCGGTGCGGGATAGTCGCTCTGCGGTAAACTCCAGCGCCTCGCATGAAAGCGAGATTCCTGCCGAGACCACTACCATCAGCCCACACAAGCTCAGGTGTTTCATACCTGCCTCATTTTGTGGAGGGCGAGAGCAACCTCTCCGTGAGGCGACTCTCATCCGGAGCGTTGCAGTCAAAGCCTGTGATGATTCAGCCGTGACTCAACCGGAGATGGCCCAGCTGGCGATTATGTCTTTCGTGACACCCGAAAGATCATTGCCCTAGTTTGGATGGTATTAACGATAGGTTTGCAGATCACAGGGCTTCCAGGATGGGCCTACGGGCAAATATTGCCAGCACACACGAGTGAAGCGGTCCTTATCATCGGAGAAGGGATCGGAGTAAAGAATATTCCCGACAAGAAAGAAATTCTTACTTCCTGCCTTAACGTCTGCGGTATCGGGCGTACTAAATGGCTTAACGTGAATGTTGACCGGTATCGACTGTCCGGGGACAAGGGGGCCACGCGGTTCACCACCAAGCCGCTGTGGTTCTGGAGGGGGAGGGTCAATGGAGAAAAGACGATTCCAGGACATGGTTACATGAAAGGCTGGACTTTTCCCATAATTGGTCAAAGCGCCCGTCAAAGTAATTGGGCTATTGGGCTCAAAGATCATTGGCGATGGTGGGCTCATGATGACCCAGGCTCGCTCATTGGTATCCAGCGCTCGCTGCATGGCCTTCCATTGCATAATCGCGCTACAGGCTTGAACGATTCCCGCAAAGCATATGGCAGCGGTAATGGCAATCATGACACGTTCGCGACGAGCGCGGGAATTTTCGTCCTGGGCTTTAGCTACCTGTTTCTGATTCTTGGGGTTAGGCGTGGTATTGACGGTCATGGCTGGCAAAGTGCAGCGTCCTTTTCAGTGGCAATACTTCTTGTATTTATTGGTGTTAGTTTAATGATTTAACTCTTTTTCGTCATTGGCTTCTTTTTAGGTGGTGGTTTCAGGCCGCCGACTTTATCTGAATCAGCACGTATGAGAGCAGTAACTGCTTCATCGAACGTCAACGGCCAGAGTGAAACCGGTTTCGCTTTTGGCATACGACCTCCAATGGCAAACGGAGTTGAACATTCTTCGCCTTATATTTTAGCTGGTCACGCTTTACCGGCGGCGTGCTCAGCAGCTTGCTACCACCGTCGTGAAGATGTCCGCATTCTTTCGGTTGTTATGGCGGAACGAGAACTCGGCCAGGTACAGCGGCAAATAGGCCTTGCTTACGTTGTGATAGGTACCGATCACGCCACGCTTCAACAAGCTCCAGAAGCTATCCACGTTGGCCGTGTGGACATTCCCGCGCACATACTCCCCCTTGGCATGATTGACCGTCTGATGCGGGAATTCACGCTTCAAGCGAGCATAGCCGGTATGTTCATCGGTAGCGATCAGGGACACGCGAGTATCCACCGCTTTACGCACGAAAGTGCTAAAGGTCACGCGATCCGTGTTCTCAATGATTTCGCATACAACGTTACCCTTGCGAGCAATCGCGCCGATAACACCCACCTTACCGCCGGTCATGCCCGCGATATGGGTTTTCTTGCTGCGATGGCGGTTCTTATCCTTCCCACCGAGATACGTTTCATCAATCTCCACTTCGCCCATAAGCTTGGCAAAGCTGCCATCCTTCATGGCCGCTCGGATGCGATGGCACATATACCAGGCGGTGCGATAGTCACCGGAACCGATTTGGCGGTGAATCTGCAAGGCGCTAATGCCCTTCTTGCTCTGGGTCATGAGGTAAATGACCTGGAACCAGACGCGAAGGTCGTAGTTGGTATTCTCGAACACGGTTTTGGTGATGACGGAGAAGCGATACCCATTCCGTCCACCGCAATCCTTACCCTTACATACCCAATGAAACGGCTTGGACTTCAGTGCGTAGACCTTCTCGTTCTGGCAGCGAGGGCAACGCACGCCATCAGGCCAGCGCATATCCCGAAGAAACGTCTTGCACGATTCCTCAGTAGGAAAGCGGGCCGTCAGTTGCGAAAGGGTCATGGTGGGCTGGGTCGTTTTCATCGTCATTCCTCCTGGCTGATGACCGGAGTATAACGATTCCATTGATGAGTGTCAAGTGCAACATAATCTCCGCCAAGCTTGGTTGGACAGCATGTGGTCGTTCTTAAGTGGCGCCTCGCGTGTTCTGCCTAGGCGGCGGTACGCCGTGCAGGCAGATTGTCGCAGTACACCTGGTCCGGCGTCTTGCCGTCAAGCGCCGGGTGCGGTCGCGCCTGGTTGTAGAACATCAGATAGCGCTCCACGCCCTCTTGGGCGGCCCTGACCGTCTCGTAGGCGTGCAGATAGACCTCCTCGTACTTGATGCTTCTCCAGAGTCGTTCCACGAACACGTTGTCCCGCCAGCAGCCCCGGCCATCCATACTGATCTGGATGCCGTGGTCATTGAGCAGGCTCGTGAATTCCTGACTGGTGAACTGGCAGCCCTGGTCGGTATTGAAGATCTCGGGCTTGCCATACCGTGTGATTGCCTCGTGGACGGCTTCCAGGCAAAAGTCGGTCGTCAGCGTATTGGAGAGCCGCCACGCCAACACCCGGCGACTGGCCCAGTCGAGCACCGCACACACATACACGAAGCCACGCATCATCGGAATATACGTGATGTCCGCTGCCCAGACGTGATTCGGGCGCGTGATCTCCAGATGGCGCAGCAGAGAGGGGTACACTCGATGGGTCTGATGTCGTGCGCTGGTGCGGGGCGTGCGATACACGGCTGTGATGCCCATGCGCCTCATCAGGGTGGCCACGTGCCGCCGCCCAATCGCATGGTCTTCCCGTCGAAGCAGATCGCGCAGCATCCGGGCGCCGGCAAACGGATAGTCCAGATGCAGTGCGTCAATCCGGCGCATCAACTCCAGATCGGCTCCTGAGACCGGCATCGGCTGGTAGTAGGCCGTCGAGCGCGACACCCCGAGAATCTGACGTTGCCGAACGACTGGCAAGGCATGGGTTCGGTTGATCATCGCGTTGCGCTCAACAATCCCGCCTTGATGAGCGCCCCTTCTAAACAATCATTCTCCAGCGCCAGTTGCCCGATCTTCGCGTGGAGCACTTTGAGATCCGGCGCATCCGGCTTCGGCGTCGTGCCGCCAAATACGTCAGCGGTCCGCGCCGCAGTTGCTGCTTCCATTCGGTGATCTGGGTGGGATGGACGCTGAATTGCTCCGCCAACTCGGCCAGTGTCTTGTCGCCCTTGACCGCGGCCAAGGCCACCTGGGCCTTAAACGCGGCTACGTGATTCCGTCTCGTTCGTTTCATTGCCTTGCTCCTTTGGTGCGCCACCACTCGGTGGCTTCGGTGAAGCCAGGCTACCACTTAGCATACTGTCCGAATTTCCGGAGCCCCCTCTGCCGAGCGGACTGCGAGAAGAGCACGTGACGGAGACGGAAGTGCTGTTCTGATCCAGGGAGCCTATCGCTTTACCGCACGAACGCCGATCACCAATTCATAATCCCGGTCCCAATGGTCCAATTCATCCCGACGCAATTCCGAGGAGATCAATCCTTGCAAGCTTGCTGTCGCGGCCAGGACATTGCCATAGGTGGTGACTGACACATCGTCGGGTCGAAACACTTCCTCGAAGAGCCTTCGTGCCGATAAAGAGGTGAAGCGCCAGAATTCCCCCCAATGGTCCATGTCATAACGGGAGATCTGGGTGATACCGGGAAACACCAGTAGTGCGACACCGCCGGGTTTGAGAATGCGTGCCACTGTCCTGATCGCCGCCCGCACATCGAAGATAAATTGCAGGGTGAACGTGAGAATAATGCAATCGAAACTGTCGGAGGGTATGTGATCCGCTCTGGTCAAATCCGCGCAGATCGTGGCGCCGGGAGTATCGGGATGAAGATGGAGAACTTCCGATACCGCGACCTTCTCCGCACCGAATTGCCGGGTATATCGATCGTCCCCGATCTCCAGTACCCTGCCGCGAATGTCCGCGCGACAGGCCGGTAGAAAATGCTGTTCGGTATAATATCGATCGATCGGTTGTCCCGCCTGCCAACCGAAGTCTCGACGGAGAGGATGCGGGCGGCGCAGGGAATTGGCCCACCGCCAGTCGAGTCCCAGCCCTGATTGTTCACCCAGGAACGTGACCCGCACTTGCTGATACAGGGAAGGGCTCAGGAGCGTCCTGACGAGTCCCTTCAACGGCCATGCGAGGATCGACACGAGGGTTCCGCGCGCACTCATGGATGTACCTCCGCGACGGGGAGATTCAGTGAGAGGCGTCGATTCCCGGAGTGAAGAATTCAACATAACATGCTCTCTTTCGTCATGGAAGATAGGCCTATCGAGTCCTACTCGGAGGATTTCCAGATGATGGTGGAGGCGGCGAACTCGGACGTGGAGTCTTCTCGGGGTCGATCGCCATCTTGGGATCGACCACCGGTGGAGGCACGACGGCTTCTGGCGCCGGCGGAGGAAGATGCTCCGGTTGTTTGAGGATCCCAGGGTCAGTTTGAGATGGCGACGCCGGAGGCGCCAGGCCGGGCTTGTGCGAAGGTGGCGCGGACTCAGTGGGCGGCAAGGCGGCCCCGGAATCGGCAGAGGCCACACCTGCGGCCGGCAGATACAGGAGAAGCGCCGATACAAGAAACAGTGCCGGTGTTTTTCTCATGGCTGACCCTCCCCATGGTTTAAGCAGATCACTGTGAGGCTGGTGGTTCCCTCATTCTGACGGTCGGAATTCTCATGAAGGCTGTTTGCGCCGGCCGCTCGGTGGGGCCTGGCGTACTGCTTTTGGCTTCGACTTCGGCATCACCTTCGCGACTGTTTGTTCGACTGTGCCGATCACCCTGCCCAGAATTTTTCCGACGGCGCGACCCACCTTTTGGGCTTGCCTGCGTGAGGTCGAGGCCATTTTTGACGGCGCAACGGGTTTCTTCGCCACCTTCCTCTTCAGCTTTGGGGCCATGCCCGAGGCTCCTCGTGGTTTCCGCTCAATGACATGAGTGGCGGGCTCGATCTCGCGCTGTGTGGCCCGTCGCATCTTCGAACGGCTCTTCTTGCGGGCCTGCGTTTTTTTCTCGACGATTCTTTTCATGTTCCCTCCCTATGATCCAATGCCCATCCGTCACTTTACCCTGGGTGACATCTGTTCGACGATCCAGGTCGGACCGTCAGGGTACAAACTCCCTTCAAAGCGGACAAACGCCGGCGCGTCCTTCTTAATCACCCAAAAATGATATTCGGGGATCGTTCTTCTCACGAGGGAAGCAAGCGCGCTCATGAACCATCCCAACTTCGGTGTTAAGGCGTAATGTGCGGCCGTGGCCTTCACTTCCTTACGGTTGGTATTCCGCGTTTCTTCATGCTCGACCAGCTGCAAATCGATCTCATAAATTTTCGGCTCCGGGTTGAAGACCACCATGTGGATGGACGCGCCGGTTTTGCCGCGCAGGTTCTTTAGCGCCGTAATGGTCATCCCGTTGTAGACATCCGGCAAGGCTGTTCAACGTCGTCCCACACCGCGTATCTGTGGTGGCTTTGGGATTCAAAATGAGTTTTTCCGCAACCTGCTAGACGGCCGGTCGGCATCTGCTCATGGTTCGCCTGCTCGTGCCGGCGCACCTGATACTGCCCCGTTTCTCCATTGAGCGAAATCGTCAAGCGTTCAGGGAACGCCGGTCCGCGCTGCTTCAATTGATAGCTCAACATGGCTAGATGCTTCTTTTGCGAAAATGTCACTGTCTCGTCATACAGGGAGCCGTCCGTGAAGCGAAATGTGAGACGACTGGCCAATCGGTCGGTCCCTGTCGTCAGCTGGCTCAACTCCCCATCGGCGAGCTTCTTGCCATCCATGCTCTTCAGCGTGACGAAGCCCTCGCTGACACCCTCGGGATAGATCACTTCTATCGGGGCGGCGCGGAGTTCGTTCGTGGCAACAATGAAGCACAGTCCGGCGAGGGCCAGTGTGAATCGGGCACACCTTCGGCCGAACGGTGTGGAGGCCGCCTGATGCGGTTGAGATTGCAGACAACGCCTGGTCACACAGCGAGCCTACCGAACATCAAGAGCTTGCGATACTGGAGATCTACCTAAAACCTATCTCAAAATTGTTTGAGGCGCATGGTGCTGCAAGCGAACTGCACAAACCCGAGGAAATTGGGGACGTAATACTCCCAACGAATGAGGCGGCGTCGCTTCCATTGCAACCAGGCAAAGAAACGTTCGACGAGCCAGCGACGTTCATGCCGGCGTAAGTGCCGCCCATCTTGGGTCTTCAGTTTGCGGGTGGAGCGATGGGGCGCAATCAGGTTGACGCCGTCTTGCTTGAGGTCGTCATCGAGGCCATCGCTGTCATCGGCCCGGTCTCCGATCAGATGCTCGGGTTTCGCTTCCAGCATGTAGAAGTCGAAACGGAGTTGGACCAAGGTGACTACATGATGAGTGGCCGCATGCGTACTGACGGAGAGGGGGAGTCCGTGCCGATCCACAATCGCGAGGACTTTTACGCCTTTGCCGCGTTTGGTGAGGCCGACGGCTTCACCAAACGCCCTTGGCCGCCGCAAACGTGGCATCGATGAAGCTCTCGCGTTCATCGATTGTTCCTTCGTCGCGCAGCGTGTTGCCAACTGGGTCAGCACCTCGTGCAGGACCTCTTGGTGACACCACTGTTGGAATCGGCGATGCACCGCCTTGTAGTTGGGATAGCACTGGGGCAGGAAATGCCACTGGACCCCGGTGTTCAGAATCCAGAGCACGGCCTCCCAGACCGTCCGAGTCGGGATTGGTTTGCGGCCGGGCCGATTGTCAGGACTATGTTCTTCGGGGAAATGGTTCCGAATCCGCTCCCAGTGGTCATCGCGCAATCGCAGCATGCCGGGACTTATAGAGCGGAAGGCCAGGC
>WBZQ01000455.1_pt1 | contig 32713 bp, 24 predicted proteins | sample 5204251 | NCBI WGS metagenome assembly WBZQ01 (sample SAMN12412402, study PRJNA552823) | activated sludge metagenome | isolation source: activated sludge from nitrification reactor of wastewater treatment plant... | place: USA: Virginia | collected 2017-09 | reverse complement strand
CAGGGAATCTGCGAATTCCAGGTCAGAAACGTACACCGGCGTGAGGGTTTGCAAATTCCAGGTATTGCCGCCGTCGAGGGTTTGAAAGATGCCGCCGCCATTGCTAAGCCAGCCTTTGCGGGCGTCGATAAAACTCATTTGGGTAACATACACGATGTTCGGGTTGGGAATAACCTGCCAGTTGAACAGGTCGGTTGTTTTTCCTAATCCAAAGCCATACGGCAGGATCAATTGCTGGGTGCCCGCAAAATAAACCGTATCTCCGCCGATGTGCACGAAGTCGGTAATCAGGCTGATGGCTCCCGGCAGTGCTATATTGATCCAGGTTTTTCCACGGTCTTTGGTCACAAAAACGCCCTGGTAATGTGCGGCTACAATGGCTGTGCTGTCGTTAGTCCTTTCAATGGCCGTGATACTGAGATAATTGTCGATGGAATCGATCGACCAGCTGACACCATCATCGGTCCATAAAATCTCACCGTAAACACTGGAATTGAGTGGCGTAACTTGAACGATACCGTGCTCGAAGTCTTTGAAATGCAAATCGACCACCGTTCGCAACGGTCCGGGATAGGGCACCGAGTCCCAGTGCATACCGCCGTCGCTCGTTTTCCAGATGGTTTTAGCGCTGATGGCCCAGGCTTTTTGCGCGTCCAGAAACTGCATTTTGGTAAAATAGGCCGGGGGCTGGTGCGGGGCTTTTTTCCAGAAGAGAGAATCATCCACAGTAATACGCCGGCTGATGGAGTATTCCTGCGGCAGGCAACCGGTTGTCGCTTTCAGGATTACCTCGTAACAGCCGGGTGCGGTGAAGGTATGCGCCGGGTTTTCTGCGGCAGACGTTTCTCCGTCGCCGAAATCCCAGGTATAAGCGTCGGATTCCCGGGAGATATTCTTGAAATGGAAAGTTTTGCCCGAACAGGAGTAATCGAACGCCGGCTGCGGCTGCGGGCAAAGCAGTGAATCGCAATTCAGCGGTATATCCGGAGTATTGAACAAGACGCCCGACGAATCGCGCAGACAAACCAGCCGCTCATGCCCGCCTTCAAAATCGGAATTCCGGAAAAAACTGTTTTTGATGTCGCCTACTCCGTCCACCCAGGTGTAGGTCTGAGTCCCAAAAGGAGTACTTTTCTGTACGGTCAGTGATTTGCGCGGGGCGCCGTCGGCGAGGGTGAACGAGCCCGCCGAGATAACCCTCACCGGCCCCAGATCGGCAGTCTCCACCGTATCGCCTACATTTTTACTGAAATCGTAAAGAAGATATTGGTTGACACAGTTGTACGACAGGTAGTATTTCCCCTGATCGACTTTTAAATAAATTGGATTGTTCAAATAGGGCAGATACAGGAACCGGTGCCAGGTCTCGCCGCATGCGGTCGTATCTCCGACATAGCGCATGGAAGTGCTGAAATAATCCGGGCAATCGTACATGTTGCAGTTGTAAATGGAACCGTATTCCAGGCCCGGAGTGGGAAAAGGAGCGAACTGGGCATCGCAGAACCAGGAAATCAACAGGAAGGACGATAAGATATACTTTTTCATAAGCCGAATATTGTTTAATAAAATAGATACAGCAAAGTACTACACTTCCGCAAAACCGATGCCCTGACCGGCGAAATGACGGAAAATAAACTTATCCGCTTAAGTTTGCGCGCTCAGCCCCGACACCCGACCCCAGCCGGAAGCCCGTATCCACCTCCATCGGCCCACCTTTTTTCCTGCAAACACCCGGCTTGTCCAATTCCAACATTTCATTTGCCCAAATTGGTCAGAAATGCGACTTTGTTTAACCTTTATACAGCAATACTTAAACACTACCCGATGACCGGCGTTCAGACCCCATCAAAATTCAAACACTCACAAACAGTCTCCTTATTTGCACATGAAACATTTAATCAGTACCCTACTTGCCCTGGTGCTCGGAATCGTGGTCGTGCAGGCCCAATTCGCCCGCCTGCAGGTCATCCACAACGCCGTAGCCCCCGCTTCGGTGGATGTGTACGTGAACGGCGCGTTGACGATCGACAACTTCGCCTTTCGCGCCGCCACACCGTTTATCAACATTCCGGCCGGCATCCCTTTGACCGTAGCCGTAGCGCCCGCCAGCAGTACTTCGGCGGCGCAAGCCTTTTTCAACACAACCCTGACCCTGGAAAACGGCAAGACTTACGCCGTCACTGCGCTGGGTATCCAGGGCAACGCCGCCACGCCGTTTACCCTGGTCGCGGACGACGCAGCCCGGGAAAGTGCCGCCTCTCCTGGCAAAGTCGCCGTCAACGTACTCCACGGTTCGCCCGACGCACCCGCAGTGGACGTGGCCGGACGCATCGAGGGCAAACTGGTGTCCAACCTGGCTTACGGGGCGGGCACGCCCTACCTGGAACTGGCGCCGAATGCCTATTACCTGGATGTAAAACCGGCCGGGCAGAACGCCATCGTCGCTACCTACAAGGCGGACCTGTCGGCCCTGACCGGCGGCGCCGCCCGCGTTTTCGCCAGCGGCTTGCTGAATGGAACACCGGCTTTCGGCCTGTTTGCCGCCCTGCCCGACGGCACGGTACTGGAACTGCCGCTCTCGCCCGTCGCCCGCGTCCAGGTGATCCACAACTCGCCCGACCAGTCGGTCGACGTGTACGCCAACGGCGATCTCCTGATCGACGACCTGGCTTTCCGCAACGCCACCGCCTTTGCCTACGTACCTACCGGCAACATCGACCTCGGTGTGGCCCTCGACAACAGTCTCGAAGTAAGCGACACCATTGCCAACTTTAAAGCCACCCTGGTCAACGGCGGCACCTACGTCGTCATGGCCACCGGCATCGTCGGCGACCCGAACGCGCCGCTTACCCTGGTCATCAACGCCGACGGCCGCGAACTGGCCGGCGATACCGCCCGGACCGACGTGATCTTTTTCCACGGCAGCCCCGACGCGCCCGCAGTGGACGCCGACGTCATCTTCGAGCAAAACAACGCCGCGCAGGATCTGGCCTACGGCGAGTTTTCCTCCGCTTATCTGAGCATTCTGCCGGGAAAAACCGACGTTACGCTGCGCGTTGCCGGCACGTCCAACAAGATTGGGACCTTTCGGGCCAACCTGACGGCCTTAAAGGGCCAGGGCGTGACCGTTTTTGCCAGCGGCTTCGTATCGAGCGCGCCCGATTTCGGGCTTTTTGCCGCCTTCCCGGACGGTACCGTACAACCGCTCGTCTCTACCCCCTTTGCCCGCTGGCAGATCATCCACAACTCGCCGGATCCGGTGGTGGACGTATACGCCGGCCGCCAGCGCGTGATCGATAATTTTGCTTTCCGCACCGCTACGCCGTTCCTCGACGTACCCGCCGACCGCAACATCAACGTGTCGGTGGCTCCGGGCAACAGCGTCTCGGTAGCCAATGCCATCGCTACTTTCCCGGTAAGCCTGCAATCGGGTCAGGCCTACGCCGTTTTCGCCTCCGGCATCGTCGGCGATCCGGCCACGCCCTTTACCCTGCTGGCCGACGCCGCCCGGGAGGCGGCCCAGAACCCGGCCAAAGTGGAATTCGCCGCCCTGCACGGTTCGCCCGGCGCCCCGGCCGTGGATGTAGCGGTATCCGGCGGCCCCACCCTGATCAGCGACCTGGCCTACGGGGAATTCGCCCCCTACCTCGCCGTCGATCCCGCCACCTACCTGCTGAACGTGAAAGTGGCCGGCACCGGTAACATAGTCGGCACTTTCAGCGCCGACCTGAGCGCTCTGGCCGGCGGCGCCGCCCGGGTATTTGCCAGCGGCCTGGTCGGCGGCACGCCGGCCTTCGGCCTGTTCGCCGCCCTGCCCAACGGCACGGTGGTGGAATTCCCGAAAGTGAATACTCCGGCCACGGCGCGGCTCCAGGTGATCCACAACAGCCCCTCGGCTACGGTCGACGTGTACGCCAACGGCACGCTGCTGCTCAACGACTTCGCTTTCCGCACCGCCACCCCGTTCCTCGACGTGCCGGCCGACGTGCCGGTCGACATCCAGGTGGCCACGGCCAACAGCACCTCTTCGGCCAGTGCCTTCGCCACATTTACGGTGACTTTTGAAGCCGGCAAAACCTACGTGGCCACCGCCGCCGGCTTTGTCGGCGACCCCAACACGCCGTTCACCCTGTTCGTCAACGGCAACGGCCGCGAAACCGCCCAGTCGCCCGCCGCGGTGGATGTCGCCGTGCTGCACGGCGCCCCCGGCGCCCCGGCAGTAGACGTCGACGCGATGTTCGTAGCCAACAACGTAGTACAGAACCTCGCTTACGGCAATTATAGCCCCTACCTCAGCCTCGACGCCGCTAAGTACGACTTTGCCGTGCGCGCCAGCGGCGCTCCGGATGTGCTGGTCTCCTATCGTGCCGACCTCAGCGGTCTGGCCGGCGGAGCCGCTACGGTATTCGCCAGCGGCCTGATCGGCGGATTGCCGGCCTTCGGCCTGTTCGCGGCTACGGCCGGCGGTGCGGTGGTGGAATTGCCCCTGACCCCGCTTGCCCGGGTCCAGGTCATCCACAACTCGCCCGATCCCACGGTGGATGTGTACGCCGGCACCCGGCTCATCATCGACGATTTTGCGTTCCGGACGGCTACCCCGTTCATCGACTTCCCGGCCGACCGCAGCATCACGGTGGGAGTTGCCGGCGCAGGCAGCATCTCTTCCAGCGACGCGCTGGCCAGTTTCCCGGTCAGTTTTGAAACCGGCAAAACCTACGCAGTCTTTGCCAACGGCATCGTCGGCAACGCCTCCACGCCGTTCACCCTGCTGGCCGACGCGGCCCGCGAACTGGCTTCGAACCCCGCAAAAGTGGAATTTGCCACCCTGCACGGCTCGCCCGGCGCGCCGGCAGTGGACGTGGCGGCCATCGGTTTCGGCGACCTGATCACGGACCTGGCCTACGGTGCCTTCACGCCCTACCTGTCCGTCGATCCGGGCATCTATACCCTCCAGGTGAAAGTGGCCGGCACCAACACGACGGTCGGCTATTTCCAGGCCGACCTGAGCCCGCTGGTGGGTGGCGCCGCCCGCGTGTTTGCCAGCGGCCTGGTCGGCGGCGCTCCGGGCTTCGGCCTCTTTGCCGCCCTGCCCGACGGTACCGTGGTGGAGTTCCTGCCGGTAAGCGCCCCGGCTACGGCCCGGGTGCAGATCATCCACAACAGCCCGTCGCCCACGGTGGACATCTATGCGAACGGCGACCTGCTGCTGAACGACTTCGCCTTCCGCACCGCCACCCCGTTCATCGACGTGCTGGCCAATGTGCCCTACTCCATCGCCGTAGCCCCGGGTACCAGCACCTCGGTAGCCGACGCGATCGCCACCTTCCCGGTTCAATTCGAGCAGGGCAAATCCTATATCGTCACGGCTTCGGGCCTGGTCGGCAACCCGGCTACGCCCTTTACCCTGATCGTTAATGCCAACGCCCGCGAAGCGGCAGTCGATCCCGGACTGGTCGACGTAGCCGTGCTGCATGGCGCGCCCGGCGCCCCGGCCGTGGACGTGGACGCCGTTTTCACCGCCAACAATGTGGTGCAGAACCTGGCTTACGGAAACTTCACGCCCTACCTGAACCTGCCGGCCACCCGGTACGACCTGGCCGTCCGCGGCAGCGGTTCGCCCGACGTAGTGGCTTCCTACCGTGCCGACCTCAGCGGTCTGGCCGGAGGAGCGGCCTGGGTATTTGCCAGCGGTTTGCTGGGTGGCTCGCCGGCCTTCGGCCTGTTCGCCGCCCTGCCCGACGGCACGGTGCTCGAACTGCCGCTGACCCCGACAGCCCGCGTGCAGATCGTACACAACTCGCCCGACCCGACGGTGGACGTCTATGCAGGCAACACGCTGCTGATCGACAATTTTGAATTCCGCAGCGCCACGCCGTTCGTCGACGTGCCGGCTGACCGCAGTTTCCCGGTGGGTATAGCCCCGGCCGGCAGCACTACGGTAGCCGATGCCATCGCCACCTTCCCGGTCAGTTTTGAAACCGGCAAACGGTACACGGTGATGGCCGCCGGGGTGGTGGGCAGTCCCGCCCAACCGTTCACCTTGTACGTGGACGGCAATGCCCGCGAAACCAACGCACCCGGCTTCAGCACCGTGAGTGCTTTCCACGGGCTGTTCACCGCCGCTCCGCTGAGCATCGAAGTGGACGAGCGGCTGATCGGTCCGCTGACCGGCAGCCTGGCTTTCGGCGCCTATTCCCCCTACGTCGAACTGGCCAACGGCGACTACTACCTCGATGTGGTTTCGGCCGGCTCGGGCAACCTGCTGGGCACCCACTATCTGGACCCGGCGCTGTTTGCCAACCGGCCGGCCCGGCTCTTTACCAGCGGCATACTGGGCAACAATACGGTGGGCTACGGCCTGTATGCCGTATTCTCCGACGGTACGGTGGCCGAACTGCCCTTCTCGCCGGTGGCCCGCGTGCAGATCATCCACAATGCGCCCAGCCCGACGGTGGACATTTACGCCGGCACGGTGAAAGTACTCGACGACTTTGCTTTCCGCAGTGCCACGCCGTTTTTCTACGCCACGGCGGGCGTACAGTTCGACCTCGGCGTGGCGCCGGCCAACAGCCAGTCGGCCGCCGACGTGATCGCCACCTTCCCGGCCATCTTTGAAAATCAGAAAACCTACATCGTCGTGGCCGACGGCATTGTAGGCGGCAACCCCGCCTTCAACCTGGTTGTCAACGATCAGGGCCGCGAACGCGCGGTGGAATCCGACAAACTGGAACTGGCCGTACACCACGGTTCGCCCGGCGCTCCGGCCGTGGACGTGACGTCGGCCCTGACCGGGCAATCGCTGATCACCGGCCTGGCCTACGGAGATTTCACCGATTATCTGAGCCTGGTGCCGGATGCCTACCTACTGGACCTGAGCGCTACCGGCGCCCCGAACCCGCGCATCGGCACCTGGGGCGGCGACTTCGGTTTTGCCGCGGGAGTAGCCGGCGTGGTGTTCGCCTCGGGTCTGCCCGGCGGCGACCCCGCCCTCGCCTTGTGGCTGGCCCTGCCCGACGGCACGACGCTGCCGCTGCCGGCCTTCGCCCGGGCCCAGGTGATCCACAATGCCCCCAGCCCGACGGTAGACGTATACCTCGACGACGAGCAGGTGATCGACGACTTCGTATTCCACCAGGCTACGGGCATCGGTTTCCTGCCGGCCGGGACGCCCTTTACCCTGTCCGTGGCGCCGGCGACCAGCACTTCGGTGAGCGACGCCATTTATAACCTGCCGGTAGAACTGGAAACCGGCAAAACTTACGTCATCATGGCTGCCGGTGTGGTGGGCGGCAACCCGGGCTTCGGGCTGTTCGTCAATGCCAACGGCCGCGACCGCGCCTACAGCCTCGACAACGTAGAGGTTTCGCTGTTCCACGGTTCGCCCGATGCCCCCGAGGTGGACGTGCAGGTGCCCGGCGGGCCGGTGCTGTTCGACAATGTGGAATTCGGCGAGTTTACGGACTACCTCAGCGTACCGCCGGCCAACTATACGCTCCAGATCACGCCGGCCGACAACAATGCGGCCGTGGTGAAGAGTTACAAAGCCGACCTCAGCACTTCCGCCGGCGAGGCCATCACGGTGTTCGCCTCCGGTTTTCTGGCCGGCGGCCAGCCCGGCTTCCAGGCCTGGGTGGCCGAAACCGACGGCGACACCTACCCGCTGGAAGAATTGGTGCGGACCAACGAACTGGACGACAAACTCGGTGACCTGCAACTTTCGCCCAATCCGGCCGTATCCGACCTGCTGGTGCGTTTCAACCTGAACGAAAGCGAGCAACTGCGCTACGGCATCCGCGAACTGACCGGCCGCCTGCTGCAGGAAGGCGACTTCGGCACGGTAAACGCCGGCAACTTCGCGCAGAAACTCGACGTCGGCGCACTGCCTCCGGGCCTGTACCTCCTGGAGATCGTATCCGACGCGGGGGTGAAGGCGGTGAAATTTGCCGTTGGACGATAATTACCCGGAGTGATAGTCTCACTTTACCCGCAGTGATAGTCTCACTTGCAGTGAGACTATCACTCCACACGACTATCACTCCACACGAAGCAGGAGCCGCCCGAATCCGGGTGGCTCCTGTTTTGTTTTCAGCGAGATTCGGGCGCGCCCTAAATTTGACAATTTTTAAAAAGTTGTCAACTTTCAAATTTAGGCGCAAGGCCTTAAAAATCAAGCAATTTCAACACCTCGAGCCGCATGAACCATGTCCAGTTCATCCTCACTGCTTTTTCCGCCACCACTTCCAGAATCCGGGTTTCTTTCTGGCTTTTTTCCCCTCTTTTTTGCGGTCTGACGGCAAGTCCTTCCCGTCGGTTGCCGGTTCAAGCATTTTGGTTGCCGGTCTGCGTTTCGGCTCCGCCTGCACGGGGGCGTTACCCGGAGTGATAGTCTCACTTGCAGTGAGACTATCACTCCACACGGTCGTATGGGTACCATCGGGATTAATCTGAATGGACGTGTCCTGGGAATAACCGGCCGCAAGGACGACAAGGAACAGTGCACTAAAAGTCAGATACTTCATGGCGAATATTGTTTTCGGTGAACAAATGGCAGCGCGGGCGCGGTGCGTGCAGACGGTTTTTAAAAGGTCTGAACAAACTTACGGCTGAAGAAAAGCGGGCGCAATCCCCTTAACTCCGTTTTAACCGCTGCCGGAGAGGGTTCAAAAAGATTTAACACCGGCACAACATTTATCCGGAACCGCGGCGTCCGGGCGGGCTCAACCAAGCGAAGTTTTTCCGACCTTTGTTCCGGCAATATCCATCAATCGCTCAAAAAATGATAAATTCCCTGGTAAAAATCGGCGTCATACTCGTCGCCGCCATCCTTATTTACAACTTCTTTTTCGGCACTGACTCCGAGCAGGAATCCTCCCGCAAGATATTCGGCCAGTTGAAAGACGTGGTCGTATCGGTGGGCCAGTTGGTCAAGTCGGAAAAACAGAAATTTGATGCCGGCAAATACGACGCCGCGCTGGAAAAACTCGGCGGCGCTTACCGGGCCGTACGGGAACGCGCCCAGTACCTCGACGAAAAAATGCTCCGCCGCCTCGATGAACTGGAACAGCGCAAAACTTCGCTCCAGAGCGAACTCGACGCCATCGAACAACACGAACAGGACCTCGCCGCCGCCCCCGCCCCGAAAAAAGGCGCCAAAGCCGACCCCAAAGCCGAGAAAGTAAAAACCCAGAAAGCCGCCGACCAGCAGCGCCGCAAGGAAGAGCTCCAGCGCGAACTGGACGCGTTGTTCAAGGATTCGGAGGCCTTGCTGCAGGAAGCGGAGAAGCAGTAGAAGGTTGAAGGTTGAAAGTTGAAGGTTGAAGGTTGGGACGCAACTTTTAACTTTCAACCTTCAACTTTCAACTTATTCACTTGGTAAGAAATTTGCAGGCGGTTAGCCCTTCGCTGCGCGCAGCGGGTGTTAACCGCCTTTATATTTTCGCGTTTGTCCAAAATATGTCATTTTTGCTGCACTTCTGCGGCTTTTTGGTTATTTTTGTGTCCAACACGCGAGAAACACTGTTTAGTTAATCCTTTATTTACTGATCCGACATGACTGAATTACTGTCGCAGGTTCTCGGCCACGACTGGGAAAATGCACTGATCATCATACTGAACCTCATTATCATTGAAAGCCTGCTATCTGTCGACAATGCTGCCGTACTGGCAACTATGGTGCTCGACCTGCCACCGCACCAGCGGTCCAAAGCCCTGCGCTACGGGATCCTGGGGGCGTATATTTTCCGCGGGCTTTGCCTGCTTTTTGCCGCCTGGCTGATCAAGATCTGGTGGTTGAAACCGCTGGGAGGCCTGTACCTCCTGTACCTCACCTACGACTATTTCAAGCGAAAAGCCACGCCCCAGCACGAGGACGACCTGCTGGTGAAGGAAGAAAAGTGGTTTTACAAACTCACCAACGGCCTGATCGGTCAGTTCTGGGCCACAGTAGTGGCAGTGGAGATCATGGACCTGGCGTTTTCACTGGACAACGTGTTTGCCGCGGTGGCTTTTACCGACAATATCTATCTGATCTGCGTCGGGGTGTTCATCGGCATCCTGGCCATGCGTTTTGTGGCGCAGTGGTTCGTGAAGTTGCTGGAAACCTATCCCTTCCTGGAAACCAGCGCCTTTCTGGTGATCGGCATTCTGGGCCTCAAACTGTTCATGTCGCTGCCCTGCCATTTTTATGAAGAGCAGGCCTGGGCCCGGATGATCGAAGGGGAAACGGCCGACCTGATCGTCTCGGTCATGACCGCGTCGTTTTTCTTCGTGCCCATTCTTACTTCGCGTTTTTTCGGCTGGCCCGAATACAAAAAAGTGCAGCCCGATACCCTGAGCGACGGCAGCGAAGCGCAGGTATCCGCTCAAAACCCGCCGTCGGCACCAGTCAGCGAAGGCGCGGTGGAAGAGAAAAAGGGCATTTCGGTGGAACGGCAAGCCCACGTTTTTCCGGGCGTTTACCGCCAGTCCGGCCCTCTGCCCCGCTACACCGTCCGGGCCAGCACCGGCATCCACAGCAGATACTTTTTGCATCCGCTCCCCTATGAACGTATTCCGGGCCCGGGAAGTGGAAATTCCCGCTCCCGGCGATCCTGAACCCGCCGGAGGTGGCATTCGTTAATACATATCCATGGTCCCTTTCTCCCGTAAAGTACTCCCCAACGGCCTCCGCGTACTCGTGCATGAGGACAATTCCACTCCGCTGGTGGCCGTCAACATCACCTATTACGTCGGTTCCCGCGACGAACAGGCCGACAGAACCGGCTTCGCGCACCTGTTCGAACACCTGATGTTTGCCGGCAGCCGCCACGTGCCCGACTTCGATGACCCGCTCCAGCGGGCCGGCGGCGAGAACAATGCTTTCACGACCAACGACTATACGACTTTTTACGAGATCCTGCCCGCTGAAAACCTCGAAACGGCCCTGTGGCTGGAAAGCGACCGGATGCTCGCCCTGCGTATTTCCAAAAAAGCCCTCGACGTGCAGCGCAAGGTCGTGGTGGAAGAATTCAAGGAAACCTGCCTCAACGAACCCTACGGCGACGCCTGGCACCACCTTTCAGAATTGATGTACCGGGAACACCCCTACCGCTGGCCGGTCATCGGTTTGCTGCCCGAACACGTGGAAAATGCCACTCTGGAAGACGTACGCGCTTTTTTCAAAACCTGGTACACCCCGAACAACGCCGTGCTTTCCATAGCCGGCAACATACGCGCCGACGAAGCCTTCCAACTGGCCGAAAAATGGTTTGCCGCCGTTCCGGCCGGCCCGGCCACCAGCCGCCAGCACCGCCCGGAACCGCAAATGGAGGCCCCGGTACGCCGGGAAGTGAAGGCCAGCGTACCCGTCCCGGCCGTCTACCTGGCTTTTCGCACCCCCGACCGCCTGCACCCCGACTTTTATGCGGTGGATCTGCTGACCGACATTCTGGCCCAGGGCCAGTCTTCGCGCCTCTACCGCCGCCTGCTGAAAGAACGCAACCTGTTTTCCCAGATCGACGCCTACATCACCGGCAACGTGGACCCCGGCCTGCTGGTCATAGAAGGCCGGCCGGCGGAAGGTATACCGGTGGACACGGCACTGGCCGCCATCTGGGAAGAACTGGACCTGTTGAAAAAAGAGAAAATCGAAGCGCGTGAACTGGAAAAGATCCAGCACCGGTTCGAAAGTACGGTCGTTTTTTCGGAAACCAGCGTACTCAACAAAGCCCAGAACCTGGGCTTTTACGAAATACTCGACCGGGCCGAACTGATGAATGAGGAAGTAGGCATCTACCTGGCCGTGACCACCGACGATCTGTACCGGGCGGCCAACGACATTTTCCGGGAAGGCAATTCGGGAACGCTGATTTACGTTCCTTTAACCCCGTCTCCGAACCTGCCCTCCGGATAGAGAACTATTGGCCGGCCTGCCGAAAGGGCCGGCACAAGGCCCTGTGGAGGAGGGGCCGGGATGGGATAAACCGATTTGCTATGCTTCATTCCTCCTTCCGGCTCCGGGCAGCCTTCATCGTTCTGTTCTTTTTCCCTATCCTCCTTTTTTCCCAGGAACAACTCGGCATGCGCCTCGAGCGCTACTCCGGTATCTACGGCGCCACGTTGAACCCGGCCAATACCGCCTTCAACCCCAACCGCTGGGAAGTCAGCCTTTTTTCGGCCGACCTTTTTCTGGAAAACAATTACGCCTACCTGCAGAAGACCAGCCTGCCGAACGCCCTGCGCAATTCGGACAAGATCGTGGCCGTGACGGATACATCGGGCGAGAACCCGCCGGCCCGCGACGCTATTTTCCTCGACTATTTCGACGGTAAAAGAAAAATGCGCGGCGTGGTCCAGACCCGGGTCACCGGGCCGGCGTTCAGTTTTCGTTTTGGTGAAGACAACGTGATCGGCCTGGTCACGGCCTTCCGGACCGCCGTTTCTTCCTATAAAATTCCGGAAATACTGGCCTACCGGACCATCAGCGACCTGCCCATCGGTCAGACGATCAACATTCCGGAAACGGGGATACAGGCGATGTCCTGGGGCGAGATCGGCCTGCATTACAGCCGGCGCAATACCGATCGCGACATCCATACAGCCTTCGGCGTGACGCCGCGGCTCCTGCTGGGGATGGAGGGTTTTTACACCCGGGCCCAGTCGGCCTTCGACTATACGCAACGGCCCGGCGACACCGTTGCCATCGGCAGCGCCCGCTGGGACTATGGCCTGACGACCGGCAATTTTACCGACAACAGCGACTCCGTACGCGCCAGGGTGCAGGGCGCCGGGTTCGGGCTCGACCTCGGTTTTGTGTGGGCCATGCCCGACGACGACGGAGAAAGCGACGAGGACTACAAATGGCGGTTCGGCGTTTCGCTGCTCGATGCGGGTTTTATGCGTTTCGGAAAAAGTGCGGAAAAACACCACATCGAGTTCGATACGGTCATTACCGTTACCAATTCGGATTTCCCGCCCGCCGACGATCCGCACGAACTGATTGAAGACGCCAGCCAGGCTTTTCTCGGCGATCCGGCGGCTTCGCTGCGGGGCCGGGCGTTTTCGATGGGCCTGCCCACGGCGCTGTCAGTACAGTTCGACGCCAAGGTATTGCCGCATTTTTACGTGACGGGCCTGCTGGTGCAACGGGTTAAACTGCTGAAATACAGCCTGCAACGGCCAAGCACCCTGGCTGTGGTGCCACGCTTCGAGCACCGCTGGTTTTCCTTCTCGCTGCCGGTGGTGCTGAATGACTGGCAATCGCCCCGCATCGGTGTGGCGGCCCGGCTGGGTTTTCTGTACCTGGGAACCGACAACCTGGGCAGTTTTTTCACCCGGGAAAAACTGACCGGGGCGGACTTTTATGTCGGCCTGAAGATCAATGCTTTTTCGTTCGGCAAAGCGGAACGCGGGGTGAGCGGCGGCAGCAGCGACCGCAAGCGGCGGGGCAAGACCGGCTGTTACGGCTTCTGACCGTACCGCCAACTGGCAGTCGGCCAAGCTACGCGGGCGGACGTGGCCGGTGGCCGGCATCCCGGACAAAATCCTGCGGGATACAGATGGCAGAGAATTCTATGTTAGGGTTTCGTTAAAAAACAATGTTGTCCCCAACGGGGAAAGAAAGCGGTGCGTAAACCGGTCAAACTGAACCAAACCACTTTCTTCGTATGAGACACCTTATTGCTCTGTTCGCCTGCAGCCTGTTTTTCTTTCAGGCTACCGCTCAAAATTCGTTCGCCGTTACCATTCAGGATCTGGAAGGAACCTGGTACACCGACAGCCGAACCGAAATCCAGTACTCCGTCTGGAGTTATGACGCTAATAAAAATCTTTTCAACCGAACCTTCGCGGTGCTGTGCGGCGACACCGTTGAACTGAGCAGCGCCACGATCACCGAAGTGCCGGGCGGCACGGCCATGACTGTCCGGGTCGACACGGTGGACAACGGTGCCTGGCAAACGTTCCGGCTGGCCGAACTCACGGATGACCGGCTGCTCTGGCAGAATGAAAACCCGGAAGGCCGGCCCCGGCAACTGGAATGGCGGTTCGACGGCAACAACTACGGTATTTCCCGGATGGATGGTATCGAAACGGCCTACCGCCGCAGGCGCATGAAGCCGTTGAAATGGGAGTTCCGCTGCGCCGGTGCCGCCAACCTGAGCACCTTTGCCGACAATCAGGCGCTGGAAAAATTCAGGTCGCTGCAACGGATCTCGTTTGATGAGGCCTCCTACCAACGAATGGCCGGCCAGGAAATATCCCTCTCCGCCCGGGTTGCGTTTCCGGAATCTTTTTTACTGCTCAACATGGAACTGGGCATAGCCCGGCGGCAGATAGGCGTGAAAGCCAGTTTTCAGCAGGATCAGATTTGGTACACCCGCAACGGCGTTTATGACTATTTCAATACGTACCTGGCGCTGGTGCCGGAAGTATTTCTGGGCCGCAAAAAATACGTTTCCCTGTCCGGCGGCTTTTATTTCACGCTGGCACAACAACTGAATTACCGGGGTCGCGCGACGGCAACCGGCCCCGAGACGCCCAATGTCACCCTGGCCAATCCGCGCATGGACGTATATGCCGAACGGGGACTTCTCGCCGGCCTTTCCTGCCGGTTGCCGGTATTTCCCCGGTACCAGCCGGCGCTGTATGTTCGCCAGACAATCGGTCTGGGCGGCAACCAGGTACGGGCAACGGCTTTGGGTCTGTCGTTCCGGCTGGGGGAAAAGTGATGCTGCCCGTAACGCCGACTGCCACTCTACTCGGGCGAGCCGACTGGCAGTCGGCGTTACGGTAAAAAGCAGGGCTTACCGGGAAAAACCGGTAAGCCCTGTAGTATCATTGTCCGGATGGAGAGCCAATTACATATTGGCAATGATCTCCGCGCCGAATTCCGAGCATTTCAGTTTCGTCGCGCCTTTCATGAGGCGTTCGAAGTCGTAGGTCACGCGTTTCTTCTTAATGGCGCGCTCCAGGCCCTTGACGATGAGTTTGGCGGCTTTGTCCCAGCCCATGTACTCGAACATCATCACGCCGGAGAGGATCACCGAGGAGGGGTTGACCATGTCTTTGCCGGCGTATTTGGGTGCCGTGCCGTGGGTGGCTTCGAAAATGGCGTGGCCGGTGAGGTAATTGATGTTGGCGCCGGGAGCGATGCCGATACCGCCTACCTGGGCTGCCAGGGCGTCGGAAAGGTAGTCGCCGTTGAGGTTGAGCGTGGCGACCACGTCGTATTCGGCGGGGCGCAGCAGGATCTGCTGGAGGAAGGCGTCGGCGATGCTGTCTTTGACCAGCAGTTTGCCGGCCGCCAGTGCCTCGGACTGGGCCTTATTGGCGGCGTCTTCACCTTTGGCTTCCTTGATCCGGTCGTACTCCGCCCAGGTGAACACCCGGTCGCCGTATTCACGCTCGGCCAGGGCGTAGCCCCAGTCTTTGAACTTACCCTCGGTGAATTTCATGATGTTGCCTTTATGCACCAGGGTCAGCGACTTGCGCTTGTATTTGAAGGCGTACTCCAGGGCCGAGCGCACCAGGCGTTCGGTGCCTTCGATGGATACCGGCTTGATGCCGATGCTGGTGGTTTTCGGGAAGCGGATCTTTTTCACGCCCATTTCCCCTTGCAGGAAGGCGAGTACTTTTTCAGCCTCCGGCGTACCGGTCAGGTATTCGATACCGGCATAGATGTCCTCGGTATTTTCGCGAAAGATCACCATATCCACCAGTCCGGGTTCTTTCACCGGGGAAGGCACGCCTTTGAACCAGCGCACCGGACGCACGCAGGCGTACAGGTCGAGTTGCTGGCGCAGGGCTACGTTCAGGGAGCGGATGCCGCCGCCGACCGGAGTGGTCAGCGGGCCTTTGATGGCAACTTTGTATTGATCGATGACTTGCAGGGTCTCTTCGGGCAGCCAGTTCTGCGTTTTGTTGAAGGCTTTTTCGCCGGCCAGCACTTCTTTCCAGACGATTTTCTTTTTTCCTTTATAAGCCTTTTCCACCGCGGCGTCGAACACGCGCACGGAAGCAGCCCAGATATCCGGTCCCGTGCCGTCGCCTTCGATGAACGGGATGATCGGGTCGTTGGGGACCTTCAGTTTGCCTTTTTTGATGGTAATGGTAGAACCTTGCATTGTTGAATGTTGAGGAAGGTGGATGATAGTTAGGCAGGATTGGTGAGGTTGTAATTTGGAGCCGCAAAAGTAGAAACGGAAGCGGAGAAAAACGGGCAGGTTCTACAGGAAAAATGCAAAGTTTCTGACGGAAAACGTTAAAAAATGCGCCATTCCAGGTCGGGAACCCGGCGGTCAAACCCTCACCGTACCGGCCCGCGTCCGGCGCGGTATCAGCCAGCCTGTTTTTTAAAAAAGGAAATGATCTTTTCCGTGGCGCCCTTGCTCTCCCGCAGGTAAGTCTGCACGGCCTGCGATGACATCCGGTAAAACTCCGGGTCCTGAAGCCTTTCCAGAATTTCGGCCAGTTCCCGGGCGTTGCGGACGGGGAAGGCGCCGCCCCGCGCCACGAATTGCCGGGCCTCCTCGAACTTTTCATAACTTGGTCCGAACAGAATGGGCAGTCCGAAAGCCGCCGGCTCCAGGGTGTTGTGAATGCCCCTGCCAAAGCCGCCGCCGATGTAGGCGACCGTACCGTAGCGGTAGAGGGTGTTCAGCAGGCCAACATTGTCGATGATCAGCACGGCGGCCTCCGCCGCTGCCGGCACGGATGCCCCGGAATAGCGCAGGGCTTTGCCCCTCCACCCCCCGGGCAAAACGTCCAGAACCTGCGCCACCGATCTTTCCGCCGGGTCATGCGGGGCGATCACCAGTTTGAAGTGTTTGAAAACCGGCTTTTGCATTGCCTCGGCCAGGTGCGCTTCATCGGGAGGCCAGGTGCTGCCGGCGATGAGGATGTTGGGGAAGAAGCCCCCCCCGGAGAGTAAGCCCCCCCCGGCCCCCCCGGTGGGGGGGAGAGGTGCTTCGGGTTGGGCTGGCGGGGTTGGGGCGGGAAATGCTCCCTTTTGTTCTTGCGATATTGGGGCAACGCTGCCCTCCCCCCCTCCAGGGCGCGCGCTAAACGCCGCCACCACCGCATCCTCCCTGGCACTTTCCGCAATCTTCAGTACCCGGTCCACCCGGGTGTCACCCGCGGTGGTAACATTTTGGAAGCCAAGGTCTTGAAGCAGTTTTGCCGAGGCTTCGTTTTGTACGAAGAAGTGGGTGAAGCAGGACAACATTTGTCTCCAGAAGCCGCCGTACCACTGGAAAAAGGGCTGGCTTTCGCGGAAAAGGGCTGAAACCAGCAGGGTCGGAATGTTGCGCTTTTTTAGTTCCAGCAGGTAATTGGCCCAAAACTCGTATTTCACGAAAACAGCCGCGTCGGGGCGGACACGCTCCAGGAAATCCCGGGCGTTGCGGCGGGTATCGGCTGGCAGGTAACAAATCAGGTCGGCATGGGGGTAATTTTTCCGGATCTCGTAGCCGGACGGGGAGAAAAAAGTGAGCACGATGCGCCAGTCCGGGAACTGTTCCCGGAAGGCTTCGATGACCGGGCGCCCCTGCTCGAACTCACCCAGCGAGGCAGCATGTACCCAGAGCGTTTTTGGCCTGGTTTCCGTCTCCTGCCCCACACCAGTGACCGGCGCCTTGACTTCCGCATTTGCCGCAAAGCCCGGAGGGGCGTTCCGCCCGTCCACCCATAGCCGCGCCTTGGCGTGAAAAGGAGCCGCCAGGCGGATGCCCAGCGTTATCAGCCGGATCACAATTTCATACAGGGGTCTCATGGTTGCATGGCTTCATTGCTCCATTGTTTCATTGTTTCATTGTTTCATTGTTGCGGTAAAGGCTTGAGGGGCTGGGGAATTGGTGGACTATTATCCCATTCCCTCATTATCTCATTATCTCATTATCCCATTATCTCATTATCCCATTCCCCCATTATCCCATTATCCCATTATCCCATTATCCCATTATCCCATTATCCCATTAATAATAAATTTCTTCAGCATTTCCGGTGTAGAACGGCAGGGTCCAAACCACGCGCAGGCCGATGCGCAGATCGAGGCGGCTTTCGTCGAGTTTACGCATTTCGGTGAAGTCCCAGTCGCGCAGGGTATTGGTGAAGCCCTCGTTGAATTCGAGCCCGATGAGCCAGTTGGAACGGCGGTTGGCCGCCAGGTTTTGCCAGCCGACGAACTGGTTCAGGGCCAGGCCGCCGGTGAGCCGGTCGTAGCCTTTCTTGTAGTTGCCGGTCAGTTGCGTCACGCTGTTGTTGTCGTCCTGGACGCGGATCCAATGGCGAAGCAGGCCGGCACCGAGGGTCAGGCGGAGGCCGGCACGTTTTTCATTGAAAGCAAACAGTTTGCCCACCATAGCGCCGGTGTAGTAGCCCCGTTCGCGCAGCACCACCGAAGCGACCAGGCGGTTGTTGCCAATGATGTCGCCCTCCGGGGTGCGCAGGATGGCCAGGGGGTCTTCCTTGACCTTGGAACCAAACATATAATAGCCTTCCACGCCGACCAGGTAATTGCCGGCGGTCATATACTCGACCATGCCGCCGAAACTGGCGTCCCATTTGAAGCGGTCGGCCATATCGCCGAAAGGCTGATGGGCGCCGAAAGCAAGGTGCAGCAAAATCGCCTTACCTTTGTTGCGCTCCGATTCGTCGGGGTGTTCGGGGAATTTCTGGGCAGCCAGGCTTACCGCACCGAATGCGCAGATTATCAGCAATAAATAGTTTTTCATAAAAACAAAGAAGACAAAAAGTTATGGGTCAACAATCCTCCAACGGCGGCCATGAGGCGCTAACCACCGGCCATCAACCAAGCGTCCGCCGCGGCAAAAGTAACGCCTGGCAACCCATATCCGCTTCCGCGCTGGCCGAAATGCGCGCCGTAGTGAGCGAACAATACCTGTACACGGATGAAGACACCCGCCGCAACTGTGGACACGATGAGACGGAGGATCTTCTGTATCTCCCGCAGGCGGTGGCCACGCCGGCGTCCGCAGCCGAAGTCAGCGCCCTGATGAAGATCTGTTACCGCGACCGTATTCCGGTCACTGTACGCGGCGGCGGTTCGGGGCTGGCCGGGGGCGCGCTGCCGGTGGCCGGCGGACTGGTCATTTCCATGAAACGCTTCGACAAGATCCTGAAACTGGACAAGCAGAATTTCCAGGTCACCGTAGAGCCGGGCATGATCACCGAGAACCTGCAAAATACCCTGAAAGAACAGGGGCTGTTTTACCCGGTGGACCCTTCCAGCCGGGGCTGGTCGTTCATCGGCGGCAACATCAGCACCAATGCCGGCGGCCCCCGGGCGGTGAAGTACGGGGTGGTAAAAGACCACGTGCTCAACCTGGAAGTGGTGCTGCCCAACGGTGAGATCATCTGGACCGGAGCGAACACACTGAAAAACTCCACCGGCTACAACCTCACGCACCTTGTGGTCGGCAGCGAGGGCACCCTGGGCATCGTGACCAAGATCGTGCTGAAACTTCAGCCCCACCCCACCCAGTCGCTGCTGATGCTGGCCCCCTTTCGTTCGGCGGAAAGCGCCTGCGCCGCCGTAGCCGCCATATTCCAGGCCGGCGTCACGCCTTCGGCGCTGGAGTTCATGGAACGCAACGCCATCGACTGGGCCGTGCGCTACGTCGGCGAAACGCCGGTGCCCATCCGGGACGAAGACGCCGCCCACCTCCTGATCGAAGTGGATGGATTCCATGCGGAAAGCCTGCTGGCCGACTGCGAGACGATTACCCGGGTACTGGAGCATTTCGACTGCGGGGAAATATTCTTCGCCGACGACGATACCACGAAAACCGCACTCTGGAAACTGCGCCGCAACGTGCCGCAGGCCGTGAAGAAAAATTCGGTCTATAAGGAAGAAGACACGGTAGTACCCCGGGCCGAACTGCCTTTTCTGCTCCAAAAAGTGAAAGAGGTGGGCGCCCGCTACGGCTTCGAGTCGGTATGCTACGGCCACGCCGGCGACGGCAACCTGCACGTCAACATCCTGCGCGGCAGCCTCGACGAACACACCTGGCACGTCGAAGTACCCAAAGGCATCCGGGATATTTTCCGTTTTGTCAAAAGCAAAGGCGGCACCATTTCCGGGGAGCACGGGATCGGCCTGGTGCAAAGACCCTACCTCGACGTGGTGTTTTCCAAAACGGAACTGCGCCTGAGGAGGCAGATCAAAAAAGTGTTCGACCCGCGGGGCATCCTGAATCCGGGTAAGGTAATCGTGTAGGATGGTTGGATGGTTGGATGGTTAGACGTTGGATGGTTGGATGGTTGGATAGTTGGACGGTTGGATGGTTGGATGGTTGGATGGTTGGACGTTAGATGGTTGGATGGTTGGTCTGTTGGTACTCAGTCACCTTAATTTTTGATCGAAGCAGGCCGGTTATCCCGAAGAAATCGGGGCAGGGGCAGCGCCCCGTGATATTTGTACCGGGCCTGGCGCACGATCTGACCGGAGGGGCAGCATACCGGAAAATATTATTTCAGTGCGCTGCCCCTCCATCATCTTGCCTGGTGTGAGGCTACATATCTTTCACCGCTCTGCGGCTACTATGCCGGCACAAATCATCCGTCAAAAAAATTCAAAAATTCAGATGACTGAGTAGTAGCGTTCAGTTAACTGGGTCATTTGGGACGTAGCCCCCAACGAACGCCCGGCTTACCCGGTCCAAAGTCCAACGTCCAACAGTCCAACATCCCTTCATTTCTGCGCCCGGGTCATTTCGCGTTTGCCCGGCGGCCCCTGCAGGCGTTCCACCGTGAAGCCGACTTTTTTCAGGGTGCGTTTAAAATGCCCCTGCGCGCAGTAGGTGACCAGCACGCCCTCCGGCTTCAGAGACTCGTACATGTGGAGGAATACCTCCTCCGTCCACAGTTCGGGTTGCGACTGGGGGGCGAAGGCATCGAAATAGATCAGGTCGAAGGCCTCCCGTTCCGAGAACTTTTCGATGGGGGTTCGTCTTTTTTCAAAACTGAACTGTTCGGAAAGCGCGTGCCGGACGTTCCAGTCGGCGCGATGCAGTTCCCGGAAGTCGTCTTCGCGTCCGGGGCAGCCCAGCCCGGCGGGGTAATTGAGCGCCGCGACTTCCGCTTCCGTTACCGGAAAAGTCTCCAATCCCAGGTACGCCACTTTCAGGTTGCGCTTTTCCGCTTCGAGCCAGGTCATGAACGCGTTGAGGCCGGTGCCGAAGCCTGTTTCCAGGATGGCGATCTCCTGCTGCACCACGGCTTTGTAGCGCAGCCCCGCGGCAATGAAAACGTGGGCGGATTCGGTAATGGCGCCGAATTTGGAATGATACGTAACGCCGTATTGCTCCGAATAAATGGAGTGGGAACCGTCGTTGGTGGTGATGATTGGCATAGGGCGGCGAGCGGGCTACCGTTGACGTTCCATTTGTTTCGCTTTCTCCAGTACTTTTTGTTCCAGTGACCTTTTAAAAGCGGCCACCCGCTCCAGCAGCGCCGGATCGCCGGTCGCCAGCATCTGGGCGGCCAGAATGCCGGCATTGCGGGCCGCATTGAGCGCCACCGTGGCCACCGGCACCCCTTCGGGCATTTGCAGGATGGACAGTATGCTATCCCAGCCGTCGATGGAATTGGACGATTTCACCGGGACGCCGATCACCGGCAAAGGTGAAATGGCCGCCACCATGCCCGGCAGGTGGGCGGCACCGCCGGCCCCGGCCACGATCACCCGGATACCGCGTTCATGGGCGGTGCGGGCAAATTGGAACATCCGCTCGGGCGTGCGGTGGGCCGATACGATGGTCATTTCGAACGGTACGGAGAGTTCGGTCAGGATGTCGGCGGCTTTCTGCATGACCGGCAGGTCGGAGTCGGAGCCCATAATGATGGAGACCATGTGGTGGTGGGTTGAATGGTGATGGGTGTTGGTTGGGGATGGGTTGAATCGGGGATTTGGGGATTTGGGAGGTGGGTTAATGGGGGGATGTGGTGATGACTTTGAGATTTTCTTTGACAAAGGTAGCCTTTTGCAGGGCTTCCCCGACGGTGGCGGCGGTGATGGTGACGTGGCCCATTTTCCGGAACGGCGAGGTGGTGGCCTTTCCGTACAGGTGTACGTGTACGCCGCCCAGGGCCAGGCATTCTTCCACACCTTTATAATATACCGGGCCGCGGTGGCCGGGCTCGCCGAGCAGGTTGAGCATGACGGCGGGCATCAGTTGGTCCGTCGGGCCGAGCGGCAGGTTGCAGATGGCGCGCAGGTGCTGCTGGAACTGGCTGGTGACCGCGCTGTCGATGGTATGGTGGCCGCTGTTGTGGGGCCGGGGCGCCACTTCGTTCACCAGCAGGCGGCCGTCGCGGGTCAGGAACATTTCCACGGCCAGCAGTCCGCAGATGTCGAAGGCCCGGATCACGCGTTCGGCCAGGGCTTCGGCTTCCGCCACCACCAGGGGAGAAATGCGGGCCGGGCACAGGAGGAATTCTACCAGGTTGGCTTCGGGATGAAAGTCCATTTCCACCGGCGGGAACACGGTCACCTCCCCGGCGGCATTCCGGGCGGCGATGACGGCGATCTCGGTCTGAATGGGCGCCAGTTCCTCGGCCAGGCAGGGGCCGGGCAGAAGGTTGGTTTCCAGGTCGTCCGGCATGCGGAGGATGGCCACTCCTTTACCGTCATATCCGGCCGTCCTGGTTTTTTGCACCAGCGGCAGCGGCCAGCGGCCGGACCGGACGGCATCCCGGAGCGCCGTTTCGTCGGCAAAGAGTTCGAAAGGCGCCGTAGGCAGGTCGTTTTCGCGGTAAAATTCCTTTTGCCGGCCTTTGTCCTTGATAATGTCGAGCGCCCGGGGAGCGGGGTGTACGGTTTTGCCCAGGCGCTCCAGTTCGCGCAGGGCGTCGGTATTGACGTGTTCGATCTCGATGGTCAGTACGTCCTTGTCGCGGCCGAAAGCCAGCACGTCGTCGTAGTGGTCGAAGTGGCCGGCTGTGAAGCCGGTGCAGACCTGCGCAGCCGGGTAGTCGGGCGAAGCATCGAGGATGTAGGTTTTGAAATCCCAATCGGCCGCGGCCAGGCATAGCATTTTACCCAGTTGACCGCCCCCGAGGATGCCGATTTTTTGCGTGGTGGAAAACATGGCGGCAAAGGTGGGAGGAAATTGGAAATTGGAAATGGGAAATTGGAAATGGGAAATTAGAAATGGGAAATTGGAAATGGGAAATGGGAAATTGGAAATGGAGTTGGAAAATTAGGGTACGGAGGGCAAGAAAAGGCCGGCAGTTACTGAAAACTGGTAGTTACGCAGGCGCACTTCGGCGGTTGATTTCTGCTTTTCGGGGGTTAAAGTCTGCCGCCCGGCGACTTGGTGCAACGTTTCCAAATTTAAAGGCGTCTTTTGAGACATCAAGCCGGCCGGGGCAACGACACCGGCTATGAAACAAAAACAATTCTCCGCTCATGCGCTTGACGCTCCCCCTGCTGTCGCCTTGTGGCACGGTTCCGCATATTTTGCTGCGGTACCGGCAGGCTTGTCTGAAATTGGCTGTACCCACCGCCGACGGTGTGCGGATGGCGTTTTGCGTTAAAAAGGCCGGCCTTGAACCCTTCTATCACCAGTATCTCCTTTCTGTTTGTTCCCGCCTGTATTCCGTTTTCCGCAACCTGACCGGCGTCAGGGGTAAACAGCCGTTCATGGCACAAGTTTTTACCCTCCTGTACGCTAAAAAGGCGACGGATGAGCGCTGTAGAGGCGTCTAAATTCCCAAAAACCACCCTGACAAGAGAAACTTCACAGAAAGTTTGATTTGGTTATCAGCCCTGGCAAAAGTGCCGGGGCTTTTTTGTTGGCGCAGCCGGCGGCGGCTTCTACACGGTGTCCGGTAGCATTCGCTCATTTATGATGGCCAACTGTAGCGGGCTGTCTATTTTTACCGAAAAAGCGATGAAACCAGTTTGGATTTTCCTGCTTCTGGTTGCCGGGCCGCTGGGCGCACAAAATTCCTGGCAGATTTCCGGCTACGTCCGCAACGAGGACCGGGAGGCTTTACCCGGCTCCCTGGTCCAGGTCAACGACTCGACCGGCGTGGTGGCCGATGCCAGTGGATTCTTTCAGTTTGAAACCCCGTACCGGCCGCAGGAAATGACGGTCCGCTGCCTGGGCTATTTCCCGGGCCGGGTCGTAGTGGCGAAGGGCGATTTCCGGGACGGGAAAGCCCGGGTGGATGTAACCCTCACTTCCCAGGAAACGCCGCTGACGGAAGTCAGCATCACGGCTAAAAAGGTGGAAGTACTGGCCCGGGAAAACTTCCAGACCGATATATTCGATTACACCTTTGCGGGGGAGAACCTGCTGCTGCTCGTCCGCGAACGAAAATCCTGGTATGGCCGCCTGGTGACGGAATCGGGTGAATTGCTGGACCAGATCAAACTGGATGGGCGCCCGACCCTGCTGCACCGCAGTTGTACCGGCAGCCTGCACCTCGTCGGCGAGGCATTCGCCCAGGAACTCACGGTCCGCGCCACCCGGCTGGATACCTTTGCGCGCTATCCCCTGGAAAAGTTCAGGCAGTTCGTGGCGCCCTGCGTACAGCAAAGCCGGGGTTATTTCTTTTTCCGGATCAACGGGTTGTTCAACCAATCGGTGACGTACGTGTATTTCGACCCCGAGCGCCGGCGCCGGCTGTTGGCGGTGATCCGGGACCAGGCCGGCGAAGAAGAGGCCATGACCGCTTACAAGGCTTTCCGGACCGGCGAGCCGCTGTTTTTAGGCCGGAGTACCAACAAAGGCGCCGGGGAAGGCTTCGGGATGAACAATGCACGGGAGCCGGAAAACATCTTCAGTGATGACGCCCTGCAGCAATATGCGAACAGCAATGAACAACTGGCCCACTGGAGCTGGCTCCAGGTACTGAAACAGGATTCCGTGTACGCTCCGCTGCTCAAGTCCGGAGACACGCTTTTGCTGTTCGACCACCTCCACGATGAACTGAAGCGTTTCGACGTACGGTTACTGGCCGATGCGCGTGCGATCCCCATCCGCTACCACCATGAAAAAGGCTGGAAAAAAGAGTTGCTGCAGGACGAGGCCAGCCGCGCGATCTACGCGCATTTCGCCGACAACCACGGTCACCGGCTGTGCCGGATCGGCACGGATGCCGGCAATGTCCTGGCCGAGTATGCGCTGCCCGAGGTTCCGCTCATGGCCCAGCGGATGAAAGTCAGGAACGGATTTCTGTATTTCCTGGGCCGGGCGGTTCCGGGCGAGCCCAACAACAATTTGTACAAGGTCCACATTGCACAAAAACCGGCTTCAAAATAGGCTTCGGGAACCCTCCCGAACCGCGCCTCCAAATTTAATTCCGGCAAGCACCTTTAAATACCCCGCTCACCTTATTTTTTTCGGAAAAATAATTTTTCGGGTTTCTCAAAACGAAATCCGCATTGTACTTTTGCAGCCGATTTGACAAAAGCCTTTCCAAAAGTGGACATGACAGCCATGCGCAAATATTGGATTGCACTGATTTTCAGCGGATTAAGCCTGACGGGGTTCGCTCAGCACGATCATGAGCAACACGCCGTACCGGCTACCGGCCAGCATGAAAATGCGGCTGAAACCGGAACCGGACAACACGCGGCGACGGCCGGCCAAGAAGCCACGGCTGAACACGGCGATTGCGGCCATCCGATCGACGAGGTAAAGGAAGGCGAATTCAACGCGGGCGAAACGGCCGTCCACCACATTGCCGACGCCAACGCCGTCCACATTTTCGGCAATTTCTACCTGCATCTTCCCTGCATCCTCTACGCCCCGGGGCACGGCTGGACGCTGACTTCCACATCAGCCTTTCATCCCCACCACCACGGCAACGGCGAGGTGTCGAAAAACGGCTACGTGCTCGTACACGGCAACGTGATGCGTATCAAAGACCCGGCTTTCGCGACCGGAGCGCACGAAATTGAAGGCTACACCCACAAAGACGTAAAAGCGGGAGGTAAAACGAAGACCGTTTACTCCGCCCTTATCGGCGGCCAGTGCCACGAACTCGACGCCAAGACCACCTTCGACGGCGGCATCATGGGCGGCGGCATCACCAGTTTCTACGACTACTCGGTTACCCGCAATGTGTTCACCATGTTGCTCACCGCCATACTGCTGTTCTTGCTGTTCCGCATCGCGGCCACCACCGCCATGCGCCGCGAAGGCCAGGCGCCCAAGGGCCTGCAGAATTTCCTCGAACCTTTTTACACCTTTATCCGGGACGATGTGGCGCGCCCTGCCATCGGCCCGAAATACGAGAAGTACATGCCGTACCTGTTGTCGGCCTTCTTCTTCATCCTCGGTCTTAACCTGATCGGCCAGATCCCCTTTTTCCCCGGCAGCGCGAACGTGACGGGCAACATCTCGGTGACCATCGTCATGGCGCTCATCACCTTCGTGCTCATGCTGGCCAGCAGCAACAAACACTTCTGGGAACATACCCTCTGGATGCCGGGCATTCCGCCGGTGCTGAAGATCCTCATCCTCACCCCGGTCGAGATCCTCGGCCTGTTCCTGCGCCCCTTCACCCTGCTGCTGCGTCTTTTTGCCAACATTACCGCCGGCCACATCGTGATCCTGTGCTTCGTGGGCCTGATCTTCATTTTTGGCAAGGCCGGCACCAGCGTCGGCGGTTCCGTGGCCGGCATGGCCGCCGCTATCCCGCTCTCGCTCTTCATGATGACCCTCGAACTGCTGGTGGCTTTCCTCCAGGCGTTCATCTTCACCATGTTGTCGGCAACGTATATCGGGATGGCGCTGGAAGAGCCGCATCACCATTGAGTGAATGGGATAATGGGGGGAATGGGATAATGGGATAATGGGATAATGAGATAATGGGGGGAATGGGATAATGGGATAATGGGGGGGAATGGGATAATGGGCTTTAAAAATTAAAAAGTAGTAAACCCTATTGCCTTATGAAATTTGAAGATTTGAAAGATAACCCAGTGGCGCGGCATTCTTTTGAATTTGCGTTGATGGTTGAAAAATATTGCAGTAAACTTTATGAATTGAGGAGATACGACTTGGCGAGGCAACTTTTTCGGGCTGGAACGTCGGTCGGTGCAAATGTTTTTGAAGCGCAGCACCCGGAAAGTAATGCTGATTTTATTCATAAAATGAAGGTCGCTCAAAAAGAAGCGACGGAGGTGTTGTTCCGGTTGATGCTGTGTGAGCATTCTGAAAACTACCCCAGCTGCAAGGAATTGTCGGAAAAACTGGAAGAGATCAGTAAACTCTTAAGTTCCATTATCAGCACTGCCAAAAAGAAAAACCCAGTTAGTTTTTTTGTTGGCCATCTGCTTTATCTCTTTAAGCCGGCAGCCACCATGACCCTAACCTCAAACCTGATTCAAAACGCCTGATCTACCCCCCATTATCCCATTAAACCCATTATCCCATTACATTCATTTTTTCATTCAATAATTAATTTTTATGTACGCAGCAATTGGAGCAGGTTTGGCCGCTATCGGCGCCGGTATCGGCGTAGGTACGATCGGTGGTAAAGCCGTAGAAGCTATTGCCCGTCAGCCCGAGGCTATGGGCGACATCCGCGCCAACATGATCCTGACCGCCGCTCTCGTCGAGGGCGCGGCTCTGGTGGCCATGGTATTGTCGTTCTTCGTAGCCGCCCCCGGCGTGAACGGCTAAAATGCTTGCCGGGCGCGTGAGCAACGGTTGGTTCGTTCTGCCCCGGCTTTTTTTGACACAATCCGGATGAGGCTGTCTCATAAGGTTGATAAGGGTTGATTAAAGTTGATAAGGTTGATAATCGATCCGAAGAAAGGTAGTTTTTATCCTTTGTTCGGGTCAAAATATCAACCCTTATAAACCCTTATCAACTTTAATCAACCTTTTGAGACGCCCTCATCTCCAACATAACTGATCACTCTCATAACTCATCACTTCTGATGTTGTTTCTGGCAGATTTCTCCGTCATCAAGCCCGATCCCGGGTTGCTCATCTGGACGACCCTTATTTTTGGTCTTTTCTGGTTCCTGATGAGCCGTTTCGCCTTCAAGCCTATTGCTGAGAGCCTGAAAAAGCGCGAACTCGACATCCAAAACTCCCTCGACGAGGCCAAACGCGCCCGCGAGGAAATGTCCCACCTGCAGGCCGAAAACGAAAAACTGCTCGCCCAGGCCCGCGAAGAACGCAGCCAGATCCTGAAAGAGGCCAAAGAAGCCAAGGACGAGATCATCGCCGAAGCCAAAGAACGCGCCAACGCCGAGTACAAGCGCAAGGTGGAAAGCGCCATTCAGGACATCGAGAACCAGAAAATGGCCGCCATGGTCGCCCTGAAAAACCAGGCCGGCCAACTGGCCATCGACATCGCCGAAAAAGTGCTGCGCAAGGAATTGTCCAACCAGGCCGACCAGGAAGCCTACGCCAAATCGCTGGCCGAATCCATCAAACTCAACTAGTTATTGGTTGATTGGTTGAGGGAGAATTGGTGACTGGCCTACCACAAAATGGTCAGTAACCAATCACCCGTCAACCAGTCTCCAGTCAACCAATCGCCATACACATGAGCGTTACCCGTATCGCCACCCGCTACGCCAAGTCGCTGATCGATCTCGCCATCGAGCAGGGCAAACTGGAACAGGTCAGCAACGACGTCAATACCCTGAAAAACGCCGTAAAGAACCGCGACCTGTTCCTGATGCTCAAAAGCCCGATCATCCACGCCGACAAGAAAAATGCGGTGCTGGACGCGCTGTTCCAGGGTAAGATCGAGGGACTTACCCTGGCGTACCTGCACCTGCTGGTCAACAAAGGCCGCGAGCAGTACCTGCCGGAAATCGCCGCCGAATACATTGCCCAGTACAAGACCCTCCGGCGCATCACTTCGGTACGCGTAACCACCGCCGTCCCGCTCAGCGACGCCGTGCTGGCCGACTTGCAGCAAAAACTGCTGGCCAGCGGCGTAACCTCCGAAAACCTGGAGATCGAGACCAAAACCAACCCCGACCTCATCGGCGGTTTCGTGCTCGAATTCGACAACAAACGCTACGACGCCTCCGTCGCCTACAAACTGGACGAACTGAAGGCCTCGTTCTCGAAAAACCTGTATGTGAAAGAATTTTGATGGGCTGTTGATTTGTTGAAATGTTGATTTGATTATTTGACAATCAACGGCTCAGCAAATCGGAACCCATCAACAAATCAACATTTCAACAAATCAACAATAAAATAATGGCAGACGTCAGACCGGAAGAAATCTCCGCGATATTGAAACAGCAGTTGTCCGGCTTCGGGGCCGATACGAACCTCGAAGAAGTGGGCACCGTGCTGCAAGTGGGCGACGGTATCGCCCGCGTCTATGGCCTGAACCGTGCTCAGTCCGGCGAACTGGTCGAATTTGAAAACGGCGTTCGCGCCATCGTATTGAACCTGGAAGAAGACAACGTGGGCGTGGTGCTCATGGGCGCTTCCGACGGCATCCGCGAAGGCTCGGTCGTCAAGCGCACTGGCCAGATCGCTTCCATCGAGGTCGGCGAAGGTTTCGTCGGCCGCGTGGTGAACCCGCTGGGCCAGCCCATCGACGGCAAAGGCCCCATTGGCGGCGTGAAGTACGAAATGCCGCTGGAGCGCAAAGCCCCCGGGGTGATCTACCGCCAGCCGGTGAACGAGCCGCTGCAAACCGGCGTAAAAGCCATCGACGCCATGATCCCCATCGGCCGCGGCCAGCGGGAACTGATCATCGGCGACCGCCAGACCGGTAAAACGGCCATCGCCATCGATACCATCATCAACCAGAAAGAATTTTACGAGCGCGGCGAACCGGTGTTCTGCATCTACGTCGCCTGCGGCCAGAAAGCCTCCACGGTGGCCCAGGTAGCCCGCACCCTCGAAGAATACGGCGCCATGGCCTACACGGTGATCGTGTCGGCTTCGGCTTCCGACCCCGCCCCGCTCCAGTTCTACGCGCCTTTCTCCGGGGCCGCCATCGGCGAGTTCTTCCGCGACACGGGCCGCCCGGCCCTGATCGTGTACGACGACCTCTCCAAGCAGGCCGTAGCCTACCGCGAGGTATCGCTGCTGCTGCGCCGCCCGCCGGGCCGCGAGGCCTACCCCGGCGACGTGTTCTACCTGCACAGCCGCCTGCTGGAGCGCGCCGCCAAAGTCAACCAGACCCAGGAAGTGGCCCAGGCCATGAACGACCTGCCCCCGAGCCTGGTGAAAGCCGGCCTCATCAAAGGCGGCGGCTCGCTGACGGCTCTGCCCATCATCGAAACGCAGGCCGGCGACGTATCGGCCTACATCCCGACCAACGTGATCTCCATCACCGACGGCCAGATCTTCCTCGAGTCCAACCTGTTCAACGCCGGCGTACGCCCGGCCATCAACGTGGGTATCTCGGTAAGCCGCGTAGGCGGTAACGCCCAGATCAAATCCATGAAAAAAGTGGCCGGTACGCTCAAACTCGACCAGGCACAATACCGCGAGCTGGAAGCCTTCTCCAAATTCGGCTCCGACCTCGACGCCGCCACCCAGGCGGTGCTCTCGAAAGGCGCCCGCAACGTGGAAGTGCTGAAACAGCCGCAGTATAGCCCGGTTTCGGTGGAAAAACAGGTGGCCATCATCTACCTCGGCACCCAGAACCTGTTGCGCGACGTGCCCCTCGACAAAGTACAGGAATTCGAACACCTCTTCCTGGAGCGCATGGAGAACAAACTCCCCGACGTGCTGGAAGAATTCCGCAAAGGCAAACTGGAAGACGCCAGCCTCGCCAAAGTACGCGAACTGGCGGCCGACCTGGCCGGCGGATACAGAAAAAATTAATTCAGTGTAAAGTGATAAGTGTTAAGTGATATTTCACTTGACGCTTATCACTCATCACTTAACACTTACCACTTAAAAAATGGCTGGCGGTTTAAAAGAAGTACGCGAACGGATCAAATCGGTCATCAATACGCAGCAGATCACGAAGGCCATGAAAATGGTGTCGGCGGCGAAACTGCGCAAGGCGCAGAACGCCATCGTGCAGGTGCGCCCCTATGCCGACCGGCTCAACCGGATGCTGTCTAACATCCTTTCCAACCTCGACGGCGACGCGTCCACGAGTTTCGGTAAAGCCCGCGAGGTGAAAAAAGTGCTGATCGTGGTGATGACCTCCAACCGGGGTCTGGCCGGCGCCTTCAACACCAACATCGGTAAGGAAACGGTGGCCCTCATCAACGGAAAATACGGCAAACAGCGCCGCGAAGGCAACGTGACTGTGGTATTCATCGGCAAAAAAGGCTACGACTACTTCCGCCGCCGCTTCCGCGACCTGAACTTCGTGTCCGACTATATCCCGGTATACGACAACCCGGCCTACGAGAACGTCAGCGCGGTGGCCCGCACCTTCATGGATGACTTCAGTGCCGGCAAATACGACGCCGTGGAGATCGTGTACGGCCGCTTCAAAAACGCCGCTACGACCTTCCCGACGGCCGAACAGTGGCTGCCGGTGCCGAAAACAGATGCTTCCAGCATGACAAAAAGTGGCACGAAGCAAAAGAAAGCCGACTACATCTTCGAGCCCGACCAGCAGGAACTGCTGGAAAACCTGGTGCCGAGCATCCTGCAGCTGACTTTCCACAAAGCGCTGCTCGATACCCAGGCCTCGGAGCACGGCGCCCGGATGACGGCCATGGACAAGGCCACCGAAAACGCCGAGGAACTGCTCAAATCCCTGCGTATCAATTACAACAAGGCGCGCCAGGAAGCGATCACCACCGAGTTGGGCGAGATCGTGGGCGGCGCCGCGGCTTTGGAAGGGTAACGATTGACGACTTACGATTGACGACTTACGATATAGACCCCGTCGGCTGTATGGCCGGCGGGGTGTTTTTTTTGTTTCATGCCAGGTACGCGAAGTACCGGCCTTACGCGACCAGCGCTACCAGAGTGTATTCGTTGACGTCGATCCGGCGCGTCACTTCTTCGGGCGACAGGTCGAACCCGGGCAGACCGTTGATGGCATATTTCTGGCTCAGCAGGCGCGCCGTTTCGTAGACCACTGTCATCTGCTTGAACTGTACACAGCGCTTCAATTCCATTTTTGCCTTGGCCGTCTGGTTCAATTCGGCGTAGAGGTGGGTCCGGAGAATATGGTCCACCGGGTGGTTTTCCAGGGCTTCGTTCAAATCGGCCATGGCGGCTTCAAACTCCCGCTCCTGCAATAAAATGTACTTCCGGGTGCGTCTGAAAAGCATTTTGAGGTTGTAAAAATTGCAGGTATCCAGCCCCAGGGTGGTCAATTTACCGGCTTCCTTCCAATTGCCTTCCTTCATTAATTTGCTGATGTGAAAATGGAGCCAGTAAAAATCATCTTCGGTTTGAGGGTGGAGCGGCACGGGCGGTACTTTTTCTACCGATTGATTTAAGGCTAAAGACAAACTGCACAAGGCATGAAGAGCAACCTGGTTATGTGGATCATGTTTGGTAATCCGTTGATACTCCTGGGCAGCCTCCTGCAAACGCCCTTCAGATTTCAAAATCTCCGCATAACCGTTTTGAGCAACTACATCGTCCGGGAACTGATTTTTAATACGCTCGTATTCCGCTTTCGCCTCCCGCAGTTTCCCTTCCGATTTCAATATCTCCGCATAACCGGTTTGAGCAACTACATCGTCCGGGAACTGATTTTTAATACGCTCGTATTCCGCTTTCGCTTCCCGCAGTTTCCCTTCCGATTTCAATATCTCCGCATAACCGTTTTGAGCAATTATATTCTCCGG
>WBZQ01000453.1_pt1 | contig 32788 bp, 25 predicted proteins | sample 5204251 | NCBI WGS metagenome assembly WBZQ01 (sample SAMN12412402, study PRJNA552823) | activated sludge metagenome | isolation source: activated sludge from nitrification reactor of wastewater treatment plant... | place: USA: Virginia | collected 2017-09 | reverse complement strand
GCACTGTCGCCCACTGCTGCGCCTGGATGCGCGGTTCGACGAGCCGCATGCGCGAGTCGGCGGCGTCCTGGCGATACCAGGTGGACAGGCCCACGTCGATGCCGCGATCCCGGCACAGGCCGACGAACTCGACCAGCGAGCGGCGCGGGGAGGCGATGCGCACCGGCCCCGGTGCGCCCCAGTCGTGCTGGTTCCACACCGGCAGCAGGTCCCACTCGCGGTCCGCGCCGGCGGCAACTTCCTGCGAGACGAGATGCGGAAAGGCGTCGATGCGCACGGCGTCGTAGCCGCGTTCGGCGAGGCCATCGAGCGCCCGATGCCAGTCCTCGTATCCCGATCCCGGCCAGCGTCGCTCGAGCCACGAGAAATCCCACATCGCGATGGCGCGGGGCCGGTTCAGGGTTGATATGCGCATGTTCGTCTTTTCTGTCCGCTGCAGTTGTTTCGTTCGGTCATCGGGTCCGGCGTATCGCGGCCGGGATGCGCTCGCCCAGGTCGCTGCGCAAGGTCACGCCGTGGCCGGGGCGGTCCGAGAGCCGCAAGTGGCCACCTGCGATGTCCGGCAGGCCTTCGGCGACCGCGGTGTACCAGGTGCGCAGCCAGGACCGGGTGGTTTCCTGCACGACGCCGTTCGGCTGGGCGCAGACCAGGTGAGACGCGAGCGCGAGTGACACCGGGCCGGTGCAGTCGTGGGGTGCCACCGCCACCGAGAACGTGTCGGCGAGGTCCGCGACCTTCTTCGCTTCGGTGAGGCCGCCGGTCCAGCCGACATCCACCGTGACGAAGTCGATGGCGCCGCGCTGAAGCAGCGGCAACAAGCCGCGCCGCCCAAAACAGGTTTCGCCGGTGGCGATGGGCAGGTCGATGTCGCTGCGCAGGGCGGCAAGCGCATCGACCGCATCCGGGCGCAGCGGATCTTCGATCCAGTAGGGGCGCAACGCGGTCAGTGCGTCGGCAATCCGCGTGGCCGAGCGGCGGTTCCAGAGTCCATGGAGTTCGATCATGACGTCCATGTCCCAGCCGACCTCGGCGCGGATGGCTTCCACGATGCCGACGCCGGCCGCGAGTTCGTTGGCGCTCAGGTCGAGGCCGCCGGTGCGCTCCGCCGCGCGGTCGAACGGCCAGATCTTCATGCCGGTGATGCCTTCATCGGCGAGTTCGCGCGCGAGCTGGCCGGGCCGCGTGAGGAAACCCTGCAAGTCTTCGTACTGGCCCGGCCGCACGTCCGCGGGCAGGCCCCAGTTGGTGGAGTTCTGCCGGTTGGTCGAGCTGACGTACTCAGGGCCGGCGCAGGTGTTGTAGATGCGCACTTCGCTGCGCGATGCGCCGCCGAGCAGGCGTACGATCGGCAGCCCGGCCTGCTGGCCGAGGAGATCCCACAACGCGATGTCGATCGCGCCATTGCCGCGCTGTTCGACACCGCCCCCCTGGTAGCCGACATAGGGCGCGAGCAGCCGGCCCACGGCTTCGGGCGCCACGTCGGTTGCACCGAGCAGCGGCGGGGCCGCGACTTCGTGCAGATAGGTCTCGACGGCAGGGGCACAGTAGAACGCCTCGCCGAGTCCGCACAGGCCGGCATCGGAATGCAGGCGCACCAGGCACAGGTTCGGCTGGATGGCCGGACGGAGGGTCTCGACTTCAACGATGCGCATCAGGCTTCGTCATCGACCGGGGTGGCAGGATTTTCGCGAGCGGCCGGTCGAGGTCGCGCCCGTAGTGCGTTTCGGCCACCGACAGGTGCTCGATCATGTGCCGGCGTGCCGCGCGGCTGTCACGCCGCCGAATGGCGGAGAGGATCGTGTGGTGCATCGGCGCCCCCGCGTCGCGCACGCTGCGATCGGAGAGGCTGCGCAGCATCAGCGCGTAGCTAAGGCTGCGGATGGAGCCGAACATTACCTGCAGCACGGAATTGCCCGCCGCGAGCAGCACCGCCTCGTGGAACGCGAGGTCCTTCTCCGCCTTCGCCATGACGTCGTCCGTGGCGTCGAAGGATTCAAGCAGCGCCTGCATGTGCTTCAAATCGGCGGCGCTGCGGTTCGCGGCCGCCAGCGCCGCGGCTTCGCCTTCCAGCATGATGCGCGCCGCGGACAGCTGGCGCGCCGTGACCTGCCCGCGCCGCGTGAGGATTTCCGCGGTGGCCACGCCGCCGGTCGGGCGCAACTCGCGCACGAAGTTGCCGCGGCCGGGTTGCGCGGTGACCAACCCCCGTTCCTGCAGGCTGCGCAGCGCCTCGCGCACGACCGGCCGGCTCACCCCGTGGCGCTCGGCCAGCTTGCGCTCCGATTCGAGGCGCGAGCCCGGCGGTACGGCGCCGGTGACGATTTTCGCATCGAGCTGCGCGACCAGCTGTTCGGCCGTGACGGGAATGGCCCGGCCCGTTGCGCCGTCTTGTCTCATCGTGGCAAGCTAGCACAACTGGTATGACCAGTCTATCCAGTCGCCCGACCCGCTCCGGGCATGCGATATTGGCCTCCGCAACGCCACGGGCCGGGAGACACCATGAGTGACGGGGAAGGGCGCCGCATGCGCGCGGCACGCTGGCACGGCCGGCGGGACATCCGGCTCGATGAAGTCCCCGTGCCGCGCGTCGCGCGCGGCCGCGTGCTCGTGCGAGTGGAGCGGGTGGGGCTGTGCGGCACGGACCTCGAGGAGTACCTCGAGGGTCCGGTGGACATCCCGGTGGCGGCGCCGCATCCCGGGTCGGGCGTGATGGCGCCCCTCACGCTGGGGCACGAGGTCGTCGGCACGGTTGCCGAGTGCCCCGGCGGCGAGCTGGCGCCGGGCACGCGCGTCATCCCCGATGTCGTGGTCGGTTGCGGACGCTGCTGGTGGTGCGCGCGGCACCAGACCGGCCTGTGCCCGCAGCTCGCCGTGCGCGGCCTGCAGTGCGACGGCGGGCTCGCCACCTGGCTCGCGGCCGACGCGGACACTTGCGTGGTCGTGCCGGACAACACGCCGGTCGATGTGGCGGCCTTCGCCGAGCCCGGCGCGGTTGCAGTGCGCGCGATGCGCAAGGCGGGCGATGTGTCGGGCGCCACCGTGGCCATCATCGGGGCGGGCACCATCGGGCTGCTCACCGCGCAGGTCGCGAAGGCGAGGGGTGCGGTGCGTGTCGTCGTCGTCGAACCGCGCAAGGAGCGGCGCGACATTGCCCTCGCCCTCGGTTTCAAGGACGTGATCGGACCGGAGCAGGTGCCGGCACTGGGTGATGGTGGGCGCGGCGCGGACGTGGTGCTGGAATGCGCGGGCAATCAGGCCGCGATGGACAGCGCGCTCACCGCCTGCCGCGCCGGCGGTACCCTCGTCGCGGTCGGCACGCCCGCCGCGCCATTGACGCTGCCGATGCGCTCGGTGGTGCTGGCCGAGAAGCGCATCCTCGGTTCCGCCGCGCATCTGTGGGATGAAGATGTCGCCGCCGCGGTGGCTATGCTGAGTGGCGGCCTGCTGCAGACCGGGCCGCTGTTGACGGCCGTGATTCCGCTCGAGAAGGTGGTCAGCGAAGGATTCGAGCGCCTCGCCCGCGATCCTGTTGCGCTCAAGATCCTGGTCGCACCGTGACGAATCCTCCTGCGATGGTGCAGCTGGTCCTCGATGCGCGCGCCGAACTGGCGGAGGGGCCGCATTGGGATGCGGAGCGCAGCGAGCTCGTGTGGGTGGACATCCTCGCCGGCCACCTGCACCGATGGGACGCGCGAACCGGTATCGATCACTGCCTGCCGCTCGGCGAGCCGGTTGGCGCCGTGGCAAGGCACGCGAGCCGCGGCTTCGTGGCGGCACTCGCCAGCGGCTTCGCTATGGTCGACGACGAGGGGACCGTCACCCGGCTCAGTGATCCCGAGGCGGGCCGCCCCGGGATGCGGATGAACGACGGCAAATGCGACAGCGCCGGCCGCTTCTGGGCGGGCAGCATGGCGTACGCGGTGACACCGCACGCGGGCACTCTGTATCGGCTCGACGGGGCGCGCGAAGTGCGCCCGAAGTTCCGCCGCCTCACGCTGTCGAACGGGATCGGTTGGAGCCCCGACGACACGCTGATGTACCTGATCGATTCGCAGAGCCCGGGCGGGCCGACTTTGACGGTCTTCGACTTCGATGCCGCGCGCGGCGAGATCGATCATGCGCGCGTGCTGCTGCGCTTCCCCGACGACGGGATCGCGCCGGACGGACTCGCGGTCGATGCCGAAGGTTTCCTGTGGATCGCCATGTTTGGCGCGGGCGAGGTGCGTCGCTACGCGCCGGACGGGCGGCTCGATCGCACTATCGTGGTGCCGGCATCGCAACCGACCTGCTGTGCATTCGGCGGTCCGGAGCACGCGGATCTCTACATCACGACGGCCAGGATCGGGCTCGGCGCGGCGCAACTCGCGCGTGAGCCGCATGCCGGCGGCATCTTCCGCATCCGGCCGAATGTCGCGGGATTGCCGGCGCACCGCTACCGCGGCTGAGGCAGGTCCGGCGCCGGCCGAGGCATTCGCGCGGCGTCGAGCGGTGCCGAACGCACGGCGAGCCAGCGTTCGCGCCGTTCGGCCTGCCGCAGCGGGTCAGCGATCGGAGCGGCGAGCAGCAGTCGTTGCGTGTAGGGGTGTTGCGGCTGTTCCGTGACCTGCGCGCAGTCTCCCCATTCCAGGATCCGGCCACGGAACATGACCGCCACGCGATGGGACAGGTGCCGCACCACCGAGAGGTCGTGGGAGATGAAGAGGTAGGCGACCCCGGTGTTCTCCTGGATTTCGCGCAATAGCCGCAGCACGCGCGCCTGCGTGGAAAGGTCCAGAGCCGAAACGGGTTCGTCGCAGACGATCAGCCTCGGGCGCACCGACAAGGCGCGGGCGATGGCGATCCGCTGCCGCTGGCCGCCGCTGAATTCCCGCGGCAGCCGATCGAGGGAGTCCCGCGGCAGTCCGACCGCATCGAGCAATTCCCTGATGCGCCCGGACGCTTCCCGTCGCGGCACGCCGCCGGCCAGCAGCGGTTCCATCAGGATCGTCTCGATAGTGAGTGCCGGGTTCAGCGAGGAGTACGGATCCTGGAACACGACCTGCAGGTCCCCGGCGAGCCTGCGCCACTCGCCCGGCCCAGCACGGCCGATATCGTTGCCGCGGTAGCGGAGGCTGCCCGCCGTCACGGGCGCAAGGCCGAGGATGGCGCGTCCGAGGCTGCTCTTGCCGGACCCCGATTCACCGACCAGCCCCACCGTTTCGCCGGGGCGCACATCGAGGCTGACCTCATGGACGGCGATGAAGGGCCTGGCCCGAAAGCCCCGTCCCGGATAGGTGACGGTGAGCCGATCGATCGCGAGCAGCGGCTCAGGCATTGCGCGCTACCGGCGAGTACGGGGCGCGGGCAGAAGTGTCATCGAGGGTCGCCGCGAACAAGGCCTGCGTGTAGGGATGCCGCGGACCGGCGAATACGCCGGCGACGGGGCCGGTTTCGACGATGCGACCCGCCTGCATCACCGAGATCCTGTCGCAGAAATCCGCGACGACACCGAGGTTGTGCGTCACCAGCAGAACCGTGAGGTCGAGCTGCCGGCGCAGCTTGCGCAGCAGTTCGAGGATCTCGGCCTGGATCGTGACGTCGAGTGCGGTCGTTGGCTCGTCCGCGATGAGCAGGCGCGGGCTGCAGCTGATCGCGCCGGCGATCAGGATGCGCTGGGCCATGCCGCCGGATATCTGGTGGGGGTAGGCGCGCAGGATCCGATTCGGCTCCGCGATGCCCACCTGCTCGAGCAATTCCACGGCGCGTGCCTGCGCCGCGGCGTGCCCGATCCCGAGCTGGATGCGCATGGGCTCGACCAGCTGGCTGCCGATAGTGAAGACCGGATCGAGGTTGCTCATCGGTTCCTGGGGAATGTAGGCCGCGTGCCGGCCGCGCAGCCGCGCCATCTCCTTCTCCGGAAGTCCCGCCACGTCCTTGCCGCCAAGCTGCACCGATCCGGCGAGGATCCTGCCTCCCTCGGGTAACAAGCGGATCACGCTCAGTACGGTTTGGCTCTTGCCGGAGCCGGATTCACCGATCAGTCCGTGCACTTCGCCACGCTCCACCCGCAGGTTGACACCATCGACCACGCGCCGGTTGCCGCCGCCAGCGACCGGATAACCGATCACCAGTCCCCGGATATCGAGCGCCGCAGGTTCATCGGTGCGGGCCGCGGCAGCCGCCACCGATGCGGATGCGGACTCCGGCGTGCGCGGACCGCTGGCGGCGCCAATCGACGGCGCACCGGCCTCGTCGTGGTCCCGCTCGCGCACGCTGCCCGTGGCACCGGCCCCGACCCGCGCCAGTTCGTCGCGCACGACATTGCCAAAGAGGAAAAAGACGACGCAGGTGGCGCCGATCGCGAGACTCGGCCACAGGAGTTCGAGGGGAGTGATGTAGATGTTGGAGAATCCGCCGTTCAGCAGGCTGCCCCAGCCCGGCGCGAACAAGTCGCCGAGTCCGAGGAAGACCAGTCCGGCCTGGATCGCGATCGATATGGCCATCAGGTTCGCCGCGAGGATCACGGCCGGGCCGCGCACGGCCGGCAGGATATGCCGCAGGATGATGCGCGTGCCCGAAAGGCGAAAGACGCGCGCGGCGTCGACGTAGAGTTCGTTGCGTACGCCGAGTACGGCGGCGAAGACGACACGGAAAAATCCGCCTGCCATGACGATGCCGAGCGCGATCATCAGGATCGGCATCGACGGGCCGGCCACGGTACGCACGGCCAGCAGCACGACGAGGCCAGGCAAGGCCATCAGCAGGTCCGCGATGCGCGCGCCGATCGTTTCCATCCACTTGCCGTAGTAGCCGGCCACGAGGCCGGACAACAGGCCGAGCAGCGAAGCGACCGCGACAGCGATCGCCGCATCGCGCAGGGTCGGCAGGGCGCCGTGCAACAGGCGTGCGAATATGTCCCGGCCCGAGGAGTCGGTGCCCAGCCAGTGCGCGGCAGATGGTCCGAGTCGCAGCTCGCGGGGGGAGACCTCGTCCGGGTCGTGGCCGCTGATGGCGGATGCCAGGAATCCCGCGAGCACGATCATCACGATGTAGCCGACGGACATTGCGCCCAGCGGATTGCGCAGTACCCGCGCCGCGAGGGAACGATGCCGCAAGCGCGGCGTGGCGGCGCCCGCGGGCCCGCTCATGTCGCCATCCTCACCCGCGGGTCGAGCCAGGCCTGCAGCAGGTCGACGATGAGGTTCAGCAACACGACGAAAACCGCGACGGCCACCACGAAACCCATGACGAGCGGCACGTCGCTGTTGAGCGCCGCATTGACGCTCATCTGGCCTATGCCCGGGATCGCGAAGATGCGTTCGATCAGGACAGCCCCGCCGAACATGCCGATGAAGTGCACGCCGAGCATGGACAGGGCCGGCCCCATCGATCCGCGAAGCACATGCCGGTAGACCACCCGGCGCCACGGCAGGCCGCGGCTGCGCAGCGTGCGCACGTAGTCCTTGCCCAGTGCATCGAGCAGTGCGCCACGCACTTGTGGCGCGACCCCGGCGATGCCGGAGACCGCTAGCGCGATGACGGGCAGCGTGGCCGTGTCGACCCAGCCCGAGGGCGAAGCGAACAGGGACTGGTAGCCCACAGCCTTGAACCATCCGAGGCGAATGGCGAACACGCTCGCGAGCAGCACCGCGAGGATGAAGTTCGGAACCGCGAAGCCCAACACCGAGACGACCTGCACGGCGCGGTCGATCCAGCCGCGTCGCGTCGCGGCGAGGACGCCAAGCAGCATCGAAATCACCGCGATGAGGACGGTGGCCGCGGTGACGAGGCCGAGCGTCACGGGGAGCCGGGTGGTGATCGCCGCGGCTACCGATTCACCGTTGAACCACGACCTGCCGAGATCGCCCCGCAAGGCGCGTGCGGTCCAGTCGGCGAACTGCGCGATGACCGGCCGGTCGAGGCCCAGCTCATGCTCCTTCTGGGCAATGACTTCCTGCGTGGCGTCCAGGCCGAGGATGCCGCGGGCGACCTTGCCGGTCGACAGGTGCAGGATGAAGAACGTCCCGGCCACCACCACCGCGAACAGCGCCAGGCTCGCGAGCAGTCGCCGCAGGACGTAGCCGAGCACCTAGTGCCGCCTCGCCTGCAGTCCCGCGGATCGAACGGTCATCGCCTCCTCCCGGGATGTCATCGCTTCGGCCGGATGTTCCACAGGTAGGGATAGGTGTTCGTGTCCTGCATGATCACTTCCGTGTTCGCGTCGGCGGCGAAGAAGGTCTGGTTGCGATACCAGGGGGCAAACCACGCCTGCTCGACGATGTAGGCGTCCAATGCCTTCGCGGCCACATCGGCTTGCTCCGTGGTGCCGGTGTAGATCTGCTCCAGCCATTGGGTGACCTGCGGCCGTTCCGTATTGAGCGGATTGAAGGGACCGCCGCGGGCGATGCGGTCCGCCGCCACGAATGCCACCGAGGGGCTCGCCTGCAACTGCATCCATGCGACGCCGAACTTGCCCTGTGCCAGTGCGCCCACGTAGGAGGCGAGATCCGCTTGCTGGTCGTAGCTCACCTTGATGCCCACGTCCTTGAGGAACGCGGCCGGCAGGGTCGCGAAGGGCAGGTTGCCGGTGCCCGCGACGGCCGGCATCTTCAGCTCGAAACCGTTCGGGTAGCCCGCCTGCGCGAGCAGCTGGCGCGCCTTCGCGGGGTCGTACGGATAGCGGCTGTCGAGCGCCGTGTCATAGGCGGGCGATGACGGCGCGAACACCTGGGTCGTCACGGTCCCGAGGCCATTGGCAGCGGCATCGAGCATGGCTTTCTTGTCGATCGCGTAGTTGATTGCCTGCCGCACGCGCACGTCGCCGAGCGCCTTGTTGGTGACGCCGTCGCGATCGACGATCAACAGGCCGTTGAAGGAAATCTCTTGCGGGTACAGATGGAAGCCGGCCGCTTCGATCTGCTTGATGGAGCCCGAGCCCGGCAGCTGCACTCCATTGACCGCACCGGTGGCGATCGCATTGACGATCGTGGGTTCCTGGTCATAGACGTTGATGACGAGCCTGTCGTAGTGCCGGTGGTCCGGCGCCCAATAGGCGGGATTGGCGCGGTATACGTAACTCGATCCCGGCATCGTGGCGGTGGTGTCGAGGATGTACGGGCCGCTGCCCACCGGGACGGTGGCGGCATCGGGCGCATTGAACTGGGACGGGCTTTCCTGCAATCCGGCGTTCTGCGCGAGGCTCAGCAGCAAGCCCGGGTCGGGCCTCGACAGCGTGATCTCGAGCGCATGGCTGCCGGTCGCGCGCGCATCGGCCACATTCGCGAGCCGGGTCTTGTTGGGCGAGCCGCCGTCACGGAAGCGCAGCAGGTTCTGGGCGGCGACCTCGGCCGTGAAGCGCGTGCCGTCGGTGAAGTTGACATCCGTGCGCAGGGTCATTGTCAGGCGCTTGTTGCCGTCGCTGTAAGCCCACGTCGTCGCCAGCCAGGGCTCGATCGATCCATCGGGGGCTTCGTGCAGCAGGGAGTCGTAGACCGCCTGCAGGTACGGGGACATGTTCGCCCATCCCGCGTTGGCCGCAAGCTGGGTGGAGGCGCCGACGATGTTCGAGAGGACGAGCGTGCGGGCCTCTTCTGCAGAGCCGCTCGACGCCGCCGCCGATGAGGCCGTGCCGTCGCGGGCACCGCCGCCGCAACCCGCAAGGGCCACCGCGAGCGCCGTGGCCACGGATACCCGGATCGAGCGGCGCGAATTGCGTCGCCCGTTGTTGGCGTACGTCATGCTTTGTTGTCCTTGTCCTGTCCAGCCTTGCCGGAAACCTGCCGGGCGACCGCGAGGGTGCGAGCCACGAGCTCATCGAAGCCGACGCCGTCAAAGCCCGGCAGCGAGCTCGAGACCTTGCCGCGCAGCGGGTCGGTCCAGCGGCGATCGATCCCGCGATCGCCGGCCAACGCGCCAGTGACGGCGCCGACCGTTGCGCCATTGGAATCCGTGTCCCAGCCGCCGGCGACCACGAGGCCGATGGCGGTGTCGAAGTCACCCCTCGAAGCAGACAATGCGTAGGCGACCAGGGCCGCGTTATTGAGCACATGCACCCAATGCAGGTTTCCGTAGGCGTCCTCGAGCTGGCGGTAGGCCGCGGCGGGGCTGTCCTCGCAGCGGCCGAGGCGGCGACCGAACGCCACGGCTCCCGCCATGCGGCTCCCTGGTGGCAGGACCGATGCGCCCGCGTCGAGTACTTCGTCGATGCCGCAACCGGTGATCGCGGCCGACGCCATTGCCGCGACGAACATGGCGCCATACAGGCCGTTTCGGGTGTGACTTACTGAGGCGTCCCGCCATGCCCATTCTGCCGCGCGCAGCGGCGCGCCGGGATTGACCCAGCCATAGAGGTCTGCGCGGATCTGCGCCCCGATCCATTCACGGAATGGATTGCCCGTGGTGGCCGTATCCGGCGGATCGAGCCCAAGCAGCAGATTGCGATAGGCGATGCGCTCCGCAGTGAACGAACGCAACACCGGCATGTCGTTGAGCCAGCACCAGGCGACGTCTTCCGCCGTGAACCCGGATCCATGCTGCTCGAGCACGCGCAGGGCGACGAGCGTGTAGTTGATGTCGTCGTCTTCAGGCGTTCCGGAGATATTCTCGGCGAGGCTCGTGTGCGCGGCGGTCGGATTCCAGGGCCAGCGCGCTGCGATCAGCGGGTCGAGGCCCACGGCCGTGAAATAGTGGCGTAGCGGATCGCGGCCGGTGGCGATTCGGATCTCGTCGATCGCCAGGCGCGGCAGGCCCTCGACCGGCTTGCCGAGGACGCAACCAGCGGCTCGCCCGAGCCAGGCGCCGCGAACCCGCCAGGCGTCCGGCACGAGGCTGGGCTCATCGCCGGTTGCCGCGAGGGTGGCAAGGATGCCGGGCCAGTCACTGGGCTCGGCGGCTGCAGCCGGGCAGGCGAGTGCCGCAATCCCTGCCAGCAGCTCCCGCGCCAGATCCTGCTCGCGCTTCTCGCGTTTCAGGGCTGAAGCGGCGTATCCAACCGGCTCCGGGGAATAGCCTGCTGCGCACCAACGGTCTCGGATTGCTGTGACGTCAGTGCCCTCGAGCGAGGACTGCTGCAGTTCGTACCGGATCAGGTCTTCCGGGTGTATCCAGCCGACGCGCCGCATCGCCTACTCCTGCAGGACAATCCGGTTGCCGTCGCGCAGCACACGAACGGGCAGGACTTCCGCGGCCGAATCCGCGAAGCGTTCCGGCGAGTCAGTGCGGAAGACACCGCTGATGCGCAGCGACCCGGTCGCTTCGTCGGCGATCACGATGGGCCGGTCGCTGTAGCGGTTGATCTCCGCAACGGCGTCGGCCAGTGATACGTCATCGAAGGCGATCAATCCGTCGCGCCACATCGTGCGCGTGGTGACGTTCACCGGCGCGATCAGTTGCCGGCCCGAGGGGCTGACGCGCAGCTCCTCGCCCGGGGAGAGCAGCGTTGGCTTGCCTGGGGCCCGTGCGGGCGACGCGGTGCTGGAGACCGCGACCCGACCATCGACGAGCACGACCTTGATCAGCTCGGAATCCACGTAGACATCGAAACTTGTGCCGAGCGCGGTGATGCGCTGGTCGCGCGCCTCCACGACGAAGGGGTGCTCGCGGTCATGGGCGACCTCGAAGAAAGCCTGCCCCTCGAGCAGGCGCACCGAGCGCCGGCCGGCGGTGACCTCGAAATCGATGACGCTGTCGGTGTTCAGCGTGACGATCGAGCCGTCGGGCAGCCTGGCGCGCAGGCTCTGCCCATGCACGGCGCTCAGCTGGCCGCGACTTTCCCCGACCTCCAGCGGCCGCGGGCGCGGGCGCGGCGCTTCCTCGGCGACGCGGGCCAGCGGTGCGGGCGCGGCCGGCATCTCAGGAGCGGGCTCACGCGCCATGAAGGCGAACGCGCCGAGAACAGCGGCTGCGACGCCCCCAAGCCAAGGCAGCCACGGCCGACGTGCGGCAGGAGTCGTGTCGCGCAACGCCGCGGCCCGTAGTGCGTCGAGCTCGTCGCTGACGTGGGCGTCGAAACTCGACCAGGCGAGCTGCACCTGCCTCCAGGCCTGCGCGTGCGCCGCCGACTCGGCGAGCCAGGCATCGAGCGCGCGCTGGTCGTCTGCCGTGAAGTCCCCGCGGTCGCGCCGCACGAACCATGCTGCGGCCTCCTCATGGGCATCGGAACCGGGGGGGGCTGACATTGAAGTATTTGAGGCACTCATCGTATGGGTCTATTCAGATCGTATGCGGGAGCGTGCAAGGGCTACTGGCATCGAGGTCGTTCTTTCCAAGCCGGACACCGAGATGGGCAATCGCCCGCTCCATGTGCTTCTCGACGGCGCTGACCGATATGCCGAGGCGGTTCGATATCTGCTTGTAGCGCATGCCTTCGAGGCGCCGTAGCACGAAAATGTACTGTGTGCGCTCCGGCAACTCCCGCAAGGCGGAGGTGGCGAGGCGCAAGCGCTCCTGTGCGAGCAGCACCCGATCCGGGCCGAATTCGACGCGGTCGTGTCGCTCGGGATCGAACGTCGCATGCTGTTCGGCATTGCGGACCCGTCGCCGCCGCAACCGGTCGTTGACGACGCTCGCGGCGGTCTCGAACACGTAGCCGCCCGTTGCTTCGATGTCGGCGACATCGCCGCGCTTTGCGAGTCGCAGGAAAACTTCCTGGACCAGGTCATCGATCTCGCTCCGATCCTTGGTGCGGCCGGCGAAATAACGGGTCAGCGGGCCACGGAAGCGGTCGAACAACGATCCCAGCGCGATTTGATCCCGCCCTGGCAGCGATCGCAATGGTTCGCTTGCTTCGCTCATCGTGCCCGACTCCGATGTGCCACGGGGCGCATCACGCGAAATGGATTGTGCCATAGCGTTGCACATGAACCCGTTGGAGTGCGCATGATTTTGCGCAATTTGCAGCGAAGTGTGGATTATCGGACTCATTGCGTTATCCACCTGCAGCACCAAAACTCGGAGGCGGGGTCCATGGCGAAGAGACTGGGCATGTTCACGATCATCGCGCTCGGAAGTCTTGTGGCAGTGTCTCCGGCGGTGCATGCGCAGGACGCATCGCAGGCCGCGTGCGCGCAGCACGCGATCGTCAACGTGGACATCGCGGCACAGGACCTGCCGCTTGCCATCGCGGAGTTCGGCCGCGAGACCGGATGTGAGGTGGTCCTGTCACCCGAGGTGGCGCGCGGCAAGCGCGCGAGTGCCGTGAGCGGCGCGTTCCTGCCCGAGGAGGCGCTGGCGCGTCTGCTCGGCGGAACGGGTCTCGTCGCACGCCGCACGGCCCAGGGCGTGCTGGTCGTCGAGGCGCAGGAAGCCAGCCGTCCCCAGGGTGATGCGCCCGCCAAGCCGGTCGTCAAGGAAGTGGCGGTAACGGACAAGCTCGAGGAGATCATCGTCACCGCCCAGCGGCGGTCCGAGAATCTCCAGGATGTGCCAGTCGCCATCTCGGTGGTCTCCGGCGACACGCTCGGCGCGCTCGGTGTCAATAACCCGACCGAACTGGCAGCGCTCGTGCCTTCGTTGCAATTCAGTGCGTCGAACACTTCGCGCGGCCTGGGCTTTGCCGTGCGCGGCGTGGGAACCTCGACATTTGGCGATGGCGTCGAGCAGAGCGTCGGCACCGTCGTGGATGGGGTGGTGCTCGGCCGCCCCGGCCAGGGCATCGCGGACCTCGCCGATGTCGACCAGGTGTCGGTGCTGCGCGGCCCGCAGGGCATCCTGTTCGGCAAGAATGCTTCAGCCGGCCTGATCATCGTGAACACGCAACTGCCGAAGCTCGATGACCTTTCCCTCGGGCTGCGCCTCAGCGCTGGTGAGCACGGCGAAGAACGCTATCAGGTCGTCGGCAACGTTCCGCTCGGCGATCGCGTGGCATTTCGCGCCGTGGGTTACAGCAACGAGCGCGACGGCATCGTCCACGACTACGCGCAGGACCGCGACTACAATGGCAGCCATGAGCGGGGAGCGCGTGCCAGCTTCCTCGTGCAAGCGACCGAGGACCTGCAGTTCGTGCTGCGCGCGGACTACTCCGATCGTGACGTGCCTTGCTGCATCTGGACCACCCGCACGGTCACGCCGATGGGTTTCATCGGCCTCACGCAGCCGCCGCAGGTGCATGCCGGGCCGGAGAACGTGGGCGTGAAGCTGTCGGGCAAGATGTACAGCAGCACGATTTCGCGAGGCCTCTCCCTGCAGGCGGACTGGGATCTCGGTGGCTACACGCTCACCTCGATCACGGCGAAGCGCGATTGGCTCGAGGAAGACAATAACGACGCGGATCAGTCGGTGTTGCCGATCTTCGACCTCAACCATGGCACCAACGACGTGTCGCAGTTTTCGCAGGAGTTGCGCCTCGCCTCGCCCGCGGAGAATCGCCTCAACTGGGTGGCGGGCCTCTACTGGTTCGACATGAAGCTCGTCGGCTTCTACGATCAGGGCGGCACGCTGGGCATCCCGCTGCCTCCCGGCATGATCCTCGCCACGCACAACATGAACGATATCAGGACCGAGAGCGTGGCGGCTTTCGGGCAGGCCAACTTCGATGTCACCGATCGCCTGCGACTGTTCGCCGGTGCGCGCTTCACGAGCGAAGACTATTCGCTCGACTACGTGCGGCGGGGCGGTACACCGCCGATGGAAATCACCTATATCGCGCCCACCGCGTTCAAGGCGTCGGACGACGTTACCAACTGGTCCTGGCGCGTTGGCGCGCAGTTCGACCTTGCGCCTACGTCCAATCTCTACTTCAGCGTCGCCCGCGGTTTCAAGGGCAAGGCGATCCTCACGGACGCCGCCGTCACGGCCGACAGCGTCTTCGTCCCGCCGGAGGTTCCCACCGCCTATGAACTGGGCCTGAAGGGCACCTGGTTCGATGGCCGGCTGTACGCCAATATCGCGCTGTTCCGCACGGACTTCGACGACTTCCAGGCGCAGGTCTTCGACACGACGGTGACACCCAACCGGTTCAGGGTGACTTCCGCCGGCGAGGTGGTGACCCAGGGCGTGGAACTGGACTTCCTGGCGCGTCCCGGCCAGGGGCTCTCCGTCGGCGGCGGCCTGTCCTACACGGACGCCTACATCGACAGTGCCTGGATCATTCCGTGCTACGCGGGCCAGACCGTGGCACAGGGTTGCACCGCGGGCCGGGTCGATGCAAAGGGAAACACGCTCAGTGGCACGCCGGAAGTGACCTTCTCGCTGTATGGCGAGTACGAGCGGCCCCTGACGGCAAACGTCAATGGCTTCCTGCGCGCGAACTGGCGCTGGCGTGACGAAGTGAACTTCAGCAACAACGACGACCCGAGCACCCTGCAAAGCAGCTACGGCGTGGTAGGTGCGTCGGTGGGCGTCGCGTCGAACGACAATCGCTGGCGGTTCTCGCTGTTCGCCCGCAACCTGTTCGACCGTCACTTCGTATCGGTGATTTTCCCGACGCCCTTCGATACGGGTGGGTATTCGCAGATCCCGAGCGCGGAGGCGTATCGCACCATCGGTTTGACGCTGGAAGCGAACTTCTAGCGCCACATGGGAGCGACCCCGGCGGAAGGCGCGACAGGCGGGGCGATCCGGTCGACGGCGCGTACCCGCCATGGCTGATATCGCCGTCGTCGGCAGCCTCAACATGGATCTCATCGCGCGCGGCCCGAGGTTGCCGGGCCCGGGTGAGACCGTGTCCGGCCGCGAGTTCCTGGCCGTGCCTGGAGGCAAGGGCGCCAACCAGGCACACGCCGCCGCTCGGCTCGGGGCGGCCGTTGCGATGTTCGGGTGTGTCGGCGATGACGCCCACGGCAGCCAGTTGCTCGACAGCCTCGCGGCCGCGGGTTGCGACACGGCGCACGTGCATCGCGGCCGTTCGCATACGGGTGTTGCCCTCATCCATGTGGCCGAAGAACGGGGCGGCAACGCCATCATGGTCCTGCCTGGGGCGAATGCCGAGTATGACCTGGACAAATGGACGCAGGACGCCCCCGAGGTCGCGCGCAGTCGAATCCTGCTCCTGCAGCGCGAGATCCCGCTGGCGGCGACCCTCGCTGCGGCACGGCGGGCGAAGGCCGCCGGTGCGACGGTCATTCTCGATCCGGCGCCGGCGGGCGGCCTGCCGGATGAGTTGTTCGAGTACATCGACGTCCTCACTCCGAATGAACATGAGCTTGCCGAGCTCACGGGGCTTCGCGGCACAGGAGAGCTGACGGAAGGTCAGTTGTCGGAGGCCATCGGGCGGCTCGGCCCAAGGCTGAAGGGGGCGCTGGTGGCCAAGCTGGGCGATCGCGGATGCCTCGTGCGCTTGGGTGGTGCCGTCACGCGCATCGCGGCGGTGCCCGCAACGGCGGTCGATACGACGGGCGCGGGCGACGTCTTCAATGCGGCGCTTGCCGTCGCGCTGCTCGAGGGGAGCGGCCTCAAGGAAGGATGCATCTTCGCGGGACATGCCGCAGCGCTGTCGGTGGGCCGAAAGGGCGCGCAGTCCTCGGCTCCGGGCCGTCGCGAAGTGGACGCGTCCCTGCGGGAGAGCGCCCGATGACCGGATCGCGCATGCCCACGCTCAGCATCGAAACCGGAGCCCTGGCTGGCGGCGTCGATGGAGGCGTGGAGCATTTCCTCGGCATTCCCTACGCGGCCGCGCCGGTCGGTGTCTTGCGCTGGCGCCCGCCTCGTCCCGCTGCCGCGTGGACCGGCGTGCGCACGGCAACGCAATTCGGTGCGGACAGTGTCCAGAACCGACCTTCATGGGATGCCACCGCATCGAGCGGTTCCATGAGTGAAGATTGCCTGTTCATCAATGTATGGCGGCCGGTCGAGCGGCCGCGCGAACCCCTGCCCGTGATGGTCTGGATCCACGGCGGCGGCTTCGTGATGGGCTCGTCGAGCCAGCCGATGCTCGATGGTGGTGCACTCGCCAGTCGCGGCGTGATCGTGGTCACTTTCAACTACCGGCTGGGGCGTTTCGGCTTCTTCGCCCATCCGGTGCTTTCGGCCGCACAGCGCGACGAGCTCCTGGGCAACTACGGCCTCATGGACCAGATGGCGGCCCTGCGCTGGGTCCAGCGAAACATTGCAGCTTTCGGCGGCAATCCCGGAAACGTGACGATCTTCGGCGAATCCGCGGGCGGCACTTCGGTCTTGCAGTTGATGGCGATGCAGGTTGCACACGGGCTCTTCCATCGCGCCATTGCCCAGTCGTCGGGCGGGCGCGACCTGTGGCCGTCCATCGATACCGCGACTCATCGGCCGTCCGCAGAGGTCATCGGGGAGCGCTTCGCGCATGAAGCTGCGGTCGCGGAGGCGAGCCCCGCGGCGCTGCGCGCTCTTCCCGCCGACGTGCTGCGCGGCGACCTGGACCTCGTGAACATGTGCCCGGAGACGTATTCGGGACCCATGTTCGACGGCATCCTCGTCAAGGGGCCGGCGGCGCAGGTGTTCGAGGCTCGCCAGCACGCCCGAGTCCCGCTCATCATCGGATGCACCAGCAACGAGCTGGGCCAGACGCCGGACTTCCTGCGCGACCGGATGGTCGATCGTTTCGTGGAACTGCTCGGCGTGCCGCGCGAGCAGCTGGACGCGCTGTACGGCAGTGCCAGGGCCTGCAATCTCGGCTTCGTCAGCGACCTGCCGTTCGTGGAGCCGGCGCGCCATATCGCACGACTGTCAGCGCAGGGCGGTGTGCCCACGTTTCTCTATGTCTTCGATTACGTGACAGAGGCCCGCAGGCAGCTTTCCAACGGCGCGAGCCACGCATCCGACGTGCCCTTCACGTTCTCGAGCCTGCGGCGAGTCTGGGAGAACATCACGCCTGCCGACGACGCGCTATCGGCCCTCCTTATCGACTGCTGGACTCGCTTTGCGCGCAGCGGCGATCCGAACCATGGTGCGTTTGCGGGTTGGAAGCCCTATACGCACGACTCCATGGCGCTCTGGTTCACGCATGCCGGTCCGATCGTGCGCGCACTCGACACGCGCATCCTCGATTTCCTCGAGAACGCTCATCTCGCGGCTGGCGCAAAAGGCCGGCACGGGGCATGACATCGTCCGCCGCGTTGTGGGCTGGCGCGGAGGCCGATCGCTTCGTCGATCCGTTCGGTCGTCATCTGCTCCTGCGTGGCGTCAACCTGGGGGGCGACTGCAAAGTCCCCTTTCCCGATGGCGGTACCGAGCAACCCTCGGATTTCTCCGATCACCGGCGAGTGTCATTCGTCGGCCGCCCGTTTCCGCTCGACGAGGCGGACGAGCACCTTGCGCGCCTGCGCCACTGGGGTTGCAACGCGCTGCGCTTCCTCGTCACGTGGGAGGCCGTTTCGCACGCGGGCCCGGAGCAGTACGACAGTGCCTATCTCGACTACGTCGTCGCAGTCCTCGAGCGCGCCGAGGCGCACGGCCTCATGGCCTTCATCGATTTCCACCAGGACGTCTGGAGCCGCATGAGCGGCGGCAGCGGCGCGCCAGGTTGGACTTTCGCGGCCCTGGGCCTCGACATCGCTGCGCTGCCTGCCTCGGATGCCGCCCTCGTGATGCAGCATCACTACGATTACGCGAGCGCCGAGGATCATCAGGCCTCCTATCCCATGATGAGCTGGGCCGGCAACTACCAGCGCGCGGCCAATGGCATCATGTGGACCGCGTTCTTCGGCGGTGCTGTGTTCACGCCGGACTGGGTTGTCGACGGCGAGAATGTCCAGCGCTTCCTGTGGCGACACTATCTCGGCGCCATGCGTGCCCTGGCGATGCGGGTTGCGCACCTGCCGAACGTCGTGGGTTTCGATACGCTCAATGAGCCAGGCCTTGGATGGATCGGCCAGAGCCTGTCGAAGCGGCCCGCCGATATCTCCCGCATGCGGCCGGGACCGATCTGGACGCCGCTCGACGGGCTGCGCCTCGCCCACGGCCAGTCCGTGCGGCTGCCGTGCCTGGCCCGCGACGCGAAAAGCCTGCAGATCGTTCCGGACGGTGAGCGCACGTTCAACGCCCGCCGCATCCGTGCCTGGTTGCCGGGCCACGATGACCCGTTCGCGGCCCATGGCGCGTGGCGGCCCGTCGGCGATGAGGGCGAGGCACTCCGTGAGGATTTCTTCCAGTGCCATCGCGGCGAATCGGTGCGCATCGGTGAGGACCTGATGGCGCCGTTCTTCGCGGCAGTAGCGCAAACCGTTCGCCAAGTGCGCAGCGATTGGCTCGTGTTCGCCGAACTCAATCCGTCCGCGACGGCGTCGGGCGAGCATTTCCCTTCCGCGATGCCCCCGCGGTGGGTCAACGCGAGCCATTGGTACGACGTCCAGTTGCTACGCACGAAGCGTTCACCGGACGGTACGCGCGGTGAACTCGCGGCGCGCTATCGGCCGGAACTGCGTTTTCTCCACGATCTCGGTGCGAAGCACACCGCGCCGGCACCCACGCTCTTCGGTGAGTTCGGCATCCAGTTCGATCTCGACGACGCGAGTGCCTACCGCCGCTGGCAAGGGGGCGAGATCGGGCCGCAGGTCTGGGATCGGCACGTCCCGCCGCTCGCGGCCGTCTACGATGTGCTCGATGAGCTGCTGGCCTCCGGGACGATCTGGAATTACACCGCGAGCAATCGCAATGATGCGCGTATCGGCGATCGCTGGAACCAGGAGGATCTCTCGGTCTTTTCGCGCGACCAGGCGACGATGCGCGGCGACCCGGATTCTGGCGGGCGTGCGCTGGACGGCTTCGTCCGCGCCTATGTCAAGGCGACCCAAGGCAAGCTCAAGTGCATGCGTTACGACGATACTGGCAACGCCCTCGAGTTCGAGATCGACGCGGATCCCGGCATCCCGATGCCCACCGTCGTGTATTTGCCGCGACGCCGATTTCGCGCAATCCAGGTTGTCGCAGACGCGCCTGTACGCTGGTCCTTTCGAGCCGAGAAGCAGCTGGCGGAGATCTGGTGTCTGCATTCAGGCCATGTGGGCCTGAAGATCCTGGCGCACCCGATAGCGTCGCCAGAATAGGCAGCCAGTCGCCAACTTCCCGGCGCACTTGATGCTGGAAGCGAGTCGAGCCTGACCATTCCTGCCGTCGTCGATCGGATCGCGCAGTACCGGATCCTGCCCATTCTCACCGTCTCGGCCGTGGCGGACATCGAGAATTGTGCGCGGATCTTGCAAGCCCACCAGTTGCCCATCGTCGAAGTCACGTTGCGCACGCCCGTCGCGTTCGATGCCATTCGTCGCCTGCGCGTCCTCGCGCCCCGCATGTTGATAGCCGCGGGTACGGTCCTCAATGGCGATCAGGCCAGGAAGGCGCAGGAGGCCGGTGCGGACCTTGCCTTGAGCCCCGGCCTCAATCCAGCCACCGTAGAGGCCTGCAGGAAGCTCGATCTTCCACTCATCCCGGGTGTCAACGACCCGAGTACGGTCGAGCTGGCCTTGAGTCTTGGGCTCGCCGTGCTCAAGTTTTTTCCGGCGGAGGCATCAGGTGGCGTGGCGATGCTCAGGGCGCTTGCCGGTCCCTTTCCCCAGGCGAAGTTCATCCCATCGGGCGGGCTGGGACCGGCCGACGTGGCGGACTATCTCCGCCTAGGCAATGTCATCGCGTGTGGCATGACGTGGGTGTTCGACTTGGGCCTGGTGCGCAGCGGAGCGTGGTCGCTGCTGGGTGATCGGGTCCGGGAGCTGCTGTCGACAATTCCGCCCCAGTGATCGTCCCCTGCGGCGAGGTCACGTTCCCGACCAGCACGATAGCAGGCGATGACACACGCTGTGACTCGGCGGCGAAGGTGAGGCCCTCCAACGTCGTCGCGACGACGCGCTGCTCCGCACGGCTTGCGTTCTCGATGAGCGCCACGGGCAGCGCAGGCGGCACACCCGCGCGCAGCAGGCGCGCACACAGCGCGGGCAATTGGGCGATCCCCATGTAGACCGCCAGCGTTTCGCGCCCGGCGGCAGCGTCCGAGAAGTCGAAGGAGTCGAGCACCCCGGCGTCGTTGCCGGTCAGCAGCCGCAGCGCATGCACATGCCGGCGATCGGTCAGTGGTATCGCCGCCGAGGCGCCCGCGCCAATGGCGGCCGTGATGCCTGGCACGACATCGAAGGCAACGCCCGCCGCGCGCAGCGTGTCAATCTCCTCGCCGCCGCGGCCGAATATGAACGGATCGCCGCCCTTGAGGCGCACGACGCGCTCGCCGCGGCGCGCGCGCTCGATGAGCAGGTGGTTGATCGCCTCCTGCGAAGGTCCGGCACCCGGCCGCTTGCCGACATCGACGCGCTCCGCGTCGCGTCTCGCGAGGTCGAGCACTTCGCCAGAGGCGAGGCGGTCGTGGACGATCACGTCGGCCTCCTGCAGTGCGCGCAGTCCTTTCAGGGTGAGGAGCCCAGGGTCACCGGGCCCTGCGCCGACGAGCGTGACGTGCCCGGCAGTGGGTGGATGCGTGACCGTGGACGATTCATCACCCTCCCTGGCCTGCCGTTGGCGGCGCGCCAGTTCGCGCGTCGCGAGCCGATCGGCTTCCGCCAGGCGGCGCGTGCGGACCGCGTCGGCAGCCGGCCCGGTGAGCAGCCACGAGAAGTACCGACGCCGCTCTCCCGCACCCGCGATCACGCTGCGCGCCGCGCTGCGCCAGCGTTCCGCGAAGCGCGCGAGTGGCCCGAGCGATTCGTCGAGCATGGTCTCGAGTCGCTCGCGGATGAGGCGCGCGAGCACCGGTGAGGCACCACCCGTCGAGACGGCGACCTGCACAGGTGAACGGTCGATGACAGCCGGCATCAGGCCGGTCGACAGTTCCCGGTCATCGACGACGTTGCAGTAGATGCCCGCGGCTTCGGCGGCGCCAGCCGCCGCGGCATTGGCTTGGCGATCGTCCGTCGCGGCGACCACCAGCCAGGGGCGGGGGCCGCCTTGTGCACCGATGTCGCCGGCCGCAAAGCGTCGCTGCACGAGCCGAATGTGGCCCTGCGCGGCGAGCGTTCCCAGTTCCGCATGAATCGATGCCGCGATGACGCGCACGCGCGCACCCGCAGAGCGCAGGGTCTCCACCTTGCGCAGCGCCACGCTGCCGCCGCCGATCACGAGCACGTCGCGTCCCTGCAGGTCGAGGAACAGCGGGAAGTAGCGCATGTACCGCTCAGGCCGCCCGCCGGCGAGACAGCACCGCGGCGAGCGAGGCAACCAGGTGCGCGGCGTCACCATCGGTGTGCAGTGGGCCGGGCGTGATGCGCAGGCGCGCGCCGTCGCGCGGCACGGTCGGGTGGACGATGGCTTGCAGGTAGATGCCATGCACCTCGAGGAGTTCGTCCGCGAGTGCATGGCAGTCCGCGGCAGCACCGACCATCAGCGGCAGGATCTGGCTTGCGGTGGGCGTGACCGGCACACCCACTGATCCGAGCGCGGCGCGCACGCTCACGACGCGCGCGAACAGCGCGGCGCGCTCGGAGCCGCTCGCCTTGAGGTGACGCACCGACGCGAGCGCCGCTGCGGCGACATGCGGCGGCAGCGCGGTGGTGAAGATGAAGCCCGGCGCATGGCTGCGCACGAAGTCGATGATCGGTGACGAGCCGGTGACGAAGCCGCCGACGACGCCCACGCCCTTGCCGAGTCCGCCCTGCACGAGGTCGGCGGCGTCGAGCAGCCCGTGGGCCTCGAGCAGCCCGCCGCCGCGCGGGCCATGCACGCCGACGGCGTGCGTCTCGTCGACGAAGGTCAGCGCGCCATGACGCTTCGCGACGGCAAGCAGGTCGGCGAGCGGCGCAATGTCGCCATCCATGGAGTAGAGCGACTCGAAGGCCACGAGCTTCGGCAGGGCGGGGTCCACCGCCGCTAGCAGCGCATCGAGATGAGCGGGGTCATTGTGGCGGAACACGCGGCAGGGCTGCCGGCTCGCGCGGATGCCCTGGATCATCGACGCATGGTTTGCGGCGTCGGAGAGCACGATGCAGCCCGGCAGGGCGCGTGCGAGCGTCGCAAGTGTCGTGTCGTTCGCGACATAGCCGGAGGAAAAGAGCAGGGCGGCATCCTTCGCGTGCCAGTCGGCGAGCTCGTGCTCGAGCGCAACGAGCAGGTCGCTGGTGCCCGAGATGTTGCGGGTGCCGCCGGCGCCGGCTCCGTAGTGCGCGAGCGCCTGCCGCGCGGCATGCAGCACCAGCGGGTGCTGGCTCATGCCGAGGTAGTCGTTGCTGCACCAGACGGTGACCTCGCGCCAGGCGCCGCCCGCGCCGCGCCACTGCGCCCGCGGAAACTGCCCGGGCGCGCGGCGCAGTTCGCGAAACACGCGGTAGTGATGATCGCGCTTCAGCCTGGCGTTGGCGGCGTCGAAATGGCCCGCATAGTCGAACATGCGCCTACCTCGCCGCCAGCCCGAACGTCCGCCCGAGGCGCGCGCCGTAGCTCACGATGAAGGCGGCGCCGCCCCGTCGCAGCGCGAGCCAGCTTTCGAGCAGCGCGGCGTCGAAGTCCGTGAAGCCTTCGCGGGCGAGCAGCGCGAGCGCCGCGTACTCCCCGCTCACCTGGTAGGCGCCCACCGCGAGGCCGGTCGACTCCGCGATCGGGCCGATGAGGTCGAGCGAACTCATGCCGGGCTTGACCATCAGTAGATCGGCGCCCTCGGCGGCGCAGCGCCGCGAACTCGCGAGCGCATCGCGCCGCGCCCGCACGTCGATCTGGTACGCGCGGCGATCGCCGTGGGTGGGCGCCGAATGCGCCGCGCCCCGGAACGGGCCATAGAGCTGGCTCGCGAACTTCGCGCTGTAGCTCATGATCGGCAGCAGGTCGTGGCCTGCGGCGTCGAGCGCGAGCCGCAGGGCGGCGACGCGGCCGTCGTTCATGTCGGAGGGTGCGATGCCGTCGGCACCGGCGGCCGCATAGGCCAGGGCGAGTTCGGCGAGGGCATCGAGGGTGGCGGGCAGGTCCTGCTCGCCGCGCGCGTCGTGCAGGCAGCAGTGGCCGTCGGCGGTGTAGCCGCAGAGGCAGGTGTCGAGCCACAGGCTGGCGTCCCGGCCCGCGCGGCGGTGGAGGGTCTCGATCGCCTCGCAGATGAAGCCGTGGTCGAAGTGTCGATCCTGCTTGTGCGCCGGTACCGGAAAGAGGAGGAACTGGCGCACGCCTGCTTCGAGGTCAAAGTCCAGCTGCGCGAGGGCGCCATCCGGCGCCAGGCGGTCGTTGCCGGGCAGGCCGGCGATTGGGCCGGCATCGGCGGGATTGCCGGCGATGAAGAGCGGCTGGACCAGTTGGGCCTGCGTGAAGCCGGTCTCCGCGACGAGATCGCGCAGCGGCGCCGTGCGCCGCAGGCGCTGCAGCCGGCGGGGTGCTGCGCTGGCGTCCCGAATCGCGGCAGGGGCCTGGACCCGGTCGAGCATCGTCTCAGGCTCCCAACGCGGCGCGGAACTGCGCGGCTGACAGGTATGCACGCACGCGCTCGGGTCCGATGGCGGAACGGATGATCGCAAACGTATTGCCGGGCCCACAGCCGTGCCAGGCTTCGCGCAGCCGGGCATTGGCGCGATAGTACTCGAGGAACTGCGAGCCGCTGCGCCAGTAGAAATGCGTGCGGCGGCGGATATCCTCGAGCGGCGCGATTCGTTCGAGCCGATAGGTCGCGATGCGCGCGGCGTGCGGCGTATCGTGGCCGGCCGCGTGCGTGAGCTTCAGCCAGCGGCCGGCGTGCGGAAAGAGGTGGCGTGCCGCCAGCGCGCCGGTTTCTCCGAGGCTCTCGTCGCTGCCGTTCACCCAGTAGCCGCGCGCGGCGAGCTTGCGCCAGGTGTCGAGGCCTGCGGTCCAGATGACCTGCCCGGGCGCCGGCAGCATCTGCGCGGGTAGTGCGTCTGCGCGCGCGACCAGCAGGCCGACAGGCGCGGCGCCGAGCGCCGCAATGTCGGTGGGCAGCGCGATGCGGCGCCGGGCCCCACTCTCAGCGCCTTCCCCGGTCCACACTGCTTCACGGTGCGCGGGGCGGGGCAGCGGCCGTGCGCGATCGCGCAGCAGCGCCGCTTCGATCCGCACGCCTTGCAGGCGGCCCCGCTGGAAGACGGCTTCGGCGGCCGTGCGCACGGGACCGCCTTCGATCGGCACGATGGACACGCCGAGCGGGTGGTCTTCGTCGCGGGTGGCCGCGAGGTGCGCGCGCTCTTCGAGCACGCGGGAAAAGGTCGGCGCGTGATTGATGGCCGCGAGCACCTCGGCGAGATCGGCCCGGTCGCGCCGCGCTTCGATCGCAAGCGCGCCCTGCGCGGGCGCCGCCGGATTGGCTGCGAGCGGCAGGACCATGATGCGGCAGGCATCGAGGGCGGCGCGCAGATGCGCACCCGCAGTCGCAGGCAGGCCGGCGGCGCCGGGCAGGCTGGCAGCGCTGAGCAACCGGTCGATGGCGGCCTTGGCGACGACGAGTGCGTCGGCGTTGCCGGTCAGGAGCGTGTGCAGGCGGCGCAGGATGTCGCCGCGCACGGGGTGAAAGCTCACCTGTCCCACGCCCGCCGGCAAGGCCCACGGCAGGAACTCGCGCAGGTTGGCCGCGCGGCGCGCGGAGCAGGAGAGCACCCGCAATGCGCGCGGTACGCCCTGCGCCAGCCGATCGCGCCGCACGAGCAAGAGGTCGCGCGGATCGGCGCGCTCGAGCGTTGCGGCCACGTGCGTGGTCGTCGGCTCGACGAAAGGCAGGTCCTTCCAGGAATGCACGGCGAGATCGATGCGCGAATCCGCGAGCGCGCCTGACAGCTCGCTCGTGAAGCCGCCGCCTCGCAGCAGCGAGGGTAGCGGTGCCGCGAGGTCGCGGTCACCGGCGGCGTCGGCGAACCGGTAGCGGATGCGAAGTCGCGGGTCATGCGCCGCGAGCGCGTCGCCGACGAGCCGCGCCTGGGCACGCGACAGCGCGCTCGCGCGGGCGCCGATCGTGAGCGTGCGGGTCCGGCGTGCTCGCGGCATCTCGCGCTAGCCCTCGAGCCCGTGCAGGCCGCACTCGCGCTTCAGGCCGAAGAAGCGCGTGCCTTCGAGGCTGCCGGCCTCGGCGAGCGAGCGGGTGGTGTGCCAGTCGCCTATCGAGACGTAGCCCTTCTCCCACAGTGGGTGATAGGGCAATGCATGCCGCTCGAGGTAGCGGCCCACGTCGCGGTCGGTCCAGTCTGCAATGGGATGGAGCTTGAAGCGGGCTTCCTTCAGGGTGAGGAAGGGCACGGTGGAGCGGCTCGACGACTGGCTGCGCCGCAGGCCCGAGATCCAGGTGCCGGCGCGCAGTTCGTCGAGCTTGCGTTGCATCGGCTCTGACTTGGCGAGCCGCCCGTACTGGTCGAGCCCCTCGACACCGTTCTCCCACAGTTTGCCGTGGCGAGCCTCGATCCACGCCGCCGAGACGGCGGGGTGCGCGACGTGCAGGTTGAGCTTCAGCCGCAGCGTCAGTTCGTCGACGAAGCGGTAGGTCTCGGGGAAAAGGTAGCCCGTGTCGACGAGTACCACCGGCAGGTCGGGCGCGAGCTGCGTCGCGAGGTGCAGCGCGACGGCCGCCTGTGCGCCGAAGCTCGACGAGAGCACGTGGCGGCCCGGCAAGTGCTCGAGGGCAAAGGCGAGGCGCGCGGAAGCGGGCAGCGGTGCGAGTGCGCCATTCAGCGCTTGCAGGGCCTGCGCGTCGCCCGCGCGGGCCTGCTCCACCTGCCTGTCCCAGTTCCCGCGCGTCACGCGGGCAGCAGATTCACGCGCCACAGGAAGTCTCCGAAGCGTTCGTTGGGTACCCGCTCGTTCGCAAACCGCCACAGCAGCGGGTCGAGCGCCTCGAGGATGGCGGCTTCAGGCAGGTTCTCGCGATAGAGCACGTTCAGTCGCTCGCCGGCTGCATTGCCGCCGAGGTGCAGGTTGTAGCGGCCCGGCGCCTTGCCGACGAGTGCGACCTCGGCGAGGTAGGGGCGCGAGCAGCCGTTCGGGCACCCCGAGATGCGCACGAGCACGGGTACCTGGGCGAGGCCATGGTGCGCGAGGCGGGCCTCGAAGGCGGCGAGGAAGTCCGGCAGGTAGCGCTCGGCCTCGGCCATCGCGAGCGGGCAGGTTGGCAGCGCAACGCAGGCAAGTGCATCGAGGCTCGTCGCCGAGGCGCGGGTGTAAAGATCGAGGCCGTGGTCGACGACGAGCGCGTCGATCGGCGCGCGATCCCCGGCCGACACGTTCGCGATGATGAGGTTCTGGTTCGGGGTGAGGCGGAAGTCCCCGCCATGCACCTGCGCGATGGCGCGCAGGCCGCTGAGCTGGCTCGCACTGTCCCGGTCCGCGATGCGCCCGGACGGGATCCGCAGGTTGAGGTGCCAGCGGCCGTCGAAGCCCTGCGTCCAGCCGAAGCGGTCACCGACGGCCGTGAAACGGTACGGCCGCGCACCGGCGAGCCGGACGCCGGAACGCCGCTCGACCTCGGCGACGAAGGCCGGCGGGCCCATCGTCTCGAGCGTGTACTTGAGGCGCGCGTGCTTGCGGTTGGCGCGATCGCCGAAGTCGCGCTGGGTCGTGACCACTGCCTCGGTGATCGCGAGCGCGTCTTGCGGGCCGACGAAGCCGATCAGCTGCGCCAGCTTCGGGTACGTGGCGGCATCGCCATGGGTTGCGCCGAGGCCGCCACCGACCGCGACATTGAAGCCTGCGAGGCGCGGACCTGCGGCGCCGTCTTCCGTGATCGCGATGAAGCCGAGGTCGTGCGCGAGCACATCCACATCGTTGAGCGGCGGCACGGCGAGGGCGATCTTGAATTTGCGAGGCAGATAGGTGGCGCCGTAGACCGGTTCGACCTCGGGCGTGCCCGCGACCTTTTCCTCGCCAAGCCAGATCTCGTGGTAGGCGCGCGTGTGCGGCAGCAGGTGCGCGGAGATTTTCGACGCCCAGCCGTACACTTCGGCATGCAGGCGCGACTCGACCGGATTGGCGCTCGCAATCACGTTGCGGTTCACGTCCCCGCAGGCGGCGATCGTGTCGATCAGCGTCGCGTTGATGGCGGCCATGGTCGCCTTCAGGTCGCGCTTGACGACGCCGTGCAACTGGAACGCCTGGCGCGTGGTGAGCCGCAGCGTACCGTTGCCATGCGTGCGCGCGATCGCATCCAGCGCGAGCCATTGTCGCGGCGTCGCGATGCCGCCCGGCAGGCGCGTACGGATCATGAAGCTGTAGGCCGGCTCGAGTTTCTGCAGGCGGCGCTCCTCGCGCAGGTCGCGATCGTCCTGCTGGTAGCTGCCGTGGAACTTGAGGATGTTCGTATCGTCCTCGGCGAGCGCGCCCGTCGGCGCGTCCGAGAGGCTTTCCGCGAGCGTGCCGCGCAGCAGGCGGCTCGCGGCCTTGATGTGCTCGACGGGTGAAAGGGGCGTGTCGGCCATGTCAGTACACGTCCCGCAGGTAGCGTCGCGCGGCGACGAGTTCACCGATCCACGTTTGCGCCGATGCGGCCGAATGTCCGCCGTGGGCCTGCGCCACGTCGATCAGCGCGGCGTGTACGTCGGGCGCCATGTGCGTGGCATCGCCGCACACGTAAATGGATGCGCCGCCTTCGATCCAGCGCCACAGTTCCGCGCCCTGCTCGCGCAGGCGGTGCTGCACGTAGACTTTCTCCGCCTGGTCGCGCGAAGCGGCGAGGTCGAGCCGGTGCAGCAGGCCGCGCTTGCGTGCAGCGAGCCACTCGGCCTGGTAGAGGAAATCGCTCGAGAAGCGGCGCGCGCCGAAGAGCAGCCAGTGGCGGCCGCGGGCGCCCTCCGCACCGCGCTGTTGCAGGAAGCCGCGGTAGGGCGCGACCCCGGTGCCGGCGCCGATCATGATGAGGTCGCGGTCGCCGTCGGCCGGCAGGCGGAAGTGGGGGTTCGGTTCGACGTAGACGCGCAGTTCCGGCGTGTCCGATCCGAGGAAGTGTGACGCCGTCCCGACGCGGCGCGCTCCCGCACGCTCGTACTCGACGGCGGCGACCGTGAGGTGCAGCTCGTCGCCCACTTCGAGGCGGCTGGAGGCGATCGAATAGAGCCGCGGCGCGAGCGGCCGCAGCGCACCGACGAGGTCTTCGGGAGACCACGCTGCGGGGTGGGTCTCCAGCAGGTCGAGCAATTGCCAGTCGCGCAACGCGGCGGCGCGCTCCTGCGCGTCGCCGTTCACGAGAGCCTGGAGGCTGGGGGAGTGGGAGCGCGCCGCGTGGGCTTCGAGCATGGGCCGCGACAGGCGCGTGATCTCGCGGTGATCCGTGAGCCAGTCGCCGAGCGGGCGCTGTTCGCCGGCGTGGGTGACGGACGTCGCGAGGTCGAGCTGCAGCACGTCGGCGATGCGCTCCGCGACGAAGGCGGGATTGCGATGCCAGACGCCGAGCGCGTCGCCGGGCACGTAGGCGAGGCGGTCCGCGGGCGCCGCGATCTCGAGGTGCGTGACCGGGTGATCGCTTGCGCGCCCGGTGATCCGCTGGCGGGCCAGCACTTCCGCCACGACCGGTGCGTCGCGCGTGGCAACCGCGGGCGTCGCGATCGCGGAAGTCGCATTGCGCAACGGCGACACAAGGGCGAGGCGCGGCGCGTCGGCCGCCGGCTTCAGGGCCTCGAGCGCGTGCTGGAGCGCCGCTTCCGACCAGTTGGCCGCCGCATGTTCGTAGTCGAGGTCGCAATCGACCCGGGCCCCGATGGCGGTTGCGCCGAGCGCGGCCAGCCGCTCGTCGGCGATCCGGCCGGCTTCGCAGAATTTCGGGTAGCTCGAGTCCCCGAGCGCGAGCACGGCGTACTGTAGCTGATCGAGGCGCGGTGCCTTGCGGCCGAGCAGGAAATCGAAGAACGGGCGCGCACCGTCCGGCGGATCGCCATCTCCGTGCGTGCTGGCGATCACATACAGAAGCCGTTCCTGCGCCAGCTCCCGGGTCGCGTAGTCGCCTGCGGCGAGGGCGCGCGCGGTGAGACCACGTGCTTCGAGCGTCGCGACGAGCTTCTCGGCGATGCGACGGCCGTTGCCCGTATGCGAGGCGTGGAGCACGGTGGCGCGCGCGCCAACCGTGAATGCGGCCGCCGGTGCGGGCGCCGACTGGCGCCGCGCGGCGGCAAGCCCGGCGGCATACCCTGACACGTAGAGGAGGGCGCCGGCATCCAGGCCCTCGGTCAGCGCCGCGAGCAGGCGCTGGCGGTCGTCCGGGAGGGGTTGCGCGGCGATCGGCGGCAGGGGCAATGCGGGTACGGCGGACATGGGTTGAGCCTACGGGCGCGCCGCGGCCGAGTCGCCGACTTCAGGGCTATACCCTCATAATCGAAAAGTATCGCTCGGTATTTCACCTCGCGGCATGCTCCCCGGACCCTATGTGGCAGACCGTACTGGCGATCCTCTCGACCCCTGAAACGTGGGCCTTCGCGGCCGTGGGCTTCGTGGCCCAGGTCTTCGATGGCGCACTCGGGATGGGCTTTGGCGCGATCAGTTCCGCGGTGCTTGCCGCGGTCGGCGTACCGCGCGAGGTCGCGAGCGCCTCCGTCAACGGGGCGAAGCTCTTCACGGGCACCGCATCCGGCCTGTCGCACGCCTGGATGCGCAACGTCGACGGACGGATGCTGGTCGTGCTGTCCATCGCAGGCATCGCCGGCGGCGCGGTCGGCGCGACGCTGCTGACGAAGTTCTTCTCGGCCTGGATCGGCATCGCCATCAGCCTGTACCTGCTGGTGGCCGGTGCCTTCATCGTGTGGCGGGCGACGCATACGCTGCCGAACCATGCGACGCGCGGAGCGCAGGCGGGCATCGGCCTCGCGGGCGGCCTGCTGGAGGCCACATCGGGCGTCTGGGGGCCGCTCGTCACGAGCAATCTCGTCGCACTCGGTGCCAATCCGCGCCACGTCGTCGGTACGGGGGCCGTCGCCGAGACTTTCGTCGCCGCGGCTGTCTTCGGGCTGCTGGTGTCGCACGTCGGCTTCGCGAAGCTCTCGGGCATCGCGCTCGGCCTGATGTGCGGGGCGCTGCTCGCGGCACCGTTCGCTGCGCTGCTCGCGCGGCGCGTGGCGCTGCGCCCGTTCACGATCGCCGTGGGGTTGCTGGTGATTGCCACGAGCCTGCTGCGGCTCGTCCGCGACTTCGGCCTCACCTAGGAAAGCCATGACGATCCTGTCCCACCTCGATCGGCTCGAGGCCGAGAGCATCCATGTATTCCGCGAAGTCGTGGCGGAGTGCGAGAACCCTGTGCTCCTCTACTCGATCGGCAAGGACAGCTCGGTGATGCTGCGCCTTGCGCTGAAGGCGTTCTTTCCCGCGCCGCTGCCGTTCCCGCTGCTGCACGTGGCCTCGGGTTGGGACTTCCGCGCGATGATCGAGCACCGCGATCGCACGGTGCGCGAGCACGGCCTGCGGCTGATCGTCGCCGGCAACGCCGAGGCCGCGGCGCGCGGCATCAACCCCTTCGATACGCCGACCCCGGAGTACACGCGGCAGATGCTCACCGAGCCGCTGAAGGCCGCGCTCGACAGGCACGGCTTCGATGCAGCGTTCGGTGGCGCGCGGCGCGACGAGGAAGTTTCGCGCGCCAAGGAGCGCGTCTTTTCGGTGCGCTCCGCGCAGCATCGCTGGGATCCACGGGCCCAGCGGCCCGAGCTCTGGCAGCTCTACAACGCGCGCAAGCAGCGCGGCGAGAGCCTGCGGGTGTTCCCGCTGTCGAACTGGACCGAGCTCGACATCTGGCAGTACATCGAACGCGAAGCGATCCCGCTGGTGCCGCTCTACTTCGCGGCCGAGCGCCCGGTGGTGCAGCGGGGCGAGCAGCTGCTGCTCGTCGACGACGAGCGCATGCGCCTGCTGCCGGGCGAGGTGCCGCAGCGGCGCAGCGTGCGCTTTCGCACGCTCGGCTGCTATCCGCTCTCCGGTGCGCTCGAGAGCCGGGCCGCCTCGATCGCGGAGGTCACTACGGAGATGCTGCTGTCGCGCCGCGCCGAACGGCAGGGACGTGCGGTCGACCGTGACCAGGTGGCGTCGATGGAGCGCAAGAAGCAGGAGGGTTATTTCTGATGCTTGCACCGGTACCAGCACCGGCGGGACTCGCCGCGCCTGCGGACAAGGGACTGCTGCGCCTGATCACCTGCGGCTCCGTGGACGACGGCAAGTCGACGCTGCTCGGCCGCCTGCTGCTGGAGACGCAATCGATCCTCGAGGACCAGATGGCTGCACTGCGCGCCGATGCCGTCCGCGGCGGCGAGCCGGCCGAGGCGATCGATCTCGCCTGGGTCGTCGACGGGCTGATGGCCGAGCGCGAGCAGGGCATCACCATCGACGTCGCCTACCGCTTCTTCAGCACCGCGCGACGCAAGTTCATCGTTGCCGACACGCCGGGGCATGAGCAGTACACGCGCAACATGGTGACCGGGGCGTCCACCGCGGAAGTGGCGGTGATCCTGGTCGATGCGCGCAAGGGCGTGCTCACGCAAACGCGCCGCCACGCCTACCTGACTTCACTGCTCGGGGTGCGCCGGCTCGTGCTCGCCGTCAACAAGATGGATCTCGTCGGCCACTCGAGGGCGCGCTTCGAGGCGATCGTGGCGGAGTTCGGCGAGTTTGCTCGCCGCGCGAAGCTGCCGGCGGCCGTGTCGATCCCGCTCGTCGCAACCGCCGGCGACAACGTCGCGAAGGCCAGTGCGGTGATGCCCTGGTACACGGGCCCGACGCTGCTCGACTTCCTCGAGACGGTCGATGCCGGGGAGGACGGCGGCACTCCGCGGCCGTTTCGCATGCCCGTGCAGTGGGTCAATCGCGCGCGGGACTTTCGCGGGCTCACGGGCCAGGTGACGAGCGGCCGGATCGCGGTGGGCGACCCGGTGCGCGTCTGGCCGTCCGGAACAGCGAGCGTGGTCGCGCGCGTGGTGACGGGAACGGAAGAGCGTGCGGCTGCCGTTGAAGGGCAGTCGACCCAGCTCGTGCTCGGCAGCGACGTCGA
>WBZQ01000450.1_pt1 | contig 32859 bp, 23 predicted proteins | sample 5204251 | NCBI WGS metagenome assembly WBZQ01 (sample SAMN12412402, study PRJNA552823) | activated sludge metagenome | isolation source: activated sludge from nitrification reactor of wastewater treatment plant... | place: USA: Virginia | collected 2017-09 | reverse complement strand
GATCGAACCCCTCCAAGCGATAGCCCCCCTCCACGGGAATCGGCCGGCAGCCCAAATGCCAATTGAGTTCCACCTGATGGGTGCCGGTGCCCGTCAGCCAGTCCCAAATCATCCAGGAACCGGGCGGCTCGTACGACACCCCGCGCAAATGCGTCACACCCACTCGTTCCTTGTATCCATAGTGCCTCGCGATCACCGTGATCTTCCCCTCCGGCGTCTCATCCTTGTAGACCAGGTGGGTATCGAAGGGCAGCGACCAGGCCAGTGGGCCATCCTGAACCGCCTGGTCCAACCCATCGATGGTCACAGTATTATGGGCGCGTGTACTACGAAAATACGTCCGCCAGTCATCATGACCGGTACAGGTATAGGTCCCCGGGTCGATCAGCACATCGCGCACGCCGACCTGAAGAACCAGGGACAGGGCGTCGGCATGACCGTGCGCAAACCGAGGCGCCATGCCCAATGCACCATGATCGAAAATCGCCCTGTCTCGCGTGCGGCCACGAATAATCGAATACCCTGAGAGATGAAAGGTGGTCAGCCCGGGAGAGTGCGCCTTGGCAGGATGAACAAAATGCATGTATGGAGACAGCGCGTGCTCATCCTCGCCTTCCCCGATAGGCGGGAGCTTCCCGTCGGTTGAGTTACGGAACGCATCCAGAAAATCGCGGCTGCGCGCAAACACCTGGCGGATCTTCTCCGGCACAGGCGACTGCCGATGATCGAGAATCGTCAACACCATCCCATAAAGATCCGTGCAGAACTGCAGGTACCCCACTCCCTGCTCCTGGCTGCCACCGTCATGGCTGATATGCCGGAGAGTCTCTTCTTCCAACAAATAATGCCCGAACGCCAGCCATCGCTCGGCCATGTCCATTTCGGGAAAAAGACTCCCGGCATAGATCAATGCTACCGCAGCCGCCAGCGTGTCATGAGGGGTGGTCAAGCGAAGCGACAGGCGTTTTCGGATCAATTCCGCATGACCGGCAACGAGGGTCAACACCGCAGACCACACTGGCGCAGAGCCTGGCGCCAACGGGCGGAGTGCATCCATGGCATGACAGACCGCCAGGAGGCGAAGCGCGCATTCCGTCGGAGAGATATAGTGGATACCGGTCAAAACCGGGTTCGCCTCAACCCAGGAGACGAGCTGTGCCTGCACCGCCGCCACGGCGCTGGTGCGTACCGCCGAGTCAGCCTGCTGCGCCAGCATCGCCAGCAGTACCAGGTGCTGAAGACGTGAAGGCTCCCACGCGATGCGAATATCTCCGCAGGGGTTGCCGGCATGAATCGGAATGTCGGCAAAAAACCGGCTCGGCCACAAGGCTCCCGTATCCGGCGCTCGATGCCAGCAGGAGCCGTCAGGGGCCCAGATCCAGGAATACCCGAAGGCCGTCACAGCGCCTTTGAGCAAAGTTTCCAGCTGTCCGTCGTCATCCGGAAGGTGCCAGGGCAGGGGAGACAGCAACGGCGAGGGACTGGTGCAGAACGAAAAGCGGGACACATCCTGCGCCGTAAACGGTCGATGGAAAGATCGCCGACCGAGTCCCTGCCGCAGGTGCAGCAGCGAAAACAGCGCTCGTTCCCTCGCCTGGCTCCACCATTCCACGCGTCCCGGCGCGGCGAGGGCTTTCACCGACGAAGCGAGACGTTGGGGAAGTGCATTGGGATTGAATGAAAGCGTTACGCGCAATGACAAGCCATACAGAATGAGTGGGGTACAAAATCGGGAGCAAGGCTCCGTCCATTCAGCCTTGATAAGGTGCCACGTCGATTAAGGCACAGTACATTCGTCGAGCGCTGAGGTCAATGCCGAAATACCACGTAACCATGCGCCATGGCGTCACACCGTCGTGCCCGCCGAGCGAGACAAGTGCGTCAGAATAAAACAGTCTGTGCATGGATTGTCAGTCAGGGACGGATGGCACTAACACTACGTAGCGGAAGTGTGATAAGGAACATCGTTCACAGTTCGTCGGGGCGATTCTGCGTAACTCCTGGCATTCGCAGGCGTTCGGCAGAAAACACATAGGGAGCGACGCGACACAGTGAAAAAAGCACTCATCACCGGCATCAGCGGGCAAGACGAGTCGTATCTGGCCGAAATGCTGCTTGCCAAAGGCTACGAGGTCCATGGCATCGTCCGTCGCTCTAGTTCCTTAAACACGGCTCGCATCGATGGCATATATCAGGACCCCCACGTGCCGGAAGCACGGTTGCGGCTTGTGTACGGAGACCTGAACGACGCGAGTTCTCTCAATCGCATTCTCCGGGCCATTCAACCGGATGAAATTTACAACCGGGGCGCACAGAGCCACGTGCGCGTGAGCTTCGACATTCCGGAATATACAGCTGAAGTCACCGCACTGGGGACCGTCCGCCTCTTAGAGGCACCGGGAATCGGGCATCAAACCCAAGTTTTACCAGGCCTCATCCAGTGAAATGTTCGGCAAGGTGATTGGGTGTCCAGAAGGAAGTATTCCTCGGCAATCTCGATGCCGAGCGAGACTAGGGATTTGCGGGGGACTACGCGCAAGCCATGTGAATGATGCTGCAAGCCGAGCAACTTGACGACTATGTCATCGCGACCGGGGAGACCCATCCGGTACGCGAGTTCCTCGACCGCGCGTTCAGTCATGTAGGGTTGGATTGGCACGACTACGTGAAGATCGATCCGCGCTACTACCGACCGACAGAGGTCGGCCTCCTCATCGGCAATGCCGCGAAGGTCAAACGCACGCTTGGATGGGAGCCGCAGGTTTCGTTTGAAGAGTTGGTGACCATGATGGTCGACGCGGACGTGCGCGCAGAGCGGCAGACGTAGGAAGGCACGAGGGGAGGGCCTGGCCAACATGCGTGGTTCACGCAGCAGTCTCAAAAACTTACAGCACGATGAGGCTCAGTTCCTGCCTGGGATCGATCCTGCAGTCCTATTTCCTGCACCCTATGAATGAAGGACAGGCGAGACATCGATACCCAATGGTCACCGATCCCCGTTATCCGCCATCGCACGGTCAGAGTTCGTGAGTCCGAACCCCATGTGCTGTAGGCCCCCCCCGAATCAGAACGCTGCAACAGGGAAATTATGCGTGCCTACGCACTCACGTTCTCTTTATCGCTTCGTACGGGCAGGGGAACAATGGGGCCTGAGCAACATTCTTCTCAGATGAAACACCTCATACATAAACAGATACTCACGGAGGCGATCCTAGCCCTTCTCTTTGCGTCGATTGCCGCAAGTGTCTTTTACACACTGTATGGGCAACACGATACCGCGCTGCTCACCGACATCAACGATGTGTGGTTTCAAAGTGACCTCAAGCGGGTATTCGAGAACATGACGGACCGCTTCGCTCGGGGTCACTATCGAGTGAAAGTACATCCGCTCCATTCGCTTCTCACGTATTCTCCCACCTTCGTCCTCCGGAAAATGGGGTTCGACCCATTGCACGCGGTACAGATCGTCACCGCCAGCATCGCAGCAGGATACCTCGTCGCGGTCTATGCCTTACTCAGGGTAGTCGGTTGCTTGCGAGTGGATGCATTCGTCTTCTCACTCTTAGGAGCCTGCAGCACGGCAGCACTCTTCTGGCTGTCTGTTCCGGAATCATATGGTCTGGGTGCCACCAGTATCACCATCGGCCTCCTGTTGGCGGCCACAGCCACTCATCGCCGGCAGGCTCTGTGGAAGTATGTTGCGGTCAGCGCATTGACCCTCAGCATAACCGTCACGAACTGGATGGTAGGGATACTCGCCACCCTCACGGCGTATACCCTCAGACGCGCAGTGATCATTACACTCATCGCCTTTTCCCTGGTCGCTCTCTTGTGGGGGCTCGAAAAACAGATCTTTCCGACGGCGGTGTTCTTTGTCGGCGATCGGGAGGAGGGACGCTATCTTTTCTGGCCCACGATCACGAGATTCCTATCGGTAATCGACACCCTATTCTTCCATACGATGGTCTCTCCGACCATTACCATCGCAGGCACGACAGGTCTCGGCTGGCCGTTATTGAGTATGCAAACCTCAACACCTGGTTCGTCCGGTGTGCTCGGCATGGTCGGAATCATCCTCTGGAGCCTGTTGTTGGGATTGGGTTTCTGGGCGCTGTTCTCCAGCAGAACGCCCCAGGCGATCCGGGTGGCCCTTGGCCTCACGGTCCTCGGCCAATGGGTCCTGCATACGCTGTATGGTGAAGAGACGTTTCTCTACGCACTGCATTTTCTCCCACTGCTGATCACCGTTGCTGCCCTCACCACATTGACCCATCTGCGTGGACCGGCTATGGCACTTGCGCTCATGCTCATACCGATAGCCGGCGCGAACAACTGGCAGCAATTCAATGAGGCCATGGCCCTAGCCGCCTCTCCCAGGCATGAAGTCAAAATGCACATGCAAGCGCGACCGCAGGATCCATGGCCACGCAGCGTCGGCCATGTCGTGCTTGCCCAGCCGGGGAGCCTGGAAGCCGAAAAGGCCTATCATGAGCCGGGTGGAAATTTCAGTCCCGGAGTGGGAACGTTTGGCATTTCACTGTGGATGACAGACACACAAGGGAAACCAACGGTGACGAGTGAGACAACTCCGCTTGAAGCACTCTCACAATCATTTGTATGGACCGATGGAGCCATCCTTCCCACAGTAAGAACGAGCACAGATTCGTATGCCGCAGAATGGTCACAACCAACGTGGGGAGAATGGCTCCTGGATCTCATCGTGCCGGACAAGGTGAGTCTCTCTCCTACCGTGATGATCCGCAGTGCCGGGCCGGCCGGAGGACCGATCCGCGAGTTGGAGTGGAATGGGAAGTTTTTGCTCGTAAACGGGCGATGGTCTATTGCTGTGCATCCTATCCCCAGCGTCGTGCAACTTGGTGAGGAGACGAGAGGTGGCTGGGAATGGTCTGCAGGGGAAACCCGTCGTCTGGTAAGTCGGCAGGGATGGGCATTCGCTCGGATTGCGCTTGGAAAAGGAGCGCGGTGGACCGTGCGTGTGCGCGACGAACAACCGAGTGGTACACCGGAGCACGTTGCGGAAAAGACGTCCGCCGACCTCCGACTCGATCTGCCTGACAAACGGTTTCAACAGAGCCTCGACTCACAGATCGCTCATCTCATGATGGGACTGGTCGGAGGGGAAACACGACCCGGCGACCCCACGAACTACCCGCTCGCCTGGCAGCGGGATGGGGCCTATGCACTCGTCGCCCTGGCGCGCGCGGGAAAGCTCGAGACCGCACGACATCTCTCCAAACAGTTCGCCGAGAAAGATTTCTTTGGTGGATTCGGGCCGGAAGCCGATGCCCCGGGATTGTCCCTTTGGGCACTGAGCACGGTTGCCGGCCAACTGCGCCAGGAGGAGTTTGATCAATGGCTCTGGCCGCATATCAGCCGAAAAGCGACGTTGATCGAAACGATGCTTCGGACGTCATCGAATCTGCACCAGAAAGTCGAGGGGCCGATCGTTCCGAAGTACAAAGGGAACCCGAACCTCTCGCTCGTTGCCGAGCCGACTCGAGACGGGCTGATCGTCGGCAAAATGGACCACCACCGTCCCATCTTGTTCATCAACGCGATCAGCTACCGCGGCCTTATGGAGGCAGCGCAACTGGCCCATCGACTCCATCATGTCGAAGAGGCACGCCGCTGGGCTTTCATGGCCGAGGGGATCCGGAAAGCCTGGGAAACTCAGTTCACGCCGCCCTTTACAGAGAATGACCGGACATTTATCAGTGCCCTCTGGCCGAGTTGGATGGCGACCGCAACACGCCCTGCCCTCGAGCTGCTTGCTGAACAACGATGGCAGGCGCGACATGACGAGACTGGGGCGTACCTGACGCCGCCTCTCTGGACGTATTTCGAGTTGGCGGAGACGCATCAATGGCTATTCCTCGATCGCCCGGATCGCACCTGGGCGACAGTGAACTGGTTTTGGGACCACCAGAGCTCGCCAGGGCTGTACACCTGGTGGGAAGGCAAGGGGGAAGAGAACTCGTTCGGCAGATGGACACGTGTCCGCGGGTGGGTGGCACCTCCTCACGTCACGCCGCACTACTGGACTGCGGCGGAAATGGCATTACTCCAGATGGACATGCTCGGCTATCTCGACGAACGGGATGAAGAGCCGGTCCTGGTCATCGGTGGCGGAATACCGAAAGACTGGCTTTCTCATAGCATGCATGTCTGCGGTCTTCGAGTGGGAAAGTACTTATTGGATTGGGATTGGGACGGCCAGAAAATGAAGGCAAGCCTTCAGGGGGGAAGACAGATTGACGTAAGGCTAGGAGCCGCTTTTCCAGGTCATACGAATCTCGAATTGACTTATGAAGCTACACCGTTCACTCCCATGAGTGCTCATGCCCTTTGAGCCTTTCTTGAATTCTCCAATTGAGCTTGAGGGCAACTTCATTAGCTACGGTCACATTCTGGGGAAGGTCGATGGCAAAGATTAGACTGCTTGTCAGCGTGGGTATTAGCTTATGCCCCCTCAATTGGATGCGCAGACTCCTTTATCAACTGCTCTTGGGATACAAAATTGACCGGAAGGCATACATTGGATTCATGACCATAATCGCAGTCCAAAATGCAGATATCGAAGTTGTGAACATTGGCATGTTCAACAAATTTGTTGGTCCATATGATTTGACGATTAAAAAGGGGACGTCCATTGGCAAGGACAACGAGTTCAGTTGTGGTGAATGGGTTACAGCGCAACGCTATCAACAAAGTGGGTATGAGCGGTTTTGTAAAATTGGGGAAGACTGCGTAGTAACTCGCTCGCATTACTTCGACACGACAGGCGGATTTAGTCTTGGCGATCGATCCTGGATAGCAGGGTACTCCTCGCAATTCTGGACGCACGGAATAGGAACCAGAGATCGGGCCATTTCAATCGGGGAGGACTGTTACATTGGTTCTGCAGCCAGGTTTGCACCAGGAGCCTCTGTGTACAACAATAGCCTCGTAGGGCTGGGTAGTATAGTTGTCGGAAGTTTTAACAAGGAAAACGCCTTGATTACCGGGGCACCAGCCAGGGTGATCAAGACCGAGTATTACTGGCGTACACGATACAACTCCCCCCTCAATGATTCGGATGACCTCAATGGTGGCTAGATGAAGATCAACCGTCCCTATACTCGTGCCGAAGGGTCGTCTTCATCAAGATGCTTATGGGCGATACATACTTAGACCTGGCTGCGCCTCTCGAGCATGCAGCCCCAATATCGCCAGAAGCATATGCGAGGATTACGCAGCAAATGTTGGATGCACTGTTTACTAAACTTTATGTTTTAGCCAAAGACTGCGCTATTTACCTCATCGTGCTTTCCGTGCGCAATATTTTCAGGCAGGCAACACCAGCCTCCGTTCACGACTAAGTCTCCTGCCGCCTACGCTATGAGGAAAGACAGAAGCCAGTATCTGTTCGGAATTGCCCTTTCTGGTACGGCCAATCTACTTGGGATGGGGGCCTCGTTAGGAACTATAATGGTGGCCGCACGACTTCTTTCCCAAGATGATTTGGGCTCATTTTTCTTGGTCATGCTGGTGGTTCAATTCACCGCCGTGCTAGGAGATGTCGGTCTTAAAAACACCGCGATCAGAATTCTCTCGTCCTTCCCATCTACGTCTGTGGAGTTTATCCAAACATCTCGCTATCTCCTGACCATAACAATGATCACGTCGTTGATAGCATGCCTTGCGGTAACCCTCGCCATACCGCTTCTAACTAAAGTATGGCCTTATGAAAGCTTTCAGAAGCACACTACGTTCATTGCGCCAATCGTCCTCCTTACAACTGGCAATCAATTAATAATGTCTCTACTGGTGGGTGGAAAACACTTCAGAACCCTTTCCATACTAAGCATCGGAACTGAATTGTTCCGCGCGGGCCTCTCCATCACAGGATTGCTTGCTGGGTTTGGCGTAGTCGCTCTATTCTGGGGAATGATCGTTTCACGACTCGTCGGCATTGGAACAATATGGCTTTGGACGCCGTCCCTTTTCGCCGTCACGATTCGGCATCCACAAAGTGCTGAGCTTTTAAAGTTTGGAGGATGGCTATATGGCTGCTCCCTCGTCTCGATAATTATGGTACGAGCCTCCGATGCAATACTCACCACCTATATGGGCACAGCTGCACTCGCAGTTTACTCAGCTGCAATGCAGGTCCCTAGCGTCTTACAGCGTGTTTTCGAGTCAATTCGACCAGCGCTATTGGGCTACATATCATCACAGAAAACAGGCACCGAAAATCCTCAGATCGCAGCTGTCCGAATCGTGACGGCCCTCTTAGCCGTGGCGGCGACATTCCTTATAGTCTTGTCTAGACCACTCATGACCATGTTGTATTCGGAGGAATACGAGAGCGGGGTCACGATCATGCAGGCGTTGAACGTGTGGGCTGCATTCACGATCATCAACTACCTGTTCTCGATCATTCTCATCGGAAACGGACAATCGAGAAGGGCATTTTTTCTCACGCTACCACAGCTAGTCATGATCATTATTTCCACAGGTTTTCTCGTACCTTTATACGAAGGTTTTGGCGCGGCTATCGCATTGATCGCAACCGCATTTCTAGGAAACATCATCGGTGCAAGGCTGGTTGCCGGAGATGACAAGTCTATATGCCATACACTAATCATGGTGTTCCTTCGAGCTGCTGCTCCGCTCTTGCTGCTCCTCCTCGTTGTATTATCCACAAGGCCTTCGTTTCTGTTTTTAGTTTTCCTTTCCGGCCTGACGATAGTACTGCTGATCGCTTTCAGAGTCGTTACTCAGAAAGATATCAACATGCTCAGTGCGGCAATTTCCGGGTTAGCAGGGCGCGGCTCGGCACAGGTCAGCATAGAATCAAAGCCATAATCACTGAACTGCGAGATACGCATGAGAGTGCTCTTTCTTACATATCCCCGAATCGGCATGAACAGGGGAGGGTTGCAGATTCAAATTGAAGAAACTGCACAGGGGTTGACCGACATAGGCGTGGAAGTCATCCGCTACGATCCCTGGCAAAACCAGATTCCAAGTGTAGACGCCTGCCATGTGTTCAGTGTTGACGGGTCGATGGTGTATCACACGTCGAGAGCGGTGAGCTTGGGGGTGCCGGTAATTCTCTCGCCGGTGCTCAACGCATTTGATACCCCCCCCATCGTCACAATGCTGAAACGACGATTATCAGCCTTGCCTGGCTGCTATTCCGATCTGCGACGAGCAGGAATGATGCTTCATGCGGCATCAACAATCGTCGCGCTGAATCCCGCTGAGCGGGAGATGCTGATTAAAGTGTTCAATGTTGAATCCGCTAAATGCTGCGTGATACCCAACGGGATAAACATGGCCTTCAGTCAAGGCCACCCAGCATTATTCGAGCGCACGCACGGCATTAGAAATTTCATTCTGAATGTGGCCTCGATCGAACCGCGTAAAAATCAGCTGGCACTCGTTCGAGCGCTGAAGAATCTGCAGTATCCATTGGTGCTGATCGGAAAGGCCACACCCGAGAATGACGCATATCTGGCACAATGCAAGGCCGAAGCTGGACCCAATGTGAGGTTCCTCGGGTCACTCAACCATGATGACCCAATGCTGGCCGCCGGCTATGCCGCGGCCAAGCTGTTCGTCATGCCAAGTTTTTCCGAGGTTATGCCACTCACGCTATACGAAGCCGCTGTTGCCGGATGCCGCATTCTCACATCCGATCAAGTGCCGGTCTCCGCATCGCTCGTGCCACTCATCAAGCAATGTTCGCCGAACGATGTTGCCACGCTCTCTCGGCTCATAGACGCTGAGATGCGAGCAGAGCAAACTGATGCAATCCGCCAAGCGGTTACGGCCATGCCAACCTGGAAGGATATCTGCCAACAGCTCTTATCGGTCTATCAAGAAGCCACGGTACCTGGCAGCCAAATGAAAGCCGTATCTCGTCAACAGTTGTAATGGCACATTACACATTCTTATTGATGATTGCGAGGGTGGATACCTGGTGAGAACGGGAGAAGAAATGACGGCAATTGACAGCTTTTCTAGTGCTGGCCCACGGCTGCTTGCAAAGCGTACTGGAACAACGGCCTGCGTTCTGGCTTTTTCGATTGGCGCCTTCATTCAACTGTCAATGCCGTTGACGGATTTGTATCAAATCCCCAACGTTCGGGGCGTTTTCTTCGCTTTCATCGTTGCGATCTTCACGTTTCGCTTCTTGAGTGGCGAGCCCATTAAATCCGGATCGCCACTCATAATGTCGTACTTAGCGTTAAGCCTTTTCTGGGCGGTAGGGATCTCATACTCGCGAGCGCCTATATATGGCATGAGCAAGGCAGTTCTGGCAGCGTCGTACATCTGGGCACTCGGAACGGTAATCTACAACCTTATCGATGATTTAAGGGTCGGCAAGGCGTTTCTCGACGGTCTTGTCGTGGGCGGAATACTGCTAGTCGGAATCACCGCGGTAGAATTTGGAAATCCCATCGAATTAATTCGTAGCTCAAATAGATTTTTCCGCCTTCGGTTGGGGGAAGAAGGGAACCCCATTATGCTGGCCCGGCATCTGGCCTTGGTATTGACAACCATCGCGACCTTCGTCGCAGTTCGACGCAAATGGATCGATCTGACATGGAGCGTACCCATTGGTCTTCTTACGTGTGCGTATCTTGTGGCGACCGGGTCGAAAGGCCCCTTACTCGCCCTACTCACATCATTGGTGTGCGCTCCTATATTTCTCGTCAAGAAAACGATGACCCGACTCGTCATGATCGTTGTTCTCCTAGCGATTTCATTCACGGGTGGCCTCGCACTACTTGAGTTGCTCCCGAAGGCGTTTATCCAGGAACGATTTCTTGACAAGATTCAGAATCTCTCCTTGCGGCTTCCTGGATATACCGCAGCGATAAACGCCATTCTGAACGGAGACCCGGTGGCATTGATGATTGGCCATGGAACAGGAGATTTTGGTTATCTCGAGCTGCGACATGACGGCCGGGCATACCCGCATAACCTTTTTCTCGAGGTAGCGTACGAAAACGGTGTGGTTGGACTAACAATCTTGCTCACAGCGCTTTCGATTCCTCTGCTGGCTACCATGCGTGCAGCCAAATATCCGTTTTATATGGCTCATAAGGCGTTACTGGCAGGACTCGCGGCCAGCTACATTGCTTCGGTGATCAATGCACAGTTCAGCGGCGATCTTGGAGCAAACCTGCTTATTGGCATGCTCGGAGCGGCAACTGTAAGTATCACTCGACTGGAAGCGAAGACTGACTTCGGCAAGGCATAGATGAATAGGCCGTCGCGGCAGGCAGTAAATCCAGGTAGGAGTGTACGGCTCCCAGATCGGGAGATTTGATACACAAGCAAGCAATGTAGCCGATCGTTGGATGCACACAATGACAACTGAAGTCCTTTTCTTTGTTCCTGAGTGGCCAGCATTGGATAACCCAATCCTGCATGCCCAAGTTCTTTCAGTCGCGTCGTTCCTGAAACAACAGGGAATAGCGTGTCGATTTGCAGGCGCCGAAACTTCTCATTCCCGTGCTCAGCAAGCAGCAGCCGCAATCAAGGCGGAATATGATATTCAAGCCTACATTGTTCCTGGTCTACCTCCTCATGCTGGCGCATGGGATTACTGGGCGTCCTGTAGGAGAGTCTATGGTCATATGCAATCAGAATTATCCAGTGCCCCAATCACGCATGTGTATGCGCGCTCATTTCTTGGCTCAATGTGGGGCAGGAGATTGGCACGCAAGTTCAATGCGATTTCGATCTTCGACGTCCGCGGCGTGGTGGGCCTAGAGAAACAACTAGGTATGAAATCAAGTATCAAGTCTCGCCTTCTTTCATATTTGGAATTGAGGGAAAGTCAAAAAGTTGATCGACTCAGCACGGTTTCCCAAAACCTAAAGCAATATCTGAGTCTTAAGACTAACAGCCGCGACATTATCGTTATCCCCTCATGCGTGAACGAGACCAGGATTTTCTTTGACCTTACCGCACGGAATGAAATACGTAAGGCTCTAGGGCTAGACCAGAACACTATTTTGCTGTGCTACTCCGGCGGCAGCAGTGCGTGGCAGCGGATGGGCGACATTGTCTCTTTACTCAAAGACATTTGCCTCACCAGTCCACGATATAGATCACTTTTCTTAACCACAAGCCTGCCAGAAGTGACCAGCATGATCGAACAGGCAAAGTTCCCTCCTGGACAAGCTTTCATTCTCAGTACTCCTCAGAATGAGGTTCACCGCTATCTTTCGGCTGCTGATGTTGGCCTGATCATGCGCCACGACACAATAGTAAACAATGTGGCGAGCCCTGTGAAGGTAGGAGAGTACTTAGCCTGTGGGCTGCCCGTCATTCTTACGCGCGGCATTGGCGATTACAGCGCCCTGCTTCCAGCCGCCAGCGTAGGGCTCCTTCTCAATGAAGATACGGACATGGTGAACCAGGTCGTTACATTCCTTGAAAGAAATGATCTTACACGCCTAAAGCACGCAGCTATCCGCTTCACAAAGAGCAAGCTCACAATGTCTGCGAATCTAAACCAGTACCGGTTGCTCTATGCCCCCAAATAATCAGAGAGGCCTGTACGATGTGCTCCCTGGATTTACCGAATACGAAATGGCTCTTAAATCCAGTTCCTATTCGCAAACTGGTTGCAATTGGTGGGTATGCCCAGTGGCCAGCACGTTCCTTTCACATCCAATCATATAGAAGGGTCTTCGCTAGTAGTCTAAGAAGACTTGATCCGAAAATGCTCCGCAATAATTAATCATCCATATGACAAAACCACAAATAAACCTTCTCCTGATCGGCGCGCTACCACCACCTGTAGGTGGCACAACTGTCTTATTTAAACAGCTGGTCGACGACTTAATGGAAAGCGATCACGTCTGCATTCGCGTCATTGACGTCTCGCGCCCAAATGTTGCCGGTCTTCATAATACCCTCTATGCCCTCCGTTGCCTGGCGCTCTTGCTCCGGCAACTTCCCTGGGCTTCAGTTGTATCGTTCCACGCGTCGCTCACCGGCGCCATTACCTTTGGACCGATAGTGCATCTGGCTGCGCGGCTGTTTCGGCGCAAATGGGTTTTCAGGGGGTTCGGGGGGGATCTCGACACTTGGCATCGCTCGACATGGCCATTCGCCAGGATCATATTTGACCGCACCGTCCTCCGCGCCGACCGCCTCTTGCTTGAGCGCAAAGCTAGCGTGGCCTACTTCACGCCACAGACATCGTCCCCTGTGGAATGGTATCCCAACAGCCGGCGCCGGTCCAGTATGCAGGGCTCCACGGCCCCAAACCGGACCGCCCGCCGCTTTGTGTTCGTAGGCCACGTCAAACCGGCCAAAGGCATTAAGGAAATCGTCCAGGCCGCCCAGTCGCTGGCTACGAGCGGTCTCGTGGTCGATGTGTATGGTCCGTTGCAGGACGGAGTGGACTCGTCCTGGTTCGCCCATTCGCCAGTTACCTATCGCGGCCCGCTGGCCGCGCACGACGTCATCCCGAAACTCTCGGAGTACGACGTGCTTCTGATGCCAAGCTATGCGCTCATCGAGGGATACCCCGGGGTCATCCTGGAAGCCTATTGCGCTGGCCTTCCCGTCATAGCTACTCGCTGGGGGGGAATTCCGGAAATCGTCGATTCGGAGACAGGCATTCTCGTCGAACCGCGCGATGTTACTGGACTAGCTAACGCGATGCAGACCTTGATTGATTCCGATCAACTTCTTGAGAAGCTAAGGCGCGGCGCGCGATCCAAAGCGGCTGAATTCGAGGCGGATCGATGGACCCAATATTTCGTGAACCTGTGTCATCAACTGGCGACGGTCTAAAGGAGCCCCTGTGTGCGGAATTGCCGGAACAGTCGGATATGATCCTGCCCTCTTGAGCGGAATGTTGAACCGCTTGCAGCATCGCGGCCCAGACAACTCGAGGTCGGCCCGAATCCCCGGGGCGCAGTGCGCGCTTGGGCACACGCGCCTAAGCATCATCGATCTTGACCCGCGCAGCCATCAGCCGTTTGTGTCGCCTTGCGGGCGATATGTCATCGTCTTCAATGGTGAAATTTATAACTTCACAGCACTGCGGCAGACGCTAGAGCAAAGTGGCATTCGTTTTCAGACGACCTCGGATACAGAGGTCTTGCTCCACTGGTTTATCGAGCGAGGGATCGCGGGCCTCCCTGACCTCGATGGCATGTACGCGTTCGGATTTGTCGACATCGTTGCCCGTACGTTACTGCTCGTGCGCGACGCCATCGGGGAGAAGCCGCTCTACTTTAGCGAGACGCTAGCTAGCGGTAGATCGCAATTTGCCTTTGCCTCCGAAATAAAAGCTCTCCGAGAGCTTCCGCACGTTGATCGATCACTCAACCGCACGGCGCTCCTCGACTTCATGCGATTTCTGTACACCGCACCGCCGCATACCCTTTATACAGGCATTCAAGAACTTCTACCAGGCCATTGGCTGCAAGTCGACCTGGCTACCGGCCGGTCGCAACCACCACAGGCATTCTATTCCCTCGAGGCCAGTCTCTCCTACGATGAGACGGCAACTCCGCAGAGTGCCGCCGAGGCTTTTCGCATACTGTTCGAGGACAGCGTCGGCTTGCGACTGGTCAGCGATGCGGAGATTGGCATTTTTCTCAGCGCCGGCATCGATTCAAATGCTATCCTGGCCGCCGCCCAGAGTTCGAGCCGACTGAAGGGCCTCTATACATACACCTTACAGTATGCCTCCGGGCACGACGAGAGCGCGCTGGCCCGGGAAATCGCCACGGCCAACGGACTGCCCAACGAAACCATCCTCTTCGACAAGCTTGAATTCCATCCGGCGCTGAGGCGCGTGGTCGATATCTTCGATCAGCCATTCGGCAATGCCACAGCCCTCGTCTCGGACCGTATTGCCCAGCAGGCATCGCACACCTGCAAAGTCTGCCTGGTTGGGGATGGGGGAGACGAGCTGGCCATCGGGTACCCGCGCTACAGAGCCATTGATCATTTTCAAACATTGTCGAGCCTACCGCGTCCACTGACGCGCTTGCTTCGTAACCTCGCTCACTGGATTCCAGAAAAGGGGCGCTATGCGATTCCCATTCGGCGAGCCAAACAGTTTCTCCACACAGTCGGGCAGCCGCTCGCTGAGAGCTTTCTCGATTGGTCAACTTATCTTAATACGCCCACACTCGCGTGGGCGACTGGCACAAAGGAGTGCCGCACCGAATTTTATATGGAACTCATCGCGACCTTCCTGCGGCAGCAACAGGATCCGATCCGCGCAGCGGCCATCGTCGATCTAAAATCCTTTGTCCCGTACAACCTTCTGCAAAGCGCTGATCGAACCAGCATGGCGCACTCAATTGAGCTGCGGAGCCCGTTTCTCTCGCCCCGCTTGATTCGAGGGATTTCCGGGCTTCCGTCACGCGTCAGGATGAGCCAGCAGACCAAGCCACTCATTACCACCGCCTTTGCCGACCGGTTGCCAGCGGCCATCCTGAGTCAGCCCAAGCATCCGTTCAATCCGCCGATCGGAACCTTGCTGCGGGCCAACCTCGATGAACTCGACCGCTATTTGACCGCGCCGTCTGCCCGCATCGGGGCCCTGCTCGATCCGGCGTTCGTCCGCCGAGAGGTGGCCGATTTTGCGGCACAACGGCGCGACAATTCCACTTTTTTGTGGGGCCTGGCCACGTTGGAGCATTGGCTTCAGGAAGGGGACTAATGCGCAAGTTACTTGCCGTCATCGCTGCCAGTTGTGCCGTCTGCCTGAATTCTATCGGCCCTGCAGGAGCGAACACGCTTGCCGTGGAGACGTTCAATCATCCGCCCAATTACGCGCTCAGTACGGACCCCTACGACATCCGCCAATTGACGGACGGCGTTCTCGCCCCCTTTCCCATCTGGACGAGCAAGCAGACCGTCGGCTGGGCGGCCCTCACGCCAATCGCCATCCGGCTGCGTGTCCCCAAGGGTGAAGCGAATCATCCGATGCAAGCCGGCACGATTCGCGTACATTCCGCGAAAGGTTTAGGTGCACGAGTAGATATCCCGCGGCACATCGATGTCTATACGCAAGGCCCCGGAGGCCAATTTCAACTCGTCGGCTCCGCCGATCCGAATTCGGAAGCGCTGGCCGATAAATCTTCGCATTGGCTCGCCATTTCGGTCAGCGCCGCAACGGATACGCTTGTGGTCGTCCTGCATGCGGCCGGCGACTATGTGTTTCTCGATGAACTGGAGTGGAGCCCTATCGGAGCCGGAAACATTCCAACAGCCGTGGCACTCCCTGATGTGAACGCCGTCATCGCGGATAGTACGCGCCGAACTCGTGACGCGCTCACACGAGCCATCGAAGCGGAGATTCGGGGTGCCACGATTCCCCTGGCGGCGGACGCCATGCATGCCTGGCTTGAAGATCCTTGGGGAACAATCGATCCTAAAAGCGCACGCGGACGGGTCAACGCGGCGCTGCCTGCCTTGCACATCCAGGGATATGCGGGTGAGCACGAGAGCCTCTGTCTGGGAGTGGTGGCAGGGAAGGACGGGAGCAGTTCAGGACTGCGCCCAACCGTAACCGGCATCAGGCCGGATGCGATCCGCCTGTTTGAGGTTCGCCCAGTGCTGGCTGCAAACGGGCAGCGCGTGTACGATCCGCTTGTTCCGCTAGGTCTGAACCCGGGTATCGCATTGCGTTCCGGCGAGCCGATCTATCTCTGGTTAGATTTCAATTTAGCCGAGCTCGGGCCAGGGATGCATCGCTGGACACTTCACTTGGAGGGAGCCGGCCGAACGATCTCGATCGATGGCACAGCAACGGTCATGCGATACGATGGCGTCCATCTCAAGCCGCTCAACGCGATCAATTGGGCGTACCTGTCAGATCTGCCGATTCTGCGCCAGCGAGATGCAGCGATCCGCGATCTTGCCGCCCACGGCATCAATACGTTTGTCGTGCACCCAGGCGATATTCCAGGGCTGCCCCTCGATGGCCGATGGGATGCAGTGCAAGAAGCTCGACTTGCGCACACCATAGCCCTGGCCAAGCAGGGCGGCACACTGCTGCTGTATCTCGGTTGGGCGGCCAACAAAAATCCGCTCGGATTTTCACTGGCTCATCAAACCATTGGTCCGGCTGCCAGTCATCGATTGCTGGCATGGGTTGAAACTCTCGATGCGTATCTGACGGCGCAAGGACTCTCCCGCGAGCAATGGGCTTTGTACCCGGTTGATGAGCCTAACCTGCCCGGCCTGCGTCTGCTCCACGCTCTTGCTGACGCGGTCAAACGCCAGCACCCGACAATCCAAATCTATGCCAATCTGAGCGCGTTTGCAGACCCGGCGGTTCGCACCTCCGACCTCGAAAACATGCGCCCGCTTGTCGACTATTGGCAGCCGAGCCTGGCCGTAGTGCGTGGCCCGCTAGGTTCGTGGTTTGCCACGCTCCACCGCGACTGGTGGCTGTACAGCAACCCGAAATCTCCAGCCAAACTCGCGTCACCGCTACATGATTTCCGCTTGCTTGCATGGTGGGCGTGGCATTACGGAGCCAGAGGCATTGGGTTTTGGTCCTACAGCGATACGAATGGGAGTTCGGCATGGGACGATCTCGATAGCCGCCGGCCAGATTGGGCGGTGGTTTATGAATCTCCCGATGGGATTGTGAGCAGCCGGCGGTGGGAGGCCTTTCGCGAAGGCCTGGAAGACTATGTCCTCCTGTACACCCGGCGCACCGCCAAGGAACGCATTCAACACATCGGGAAATCAAATTTCGATCAGTGGAATACTGCCGATGTCGAATCGGTTCGCCAGGCGCTTCTGCATGATCCGTTGCTCTCTCCATCTACACAAGCAGTGGCACCATGAATGGCGCTTCTTTTCAGCGTTATATCTGTACTCTCCGTCACCTCCGCGTCAGCCAATGGTGGCATCAGCTCCTGCACCGTCTACCGACGTGGCAACCAGCGCTCCCTCTCTCAAAGAAGATTTCACTCAGGCCTGGTACGCTGCCCCTTCATCGTATGGCCATACCCCCGTCAATCCATACGGACGCCGCATTCACCTTCCTGCATCTTGAAAAAGTCTTCCACCTAGGCCGCATTGATTGGACTAATACCGATATGCCGAAGCTCTGGCGGTACAACCTGCACTATTTCGATTATCTGCAAGACTCTCGGCGCTCAATCGAAAACAAGGCTTACCTGGTCACTGATTGGATCGAGCACAATCCGCAGGGTACCGTGGATGCCTGGGAACCCTACACTGCCTCTCTCAGAATCGTGAATTGGGTGAAATTGTTTTTGTCGCTGTCGCCCACTTCTCTTTGCCCAAATCCTTTGGAGGAAGGTAGTCCAAAGGGTGAGTGGCATGTAGGGCAGAAAATCGAATGGCTCAAGAGTCTTTACTCCCAAGCGCTGTGGCTCGAACAGAATATTGAATATCACATTCTGGCTAATCACTATTTGAAGAATGGCGTCGCGCTGTTTTTCGCCGGGGCGTATTTTCAGGGAGTGGATGCGGACCGATGGCTCAAGAAAGGTGTGCAGATCCTGCGCGAGGAATTGGACGAGCAGTTCCTCGCAGACGACGGGCACTTCGAACGAAGCCCCATGTACCATTCTATTTGCGTGACGGATTATCTCGATGTGTTGAATCTCGCCCGGCAGTCACAGGGCGTGCTGTCCCCGGAGGATCAGACCATATTCGTGCAGCAGATTACGACAAGCCTCAATTTTCTGAGCGACATTTGTTTGCCCGACAATGAGATCCCTCTTTTCAACGATTCGGCCTTTGGAATTGCCCCAACCCCCAGCCAAATCTTCGACTACGCACACAAGGTGATCGGGTATGAGCCCCCCGTAAGACCATCAAGTCTGACGACTCACAGCCACGCAGCAAGCGGCTACTTTGTCTGCCGCAACGGTGATGATGCCATCATCATCGACTGCGGGTCCATTGGCCCTGACTATCAACCGGGCCATGCCCACTGCGATACCCTCAGTTTTGAATTGGCTATTGATGGACGGCGAGTCGTCGTCGACAGCGGAGTGCATGATTACGAGCCAAGCCCTGAACGAGCCTATGCCAGAAGCACCAAGGCCCACAATACAGTGGCAGTTGACGGAGAAGAACAATCGGAAATCTGGGGGGTCTTTCGCGTGGCACGGAGAGCCAGACCGCTTGAAGCCCGGCTCGAGCGACGGCCGGATGGATCAGTTTGGTTCACCGGCGCTCACGATGGGTACACAAGGCTCCGTGGGAGACCGATCCATAGACGAAGCATCGCATATGATGGGAAAGCAACCTGGAAAATTGAGGACCGCCTCGAAGGAAACGAAGGCCACCGGATGGAAAGCTATTTGCACATCCACCCGGACTATCGTGTTGAGAAGAATGGGGCCTCTTTTCACATCACCGAAACGAGCGGGAAGACCATCGCGCTGATAGAGGCCCTTGAGGCTAACGAGGTGAGGATGGAAAGGGGATGGTATTTCCCCGAATTCGGCCGGCGATATGAAAACGATGTGATGATCTTCATCGGCTCCGGAACCATTCCTCTGACTCTGAGCTATCAAATCAGAAAACGACCGACTTAGAGTTGCTAGACCATTAAGGACACAATGCGTATTCTCTTTCTCTCCCACTACTTTCCCCCGGAAGTGAACGCTCCAGCCTCCCGAACCTACGAGCACTGTAGGCAATGGGTGAAAGATGGGCACGAGGTTACTGTTGTTACCTGTGTGCCAAATCACCCGCAGGGCACGGTCTATGAAGGCTATCGCAACAAACTCATTCAGTGGGAAAACCAAGATGGAATAAGCGTGGTGCGCCTCTGGACCTATGTAACAGCCAACAAAGGGTTCTTGAAACGGACAGTTAATTACATTTCATTTATGGTAGCGGCAATTTTGTCTGTTCCCTTTCTCCCAGGCTACGACATCACGCTTTCAACCTCTCCCCAATTCTTTAATGGGTTGGCGGGATATGTAGTGAGCCGCCTCAAGCGTACCCCTTGGATTCTTGAAATTCGAGATCTCTGGCCAGACTCTATCGTGGCCGTCGGTGCTATAAACAACCGCACCATTATCGGGCTGCTGGAAGCATTGGAATTGTTTGCTTACCGCAGAGCGGATCATATCGTTGTAGTGACTGACTCCTTCAAGACAACGATACAGGACAAAGGAATCGGCAAGCAGAAGATCACGGTCATCAAGAACGGAGTGGATTTTTCTCTCTATAGTAGACCTACGGTCGATCCAGCATCTCTGGCGGCGCAGATCGGGATCGAAGGGAAATTTGTGGCCTCCTACATGGGTACCCACGGTATGGCTCACCATCTCGAGACTGTACTGGAAGCAGCGTATGCACTTCGAGAGTGGCGAGATATTGTGTTCCTTCTTGTCGGTTCCGGCGCTGAGCGCGAGCGGCTTTTATCCATGAAAGACCGTATGAATCTGTCGAATGTCGTCATGCTCGATCAGCAGCCGAAGACCGCCATGCCACATTTCTGGTCACTCTCCAGTGTAAGCCTCATCCTCCTAAAGAAGAGTGAGTTGTTCAAGACAGTCATTCCATCGAAGATTTTTGAGAGTATGGCAATGGAGCGGCCGATTATTCTCGGAGTTGAAGGGGAGAGCAGGGAACTGTTGAGGTGCGCAGAAGCGGGAGTATCTATTGAGCCTGAAAATGCAAAAGAGCTTGCCGATCAGGTCTTGAACCTGTATCAGAATCCTAGGCGCTGCCAGGAACTCGGATCGAACGGCAGGAAATATGTTCTAGAGAATTTTGATCGCCTAGTCCTAGCGAAACGATTTGCAGATCTCATGCAGATTGTCTGCAAATAGGGTAGGTTTATCAGAGTTTTACCCTAGTACTATCATCATTACAGTAACATACCCTAAGGTCATGTATGCTGCCAAGCCGTGACTATAGAACCCACCCTTCCTAGTGCCTAGCCCACGCGTTCCGCTGCGGCATTTTCCTCCCTATCTGGTGAGAAGCTACGGCCCTCAAATGGGTAAAGTCATCATCCGATCCAGCCGATTCAGAACTGTTGAGAATATCCTGATTCAGATTACTTCACTCCGGCAAATGCATTCTCATTGGAGGGATTGGCTACATGAAACTGATAGAGGGGGGATTACTGTCAACTGCACTTGCGATCTTGATTCTATTTCATACGTCACTCGGCCAGAGTGAATCTATTACAGACCGACATCCCTTTCTAGTATTCGATGCTACGGGATACTCCAATAAACCGGATCTATCGGAGCATGGAATTCGCTCAATCGGCCTGGCTTATACGGCAGAGTTTGGTGCGGACTGGTATAGGCACTCAGACAAACTTCCAGCCCCTCAGGCAGTACGTAGTATCGCTGCGCGAAAGGCACAAGAAAAGACCGATCTGGTTGTTCTGGATATAGAACACTGGCCACTCAATGGTCCAGTCGAACAAGTAGGAGCCAGCTTAACAAAATATATGACCGTCCTTAAGTGGTTTCGAGACGCTGCTCCTGGCGTAGCCCTTGGCTATTACGGCACACCACCGATTCGCGACTATGGCCGGGCGATTCTTGATACCAGCAGTCCAGCTCGCCAGGCATGGATGGAAGAAAATGATCAAATCCGCTCTCTCTCGAATGCCGTGGATGTCCTCTTCCCGTCTCTTTACACTTTTTCTTCGGATCGGGTGGGATGGAAGAAATATGCTATTGCTCAGATAGAGGAAGCGCGCCGATCAGCCGGAGGGAAACCTGTTTACGTTTTCTTATGGCCCCAATATCATCCTGCCAACCTCTCGCTCGGTGAAAAGTATCTGGCGGCTGATCACTGGCTTCTTGAGCTGGAAACTGCCAGAGCATACGCAGACGGTCTCGTAATCTGGGGCGGATGGGATTTAAGAAATAATGCTCCGCTACCGTGGGACGACAACGCTCCGTGGTGGAGGGTCACCAAGGAGTTCCTGACAACCTCCGATCGGACGCCTCCTGCGTCTCCCACCATAATCGCGGTATTTTGAGGTCGAGATCACATCTGTGGTGGCTACGGCACGCTCTTCGGCAACAAAATCTCAACTTCAGTCCGCACTCGCAGTAGGCCCGTATGGCCAGGGCCATAACGACCTACCAAGAGACATTCAGCAAGCATTTGTCCCTATTTGGCACAACGCACGCGAATTCGCGTCTCATCATGAATCAATGAATAGTATTTTAGACGCCTTGCGGAATTACGTATCACTTTTTTCTCGAAAATTTCAAAAAAGACCTTGCTTGATTTCTTGCATTTAAGTATTCTCCCAAACTGATACTGTCCAAACCATTGAAATGTAATTTTAAAGGTGCCTTCCTCCCGTCAGCAAAGGAGATACGATGAACACTGTGAAAAAGAGAATTGGAATGCTGGCCATTCGAATAGTGTCTATCTCATCATGTGTGCTAGCCATGGCTGTGCCGAGCAACGCAGCGAACGTATCGTTCAATTTCACTGGCTCAGTCTCTGATGTTCAAGGGGGGGTCTTTACCTCCGGCGGTTCTGGCCTTAATGGATTCGGCTCATCCCTTCCCATGTCGGGGAGCTTTACGTTTAACTCTGCTACGCCGGACGTCTTACCTGGCGATGGGAGTTGGGGCCTATACCCGAACCCTATTCAGAGCATGAGCGTCAAAGTAGGAAATTACACGGCGACGTTTTCACCTGGCTCCAGCGTCATGCAGGTGATCAAAAACCCTGGGCTCGGTGACACTTTTAAAGTGACGCTGAATAGTTTCTCCGGCAGCACAGTGAATGGGTTCACGCCGACAACATTCGAAATGGAATTGGTCAACCCGAACGGTAACGTATTCACAAATGATCATCTACCAAGTACTCCTCCGAGTCTCTCCTCATTCGCGTCGAATCAATGGCGCTTGGTATTTAGCGGCGTGGGGAACAGGGTGCAGGGAGCGTTGACGTCTCTAGTTCCATTACCTGCGGCCGTGTGGTTGTTCGGAGCCGGGCTGATTGCGTTGGTTGGATTAGGTTCCCGAGGCCTGACCTCTCGAAAAGAATCGTAAGTTTCGTGAGAATCAGTTCTTCCGCCTTGACGTATTACGATAACGTTACCCTCGTCGACACTCTCAGGACCCACGTAACTCGACGGCATGTATCCTCTCCTCCACCCGGAGGAGAGGACTAGTTTTCAATCAAGGTGTATCTTGGCCGTCATCGCGTTCATCCTTGTCGCCCTTCTGGGCTACATGTACGCCGACAGCCTGAGATTTCTCTTCGGACAATGGGGCAGTGACGACTATAGCCATGGGATGTTTGTGCCCTTCATCAGCGCCTTCGTTCTGTGGCAGAGGCGGCACAGATTGACCAGGCTGAATCCGGCTCCATCCTGGGTGGGGCCTCTGGTCGTTCTCGCTGCTCTTCTCCTCTATACCGCAGGCAACTTGGCCACTCTGTATGTGATCTCGCATCTCTCCCTGTGGCTTCTCATCATCGGACTCGTACTCTCGTTTCTTGGACTCAAAGCCCTGCGTGAAATGGGTTTTCCCCTCGCCTATCTCTTGACGGCCATCCCGCTCCCGGTCTTCCTCTACAACGTGCTTTCCAGCCGGTTGCAGCTCTGGTCATCGGCGCTGGGCGTGGGAGTGCTCCAGTTCATAGGGGTCACCGCGTTTCGAGAAGGGAACGTGATCGATCTCGGCCCGGTGCAATTGCAGGTGGCGGAGGCCTGTAGCGGGATTCGTTATCTGTTCCCGCTGACATCTCTGGCCCTGTTGTGTGCGTATTTCTTCCGTGATCGCATGTGGAAACGAATTGTGCTGGTGCTCTCGGCCTTACCGATTTCGGTGCTGGTCAACGGTTTCCGAATCGGGATCGTCGGTGTCCTCGTGGAGTGGTATGGCCCCCAAGCGGCGGAGGGATTTCTGCACCTCTTCGAGGGATGGGTCCTGTTCCTGGCCACCTTGGCTCTGCTGTTGCTGGAAATGTGGGCACTTTCACTCGTGCAGCCGCTGCCTGGGTCTCGCGGTCTTCTCGACCAATTCCGGATCTATGAGGAGTCGCCTGTCCCGGAACCGACATCAACAGCCACGCGAGTCATACCGGTCACGGTGTTGAGGGTTCCGGCCTACGTGGGCAGCCTCGCCCTGATCCTCCCTGTGGCGCTCTTTTCCTGGTCAATGAGCGAGCGGCAGGAACTGACGCCTGAACGTGCCGCCTTCGTCGACTTTGCCATGCAGATTGGAGAGTGGCAGGGTAGCCCCCTACCGGTAGAGACCCAATTTATCTCCACCCTGCGCTTCGACGATTACTTGCTGGCGGACTTTGCGGCAGCCGGCTCAAGCCCCATCACCCTCTACATGGCCTACTACCAGTCGCAGCGAAAGGGGCAGTCAGCCCATTCCCCGCAAAGCTGTATTCCAGGCGGCGGGTGGGAAATCACATCCAAGCGAATGGTGGATCTGCCGATGGGCAGACTCACCGAACCGGTCAATCGCGTCCTCATCCAAAAGGATCGGCAGAAGCAGCTGGTGCTCTACTGGTTTAAGCAGCGTGATCGGATGCTCTCGAACGAGTACCTGGTGAAACTGTATTTGTTGTGGGATGCCCTGACCAGACAACGGAGCGACGGGGCCCTCATTCGATTGTCCGCCGCCGTCGACCCCGGTGAAGATGAGCAAGCGGTCGAAGAGCGATTGTTGCGATTCGCGCAGACCATTCAACCTCAACTGCATCGGTATATTCCGGACTAACCATGACCAGTGCGGTCTTTTTCAGCTTCATCACCTCGCTGTTCATCTGCATGGCGTTGATCCCGCCGCTGCAGGCAAATGCCGGCCGTTGGCGATTCATGGATCTTCCAGGCGAGAGAAAGGTCCATGCGAATCCAATTCCCCGGATCGGCGGAATTGCGTTCGGCTTTGCGGCACTCCTCTCTATTTCCTTCTGGGTGCCGCAAGATCCGATCATTGCGCCGATATTGGTGAGCGCGACGATCATTCTTGGATTCGGCATTTGGGACGACCGTGCCAACCTGAACTACAGAGTCAAACTCGTCGGACAATTGTTGGCCGTCTTCGTGGTGGTCGTCATTGGTCATATCCAGTTCGAGCAAATCCCGTTTTTTTATGAAGAAGAAGCACCAGTTTGGCTGACGGTACCCCTGACGGTGGTGTTTCTGGTCGGGGCCTCGAACGCCGTCAACCTCTCCGACGGCCTCGATGGGTTAGCCGGGGGACTGGCCTTCCTGAGTTTTGCCGGTACTGCCTACCTGGCATACCTGTCGCGTGATCTGACGGTGCTGGTGCTGGCCGCAGGATTTTTGGGCGGCTTACTGGGATTCCTACGCTACAACACCTATCCAGCCAGAATTTTCATGGGCGACGCGGGCAGTCAGCTGCTCGGGTTTTCCATGGGTGTCCTTGCGCTCCTCCTGAGCGACCCTGGGCGTGCCCCCTTTCCTGTCACGGTCGGACTGCTGGTGCTGGGATTACCGTTTCTCGACACACTTGCGGTGATGGGGCAGCGGCTCGCGAAAGGCCATTCGCCGTTCATCGGCGACCGGAACCATGTCCACCACAAGCTGCTGGCGCTCGGACTCTCGCACTATGAAGCGGTCATCGTGATCTATGGGATTCAGGCGGTGATGGTCAGCCTTGCGTACCTTCTTCGCTGGCAGTCCGATGGCTTGATTTGCACCATATATGGCGCCTTTGCCGCGGCCATGTTGGCCCTGCTCATCGCCACAGAGCGGCGCCTGGCTCCGTCGTCGGTTTCATCGAGCGGCCGCGTCCTTTCCGACAGCAAACTGGCCAGAGCAGGATTGTGGCTCAGCGAGATGGCGCCGCGGTTTCTTGCAGTCGTGGTGCCGGTGTTTTTGATCGCGAACGTATTTGTGCCGGGACATGTCCCGATGGATGTCGGATACGCCGCCCTCACCCTGTTTGCTGTCGTGTTGGGAGGTTTCTGGCTCATGCCACAGTATCGTTCCCATTTTGTTCGGGGTGGGCTGTATGTGGGCAGTGCCTTTCTCATGTACATGGGGGAACAATCGGGGATGTCCGACATCTGGCCCATCTATGTCACGCACAATGCGCTCTTGGCCCTGATTGCCCTTCTCGTGTTGTTGAGTATGCGCTTCAGTCGCGGGAATCGATTCCAGACGACGCCATTAGATTACTTGATGGTCTTCTTTGCGTTGATCGTGCCACTCCTGCCGGAAATGCGTGCCGACATGCCAACCCTGAGCATTCTGGCAGCCAAACTCATCGTGCTGTATTTTTCGTTCGAACTATTGCTCCATACGTTTACCGATCGGGTCAAGCAACTGGGTCTGGTCTCGTTGTGGATCCTGCTTGGGCTGGGAGTCCGGGCATGGCTGTAAGAAGCAAAATGAAATTCGAATTCTGCGTCCTTCTGCTGATGATGTCACTGCTGGCCTGTGGTGGACCACAGGAGCGGAAGGCGCAATACCGCGCCAAGGCGCAGGATTATATCCAGGCTGGTAACTTTCCGAAGGCCCGGGTGGCGTTGCTAAATGTCTTGAAGATCGATCCAAAAGACGCGGACGCGTACTTTCTCGTGGCCCAGGTCGAAGAAAAGGAAAAGAATTGGCGTAACGCCGTTGCCAATTACCAACAAGTCGTCGAACTGGTGCCGGACCACAAGGAGGCGCTGATTGTCCTGGCCAAGTACTATCTCGAAGCCAAACTGGCGGATGAGGTGGGGCGTGCGGCCGACAAGGTGCTCGCCACACATCCGCAGGACCCGCAGGCGCAGGCCTTGAAGATCGCCCTGCTGGCGCAGCAGGGCCAGGTGAACCAGGCGGTGGTGCGGGCAGAGCAGCTGAGCAAACAGCATCCGACCGAGCCGGATGTCGCCATTCTGCTGGCGACGCTGTACGGTCAGATACACCGCCTGTCTGATGCCAGGGTGACGTTACAACGTGCGATTCAAACACATCCGCATCACCTGGACCTCCTGCAGAATTTAAAGACCATCCTCGTCGAAGCGCACGACGCCAAGGCCACGGAACAGGTGTTACGTCAGATCATTCAGGAAGAGCCGACGATCTATGATCATCGGCTGAAACTGGCCCGTTTTTTCGATCAGCTTCACGCGCATGATCAGGCCGAAACCGTACTGCGCGAGGCGCTCACGGTGTTCCCTGAGAACGACCAGGCCTGGTTGGCCTTGGCCGACTTCTTGAAGATACGACGGGGAAAAGAGGCAGCGCGGGTCGCCTTACGGCAAGCTGCGAAACGGTTGGCCTATTCCACGCAGATCCAGTTCGCCCTGGCCACGCTGTACGAGTCTCATAAAGATTTCGCAGAAGCGAAGCGGGTGTATGAAACGCTTGCGAAGGACTACGACAAGAAGCCGGCGGGGTTGGATGCCCAGGTCAAAATCGCGCAACTCGACTTCAACGCCGGTCGGCAGGAGGAAGCAGAGCGGCGACTGTCGGGCGTGTTACGACAAAATCCCCATTCAGCCCAAGGGTTGATCCTCCAGGGAAAGATGGCATTGATCCAGCGAAACGGCAAGGACGCCGTGCAGGCCTTCCGGACCGTCCTGCGTGATCAACCGGAACTCGCCCATGTGCACTATCTGCTCGGACAGGCCTACCTGACGACGAGTGACTCATCGTTAGCCCGTGAAGGTTTCGAACGTGCCGTGGCACTTCAGCCTGACTTGGTCGATGCGAATTTGGCGCTTGCCGCGATGGAAAGCCGGAATGGGCAATCACAAATCGCCAGGACGCGCTTGAAGAGCATCCTGACATCCCATCCTGATCATCGGCAGGCGATGGAGGTGTTGTTCGGATTGGACCTTGCGGCCGGCGACTGGAATCATGCCGCGTCGATACTGGGCCGTCTACGGCAATTGGAGGGAGAAACACCCGCGATACTTATGGCGGAAGGTAAGCTCTACGAGAGCCGAAAGGAGTTCGCTCAAGCCACTGTCGCCTATGAGCGCGCGGCAACCATGGCCGTCGATACGCAGGAACCTCTGGTGGCGGTCGTGCAGCTCGATCTCCAGAATAAGCAGCCTGAACGTGCCAAACGCCGCTTGGAGGGTATTCTAGCCGCACATCCCGATCATCCCTATGCCAACGGATTGATGGGAGAAGTTTTGACCCTCGTTGGGCGACAGGATTCGGCTATGGCCCACTTCCGTGACGCGATCAGAATCAACCCGCGCTGGCTCACCCCTTGGTTGGACGCGGCGACACTCTTTATAGCCCAGGGACATGCAGTCGACGCAGTTCGAATCCTGAGAGAAGGGTTGAACACGAACCCCGCCAGTGAAGAGTTGCACATGTTGTTGGCGTCGGTACTGGCGAGCCAGAATGCGGTCGATGAGGCCATTGCAGCCTATGACGCCGTGCTCCGCATGAATCCGCGCAATATTTTCTCCGCGAATAATCTGGCGGCACTGCTGGCCGATCACAAACAGGATGCGTCGAATCTCGAACGTGCGTTTCGCTTGAGCCGTGAGTTCGAAAAAGACGCCCCGCATCCGCTGTTTCTCGATACGCTGGCCTGGGTGAGGCTGAAAATGGGGCATTTGGAGGAAGCGCTGCGCATCATGCGGCAGGCGATCGTAAAGGCCCCGGACCTCCCGACACTCAATTATCACCTCGGCGTAGCCTTGTATCAGTCTGGCCGGAATAGTGAAGCCAAGGTGTATCTCGCAAAAGCGCTCAAAAGCACAGAACAATTCCAAGGGCGAAGTGAAGCACAACAACTGCTCGCCCGGTCGAACGGATAGGAGTCGTACATTATGCAGCTGAGTTTCAAGATCGTTCAGAACATCACGTTGGCATTGATGATCGGCATGTTCCTGACCGTCGCTGCGAGTTGTCAGTCCATTGACCAGCGCGGCACCGCTCAGGAGGCTCAAAATTCGGACTTTGGGTACCAGCTTGGCCCCGAAGATGTATTGCTTATTTCAGTCTGGAAAGATGAACACCTGACACGTGAGGTGGTCGTCAGGCCGGATGGTTTGATTTCCTTTCCCCTGGTGGGGGATGTTCCTGCGGAGGGCCGGACGGTTGAGGACCTACGTATGGATCTCGCCAAACGATTGATCAAGTACATTCCTGCGGTGAATCTCACGGTCGCTGTGATTAAGCCGCTAAGCTATAAAGTGTATGTCGTTGGACGCGTGGCCAAGCCTGGCGAATTCCTGGTCGGTCACTATACTGATGTCCTCCAAGCCCTGAGCCTTGCCGGTGGACTGACACCCTTTGCGGCAGAAAACGACATCAAGGTCGTACGCCGAGTGATGGGACAACAGCAGACATTCTCGTTTCGGTATGGTGATGTGCGAAAGGGGATGGATCTCGAGCAGAATATTATCTTGCAGCGCGGCGACGTCGTAATGGTGCCGTAGTTCGTGAAGGCGTCATTGCTCTACAAGCGTGGGGGGAGAGGTACGTGCTTGGGGGCGGCGAGGGGATCTCTCTGTCTGCTGCTCGTCGCCATCCTCGCATGTTGGAATGCTATAGGCGTGGCTGCCGAATGGTCACTTGTGCCCTCGATGAGTACCAAGGCCTATTATAACGACAACCTGCTGTTGACACAGTCTCCGCATAGCTCGACCTACGGGTACGTAGTCTCTCCTGCAACGGAGTTTGCAGGAAAAACGGAACAGCTAGAGGTGAGTGGTAAGGCGGCGTTGGACTTCGTAGACTACTATGGCGGTGAAAATAGCCGATTTACCAACATATTTCTTCCAATTACAGCGCGATATCGAACCGAACGGGATGAGTGGGGATTTACTGGGGGATTCACGAGAGACAATACCTTGATGGGAGAACTACAAACGACTGGTGTAGTCCTTCGATTCACGCAGCGCAACCTCTGGGCCGTAAACCCATCTTGGACCAGAATGCTTACCGAGAGGCTCTCCTTCCAAGGGACATTTCAGTTCAATCTAGCTAGTTATGAAGACGGCCTACGCTTGGGACTACTCGATTATAGGACTTATGGTGATCTGCAGGCTTCCTTTACCACATCACAGAGCAAGATGACCTTTTACTTTCTGGAACTTATACAAACTTTTCTACGAGCAATGCTCCTTTCGGTTTGCGCGCAAGCTTTCCCGGCGTAGTGCTGACTTTCAACCATACATTTACAGAATCTCTCAAGGGAACAGCCTACGGAGGGCCGCGTTTCATATCCTCGATTAGTCGATTTGCCGGCGGCGAGCTAACCACTCAAGACTCAATCTGGGTCTTCGGCGCAGGGTTGACAAAACAGTTCGACAGCGCCTCTATTCAAGCGACTATCAGTCGGGAAGTTTTCCCAAGCGGATTTGGCTTACTACTTCAGACAGATCGGGTAGGATTAGCTGCGTCTTATAAGTTATCTGAAACGGTGACGGCCTTCGTTGGCACTTCTGCTTATATTGTTTCCGGAGCCACAACGCGCGCCCAAGGGGGCAAGCTATCGAATCAAAACCTTTTCTTTACAACACCCAGCGTCTCTTGGAAGTTTTCTGAGTGGTGGAAGGCAGAGGCTTCCTATACTTACGGATGGCGGGAAGTGGAAAACTTCGGCGACCCGGTCATGGCGAACACCGTCATGCTTACCTTGACCTATTATCCGCCAAAACTCGCAATTTCAAATTGACTTAAACGGCGACACCTTGTGCCGTTCCAATCTAGGAAGTAATTTTTTATGATGACAACTCAACATATTCAGGAACTTGAATCGAGGCTAAACCTGCGCGAATACCTGGCCATCGTTCAGCGAAGACGACCGTTGATTCTCTTGATTGGGGGCTTACTACTCTGTTTGAGCATGACCGCGGCAATCATATGGCCTCCGACTTATAAGTCCACCGCAACTATTCTGATCGAAGAACAGGAGGTCCCAGCCGAGTTAGTCCATAGCACGATCACCAGTTACGCCGACCAACGCATTGAAATGATCAAGCAGCAGGTCATGAGCCGTTCCAGTCTTTGGAAAGTAGTCGAGCAGTACAATCTCTATGCCGGAATGCGGAAGGAAAACCCCACAGAGGAGGTCATTAAACGCTTCATCAAGGATATCGAAGTCGAGGTCATGAGCGCCGACGTGATCGATAAACGAACGCACAATGCGACCAAGGCGACGATTGCCTTTACCGTCTCGTATAACAGCCGCACTCCGGAGATTGCCCAACGTGTGGCCAACGAATTGACCAGCCTCTTTCTCGGCGAAAATCTGAAAAGCCGGGAGCGGCAGGCGCAGGAGACCACGACATTTCTCAAGCAGGAAGCGGAGAGCCTCGCAGCGCATATCGAGGAAGTGGAGGCCAAACTGGCCACATTCAAGCAACGCGCGGCCGGCGCCTTGCCTGAACTCATGCCGTTGAATCTCCAAATGATGAACCAGGCGGACCGTGAGCTGATGGACCTCGATCAGCAGATCCGCAGCCTTGAGGAGCGCAAGTCGTATCTCGATGGAGAACTGGCGACGATCAAACCGAATACGCCCATCCTCTCCGTCACGGGAGAACGTATTCTCGATAGTGTGGAGCGATTACGCGGGCTCAGGGCCGAATATGCCGGAGTGGCCGCGAATCTTTCCCCTGATCATCCGGACGTGATCAAGATGAAACAGGAAATCTCCGCGCTGGAAAAGGAAACCGGAGCGAATCCGGAAACTCAGGAGATCGCCAAACAATTGATCGATGCGCGAGCCAGACAGGCCACGCTCGCCGATCGCCTCGGGGAGAACCACCCCGATGTGTTACAGACGCAGCGGACCATCGTGGCGCTGGAGCGGGAACTACGTCGAATCGGCGCAACTGCCGCCAACAAGCCGATGCAGCGGCCTGAAAATCCGGCCTACATCAACATTCAAGCACAACTCAATTCGGTCAATTCCTCCCTGCAAGCCCTGAAAGCCAGCCGCACGACCGTCAAGCAACGACTCCAGGATTATGCCAAACGCATCGAGCGAACTCCGGCATTGGAACCGGACTATCTGACCCTTGCGCGCGACCGCGATACATCGGCCCAGAAGTACCAGGACATCCGGTCCCGGTTGCTGGAGGCGAAGGTGTCGGAAGGGCTGGAAGTTCAGCGCAAGGGTGAACGGTTCTCACTCATCGATCCACCCGGGTTGCCGGAGAGCCCCGAAAAGCCGAATCGGAAAGCCATTGTGCTGTTGGGGTTCATCCTGGCGCTGGCAGGCGGCGCAGGAAGCGCGGCAGTCGCGGAGCACCTCGATCGCTCGATTCGCACGCCGGAACAAGTAGTGCGATTGACACAGGCCTTCCCGTTGGCTGTCATTCCTTACATGCCGAACAGGGAAGACCTCACGCGTGCGTTGAAACGCAGACGAATGATTCGAACCGCAAGCTTCGGGGCCCTTGTCTTGCTCTTGCTCGTGAGTCATCTTTTCTGGACTCCCTTGGATGTGCTCTGGTACGCAACGCTCAAACGGTTCGGGGTTGAATGATCGTTGGCAGGTGTCAGAGGTGATGTACAATAGTCTCGATAATTCACGAAGGACGAACTAAAGGGGCAGCCATGGAATGGTTTCAAGCCGCGCTTGATCGATACAAAGAGCAACAGCCCCAGAATCGTCCCACGCCCAGGCTCAACCGCAGTCCGTCCGCTCGAACGGCTCCTGCTCAAATCGTGTACACCCGAACGCGGTCGCTTCACATTCCTGAACCGGTGTTGCGGGAGCGGCGTATCGTCGCCGGTTTTGAGGGCGGACGGTTCGTCGACGCGTTCAAGATTCTTCGCACTCAGGTCACCCATCGAATGCGCGAGAAAGGCTGGAATGTCATCGGCGTGTCCAGCCCCGGCGAGCGAGAGGGAAAGACATTCACCGCCGTCAACCTGGCCGCCAGTCTGGCCATGGATGTCACGCAGTCCGT
>WBZQ01000447.1_pt1 | contig 32999 bp, 37 predicted proteins | sample 5204251 | NCBI WGS metagenome assembly WBZQ01 (sample SAMN12412402, study PRJNA552823) | activated sludge metagenome | isolation source: activated sludge from nitrification reactor of wastewater treatment plant... | place: USA: Virginia | collected 2017-09 | reverse complement strand
GGCCTATAGCTCAGGCGGTTAGAGCGCTTCGCTGATAACGAAGAGGTCGGAGGTTCGAGTCCTCCTAGGCCCACCGGCTTTCGCCGGCGGATGGCACCGGTACGAAAGGGCGGACCGTTGAAACGGTTGCTGATCGCAGCGGTAGTTCTCGGCGGGATCGCGATCATCTGGTCGAAGTTCCGCGGTGAGGTTTGGCACGCCATTCCCGACGGAACCGAAACCCCCGGGTCACCCCGGGTCGAGGGGCCTTAGCTCAGTTGGTAGAGCGCTGCCTTTGCAAGGCAGATGTCAGGAGTTCGAATCTCCTAGGCTCCACACTTGTTTCAGCGCAGACCCGGGTGCCGTCGGCGTGGCCCAGCGGTGCCCCGCGAGATACCGTGGACCCACCATGACACGACCATCCATCGCCCGGTCCCTGGGTTCGATAGCGGTCCTGGGCGCGATCGGATTCGGCACCTGGGGCTGCGGTTCCGACGACGCCCCGCCGCCGTCGGCGCCGGAACCGGCCGTCAACTCCGCGCCCGTTCCGGAGCGCACGCGCGACCGCACGTCGGTCACCTTCCCCAGCGCCACGGTGCCCAAGCTGCCCTGTAATGAGCCGGTCTGCCTGAGTCCCAGCCCGACCTCCTCCTCGAAGTACCCGCGCTGACCGGATGAGTCCGCGTCGGCGCGAGGCAGCCGATGGCCGCCGACGTTCGGCGGAGCCCGGCGCTGTTAGCCTGCGGGAGTGCAGCCGCTGCGAACCTCTCCCGGCTTGCGGGACCGGTGGCCGCTGGTCGGTGTCTGCGCCGCCTTCGTCGTCGCCAACGTCGCCGGCTTGAAGCTCCACACCTGGGTCGGCTTCCTGGACCTCGAGGTGTACCGGGCCGGCGCCCGCACCATCCTGGCCGGTTATCCGCTGTATGCGACCGACCCGCTGATCGGCGGTCCGCAGGGCCTGGGCTTCACCTACCCGCCGTCGGCCGCACTGGCCTTCATGCCGCTGGCGGTACTGCCGACGACGGCCGCGCAGGCCCTCTTCTTCCTGTCGTCGCTGGGCTGCCTGGGTGCGGTGCTGTGGATCGTGTGCAAGCGACTGCGCCCCGAACTGGACCGGCTGACCGCGCTCACCGTGGTGATCGCCCTGGTGACGCTGTTCGAGTTCGTCGAACCGGTGCGCAGCACCCTGAGCTTCGGCCAGGTCAACCTGGTGCTGATGGCCGCCGTCGTGTTCGACACCCTCACCCGGGCCCGCTACTGGCCGCGCGGAATGCTGATCGGCATCGCGATGGCGATCAAGCTGACCCCGGCGGTGTTCCTGTTGTTCTTCCTGCTCCGACGGGACTGGCGGGCACTGGCCACCGCGCTGGTCTGCGCCGCCGCGACGGTCGGCGTCGGGTGGCTGATCCGGCCGGCGGACTCGGCGCAGTACTGGCTGCGGACGGTGCGCGACACCAGCCGTATCGGCTCGTCGTGGTTCGCCAACAACCAGTCGTTCAACGGAATGCTGACCCGTCTGCCGCTACCGGAGGCCTGGCAGTCGGGCCTGTGGATCGCGCTGTCGGTGGTGGCGCTGCTGCTGGCGGTGCGGTGGATGCGACGACTGCTGGCCGCCGGGGATGCCGTTACCGCGCTACTGGTCAATGCGACGCTGGTGCTGCTGGTTTCGCCGATCTCCTGGAACCACCACTGGGTCTGGATCGCGCCGGCGCTGCTGGTCGCCGGCAACGCCGTCGTCGAGGGTGCCCGCAGTTCCTGGTTGGTCGGGACCGTAGCGCTGGCGGTGGTGGTCTTCACCGTCGGGCCGGCCGAGCGGATGCCGATGATGAACGACCGGGAACTCGACTGGTCCTGGTGGCAGCACATCGTCGGCAACAGCTATCCGCTGCTGGCCTTCGCGGTCCTGGTCGCCGGTGCGGCCGGGTGGATCGCTACGGGTGCGGGTCGACCTCGACGCTCGGCGGCAGAGCCGACGGGTCCGGCTGCATCGAGCGCCGGATGATGGAGAACGCCACCGCTCCCCCGGCCACCGTCACCACCGCGATGCCGGTGATCAGCCCGATCCGGCGGGCCCGGTGCGACTTGCCGATCCGCACAATCACCGCGGGCAGTTCCGCGACGGCCTCCTGGGTGGCGGCGATGTCATCGGAGAGGGCCTCCTGGGCGGCGGCCAGCTGGCGGCGCAGGCGGGCCCGCTCGATCTGCAGACGCGCATTGGCCGCCGCGGCGCGGGTGGACGCGACACCCAGGCCCAGCACACCCCGGCCGATGTCGAGCGGACCGACGGCGGTGTAGGCCAGGCCGCGGGCCAGGCGCCGGCCCGGGGTCAGCGATTCGTCAGCGGTGGAACTCATTTGCGCACCTTCCTGCAGTGGGACTGGTTGTCCAGCCTGCCATCCGGGGCGCTACTGGGTGGCGGTATCCGGCGCCCCGGTTCCGGGGATGCCCGACGGACCTGGCCGCCTTCCCCGGCCCGGAGGGTGGCAGACTGTGAAACCGTGACCAGTCCCATTCAGACCGCAACCGCGACGCTGCACACCAATCGCGGTGACATCAAGATCGCGCTGTTCGGCAACCACGCCCCCAAGACCGTCGGGAACTTCACCGGCCTGGCCCAGGGCACCAAGGAATACAGCACCGAGAACGCCACCGGCGGCAGCTCGGGACCGTTCTACGACGGCGCCGTCTTCCACCGCGTCATCGACGGTTTCATGATCCAGGGCGGCGACCCGACCGGCACCGGCCGCGGTGGCCCGGGTTACCGGTTCGCCGACGAGTTCCACCCGGAACTGTCCTTCGACAAGCCCTACCTGCTGGCGATGGCCAACGCCGGACCGGGCACCAACGGTTCGCAGTTCTTCATCACCGTCGGCAAGACCCCGCACCTCAACCGCAAGCACACCATCTTCGGTGAGGTCGTCGACCCCGAGTCGCAGAAGGTCGTTGACGCCATCGCCGGCACCGCCGTCGACCGCAACGACCGGCCGCTGGAGCCGGTGGTGATCGAGTCGATCACCATCTCCTAAGCGCACGCTCTCTCTCGGAAATACGCATAGTCCGGTCCCAGGGCTGGCCGGTTCGGCCCCGGGACCGTTCGTGTCCGGAGGTCTTGCACTGTCCCGGCGTCAGTGGCGGGGCGCGGAGTAGCCGGCGGCGGTGAGCGCGTCGAGAACCTCGAGCGGGTCGACGCCCAGATCCCACCGGGTGAAGACGCGCAGCTGATCGTCGGTGGTTTCCAGTTCCAGCATCCGCTGGCTGCGGCCGAGGCGTCGGAACTCGGTGATCCGCAGCAGTGCGAGGTCGGCGCGTGTCACGATGAGGGTGCGAAACCAGCCGCGCAGGGCGAGTCCGTCGTCGGTGATAGCCAGCTTCGGCCGGGCCCGCCAGGTGAAGCACGCAAACAATACGATTCCGGTACCCGCGGTAACGAGCAGTACCCGCCCGGGCAGGTCTGTGACCAGCATCACAGCCGCGGTAAGCAGGGCTGCGCCGGCCACGGCGAGGGTTGCGAGGCTGCCCGTCGTCGGGCCCCACTGAGTTTGCTGGGATTCAGCCATAACACTTCTTACCTTGGCAGATGCGGTTATCCACAAGTGCTATCCACAATGGGGATGAACTACACGCGTGTTATTGAGCAGGTCACCGGAGAGCACCGCTGGTCACCGCGCGTTCACCGATTGGGTACCGAGGCCACGACGCCGATTGTGACGCCGGTCACCGCCACCGCATGGTGAGCAGCAAACCCGTGATCATCATCGCGAAGGCGATCGCGTAGTTCCAGGCGTTGAGATCCGCCATCCACTGCAGGGCGTGCGGAACGTCGTACCCGGTGGCCGCCAGCTGGAAGACGGCCAGCCACAGCAGGCCACCCAGCATCAGCCCGATGAACAGCACCACGAACCAGACGCTGGACGGTCCGCTCTTCACCTTCACCGGGGTGCGGCTCACCGGCCTGACGGTGAAGTCTGACTTCTTGCGGACCTTGGACTTGGGCATGGCTACCTTCGCGGCTGGTGCACGGGGTGCGAGGATGAAATCCACAAAAGACTATCCCAGTGCCGTCCGGCGCAGGTACAGCACTCCGGAGGACCGATGATTCGCCTGCCGCGCCCCGGCTGGAATCTGGGGGTTCCGGTGGTGTGTCTGCTGGCCGGGCTGCTGCTCGCGGCTACTCACGGGGTGTCCGCGGGCGCCGACATCCGGCGCAGTGACGCACCGCGGCTGGTGGACATGGTCCGTGACACCCAGACGTCGATCGATGCGCTGATAGCCCGTCGCGACCGGCTGGCCACCGAGATCGACAGCGTGCACGGCGGCTCCCCCGACGCGGCGCTGTCGGCCATGCAGACCCGGGTCACGGCGCTGGCGCTGGAGGCCGGTCTCACGCCGGTCCGCGGCCCGGGCCTGGTGGTGACACTGACCGACGCCCAGCGCGACGCCAACGGCCGGTTCCCCCGCGACGCCTCCCCCGACGACCTGGTGGTCCACCAGCAGGACATCTCCGCCGTCCTCAACGCCCTGTGGAGCGCGGGCGCCGAGGCCATCCAGATGCAGGACCAGCGGCTGATCGCCACCTCCGCGCCGCGCTGCGTCGGCAACACCCTGCTCCTCAACGGTCGCACCTACAGCCCGCCGTACACGATCTCGGCCATCGGTGACGTGCCGGCGATGCAGGCAGCGCTGGCCGCGGCGCCGCTGGTCACGCTGTACCGGCAGTACGTCGTGCGATTCGGGCTCGGTTACCGCGAGGAAGCCCGCGGCACGCTGGAGCTCGTCGGCCACACCGGTCCGGTCCAGCCGTCCCACGCCCAACCGATCGGGCCCATCCCCTACTGACCGCGACCGAACCGGACGGTTCGCGCCGGATAACCGGTTGGCGGCGCCGAGTAATCTCGAGCCGTGGAAATTCTCGTCGTCGATAACTACGACAGCTTCGTCTTCAACCTGGTGCAGTACCTCGGGCAGCTGGGTGTGACGGCGCAGGTCTGGCGCAACGACGACGAGCGGCTGACCGGTGAGGCCGCGGTGACCCGCGTTGCCGAGGAGTTCGACGGGGTGCTGCTCAGCCCGGGGCCGGGTACCCCGGAGCGCGCCGGAGCCTCCATCGCCCTGGTGCGGGCCTGCGCGCAGACCGAGACCCCGCTGCTCGGCGTGTGCCTGGGACACCAGGCGATCGGCGTGGCCTTCGGGGCGACCGTCGACCGCGCCCCGGAACTTCTGCACGGCAAAACCAGCACCGTGTTCCACTCGAATATCGGTGTGCTGGAAGGACTTCCGAATCCGTTCACCGCGACTCGGTATCACTCGCTGACCATCTTGCCGGACACTGTGCCGGCCGAACTGGAGGTCATCGCGCACACCGAGGGCGGGGTGATCATGGCGGTCCGGCATCGGAGCCTGCCGATCCACGGTGTGCAGTTCCACCCGGAGTCGATCCTCACCGAGGGGGGCCACCGGATGCTGGCCAACTGGCTCGGCTACTGCGGGCAGCGCCCGAGCGAGGCGCTGGTCGCCGAGCTGGAGACCACCCTGGCGGCCACCGTGCGCGCCGCGACCGCGCGCGCCTGACTCGGCCGGCTCCGACTCGGCGGGTGCCGAGCCGTCTGGGACCGAGACCGCTGGGACCGAGCCGTTTGGAACCGAACAGCCGGGGAGAGCGGTGCTAGGAGGCGAACGTCGCGTAGATGTTCGCGCCGAAGTTGACGCCGGCACCCGCGGGCGGATTCTGCGTCACCACGGCGTTGGTCTTCTGACCGCTGTTGGACACGTCATTGCCCTTGTCCAGGCTGCCGGTCCAACCCAGGGCCCGCAGCAGCGGCTCGGCGTCGACCCAGAACCTGCCGGTCAGATCCGGCATGACGAACTGGTTGCCGCGGGAGATCTGCAGCTCGATCACGGTGTCCAGTGGGACGTTGGATCCCGCAGGCGGGGTGGTGCCGACGATCTGACCGGCCGGTGCCGGGTTGTCGACGGGAACCTGGGTGGTCCGGGTGAACCCGTACACCGTCAGGTTCTGCTGGGCGACGTCCGCCGTCCGGCCGCGCAGATCCGGCACCTCCTTGGTGGCCGGGCCGGTGCCGATGTTGATGGTGATCTCATTGGTGATCGCCGAGGTCTGCTCCGCCGGGGGATTGGTGCTGACCACCTTGTCCTTGAGCTCGGGGGTGGACGGCACCTCGGCCCGGGTGAACCGGGTGAAACCCTTGCCCTGCAACGCCTGTACGGCCTCGGCGTAGGTGCGCCCGACCAGATCGGGCACCTCCTGCTGCTGCGGCCCGGTGGACACGTTGAGGGTGACCTCGCTGCCCGCGCGCACCGAGGTGTTGGCCGGCGGGTCGGTGTCGATCACCTGGTCGGGAGCCTGCTTGTTGTCCGGCTTCTGCTGGATGGTGATCTTGAAACCGAGGTTCTGCAGGGTGGCGGTGGCCGCATCGCGGCTCTGCCCCTGGACCTGGGGGATCTGCACCTCGCGGGTATTGCCGCCCAGCACGTTGATCCCGAGGGTGACGACGACGGTCAGCACGGTCAGGATCGCGACGCCGACCAGCCAGCGAGTCACCGACTGGCGGCGTGCGGCCGACGTGCCCTGCCGGGGCAGCTCGTCGGTGCGTTCGGCGAGCACCGACCGTGCCGGCGACGGTGCGGACAGGATGGAGGACCGCTCGGCGTCGGTGAGCACCTTCGGTGCCTCGGGCGCGTGGCCGCTGTGCACCCGGATCAGGTCGGCGCGCATCTCCGCGGCCGTCTGGTACCGGTTCTCCGGATTCTTCGCCAGTGCCTTCAGCACGATGGCATCCAGATAGGGCGAGATCTCGGGATTGCGGTGCGACGGCGGCACCGGATCCTCGCGGACGTGCTGATAGGCCACCGCGACGGGGGTGTCACCGACGAACGGCGGCTCCCCGGTGAGGATTTCGTAGAGCACGCAGCCCAGCGAGTAGACGTCGGAGCGGGCGTCGACGGACTCGCCGCGGGCCTGCTCGGGGGACAGATACTGCGCGGTGCCGATCACCGCGGCGGTCTGGGTGACATTGCTGGAGTCGGCCAGCGCCCGCGCGATACCGAAGTCCATCACCTTGACCGCTTTGTTCTTGCTGATCATGATGTTGGCCGGCTTGACGTCACGGTGGATGATGCCGTGCTGGTGGCTGAAGTTCAGCGCCTGGCAGGCGTCGGCGATGATTTCGATCGCCCGCTGCGACGGGATCGGGCCCTCGGTGTGCACGATGTCGCGCAGGGTGACCCCGTCGACGTACTCCATGACGATGTAGGGCAGCGGCCCGGCCGAGGTCTCGGCCTCCCCGGTGTCGTAGACGGCGACGATGGCGGGATGGTTCAGCGCGGCCGCGTTCTGCGCCTCGCGGCGGAAGCGCAGATAGAAACTCGGGTCGCGGGCCAGGTCGGCGCGCAGCACCTTGACGGCGACGTCGCGGTGCAGGCGGGTGTCGCGGGCCAGGTGGACTTCCGACATACCGCCGAAGCCGAGGATCTCGCCGAGCTCGTAGCGGTCGGACAGGTGCTGGGGCGTGGTCATGTCGCTATCTCGTCGGTGCCGGGGTGCAGCAGCGGCACCGCAGTTGCCAGGAGCAGGGTGCTGCCCTGCTCAGGATGCCCGGTCGTCCAACCCGACGGGTGCGCGGGCGCGGGTTCGGGCGCGGATTCAGACGTCTGCGGGGGAGGCGTCTCGGTCTGGGTGACGGTGGACCGGTTGCCGCCCTGCTCGCCCTGATTGCCCTTGAACTGCGCCAGGATGATCACCGCGATGATGATGGCCAGCGCGCCGAGCACGCCGGCCGACCACAGCAGAGCCCGCTGACCCGAGGAGAATCCGCGTTTGGGCGGGGGAGCGGGCCGGCGCGCGCTGCCGGCTCCCGAGCGCGGCCGCATCGCCGTACTGCCGCTGCGGGTGTCGGCCACGGGCCGGGCCTCGGCGACCGCTCGGTGCGGGCCGCTGCCCGGGATGGCGGCCGGCGTGGCACGCCCGATCGCCGGGGCGGCGTTCGTCCGCGGCGGACGACGGCCGGCCCGCACGGCCGCGACCGCGTCGGCGAAGCTGCCGCCGTTGCGGTAGCGGGCGCCCGGGTTCTTCGACAGCGTGATCTCGATGAGTTCGCGGACGTTGGGCGGCAGGTCGGCGGGCAGCGGCGGGGGCGGCTCCTTGATGTGCTTCATCGCCACCGTCAGCGCGCCGTCGCCGGTGAACGGCCGTCGGCCCGACAGCGCCTCGTAGCCGACCACGCCGAGGGAGTAGACGTCGGAGGCCGGAGTGGCGTCGTGTCCGAGGGCCTGTTCGGGGGCGATGTACTGGGCGGTGCCCATCACCATGCCGGTTTGGGTGACCGGGGCGGCGTCGACGGCCTTGGCGATGCCGAAGTCGGTCAGCTTCACCTGGCCGGTCGGGGTGATCATGATGTTGCCCGGCTTGACGTCGCGGTGCACCAGGCCGGCGGTGTGCGCGACCTGCAGGGCGCGTCCGGTCTGCTCCAGCATGTCCAGGGCGTGCCGCAGGGACAGCCGGCCGGTGCGCTTGAGCACGGAGTTCAGCGGCTCGCCGTTGACCAGTTCCATCACCAGATAGGCGGTGCGGCCCTCGCCGTCCATATCGGTCTCGCCGTAGTCATGCACGCCGGCGATGCCCGGGTGGTTGAGCCGCGCGACGGTGCGGGCCTCGGAGCGGAACCGCTCGACGAACTCGGGGTCCGAGGAGTACTCGGCCTTGAGAACCTTGACGGCGACGCGCCGGCCCAGCCGGGAGTCGACGGCCTCCCAGACCTGGCCCATGCCGCCGGTGGCGATCAGACGCTGGAGCCGGTACCGGCCGGAGAGCGTCACTCCGACGCGGGGGCTCACGGCTGCGCTCCCGAGCGGGCGGGTCCGCGGCGGCCGGCCATGGACTGATTCTGCACCGAGACGGGTCGGGCGTGCGGCATCGTCGTCAGGCGCGGTGCGGCGATCCTGGCGCGGTGTCGACTCCGCGGACTCATGGTCCGTCCCTCCCCTGGCGCGTTCATGTTCCTCCCTGCAGTGCCGCCGCGATCACGGCACGGCCGATCGGTGCGGCCACCGCCCCTCCGGTGGCCGACAGTCGTTGGCCGCCGTCTTCGACCACCACTGCCACCGCGACCTTCGGTGCCCGGGCCGGCGCGAACGCGATGTACCAGGCGTGCGGTGGGGTGTGCCGCGGATCGGTTCCGTGTTCGGCGGTGCCGGTTTTGGACGCGATCTGGACACCCGGGATGGCCCCGGTTTGCTGGGTGGACTGTTCGGCGGCGACCATCAAATCAGTTAGCTTAGTCGCGACATCCGGAGAAACTGCACGCCGCTGCTCGGTCGGGGTGGTGGCCTGCAGGCTGACCCGGTCGGGACCCTTCAGGTCGGCCACCAGATACGGCTTCATCATCAGCCCGCCGTTGGCCACCGCGGCGGCCACCTGCGCGTTCTGCAGCGGGGTCAGTGCGACGTCCTTCTGGCCGATGCTCGACATCGCCAGCGCCGCGGCGTCCGGGATCGCCCCGACGGTCGAACCGGCGACCTGCAGGGGAATCGGCTCGGTGGGGGAGTCGAGCCCGAAGGCGGTCGCCGCCCGGCGCAGGGCGTCGGCTCCGAGGCGGGTGCCCAGCTGAACGAAGGCGGTGTTGCAGGACTTCGCGAACGCGTCGTGCAGCGACGCCGTCGGGCCCGGACCGCACGAGGTTCCGGCGAAGTTCTCCAGGCGAGAGTTGGAGTCGGGCAGCTGGATGGACGGCGCCGAGGTCAGTTGCTCGTTGACGGAGATCCCGGACTCCAGGGCGGCCGCGGTCACCACCACCTTGAACGTGGACCCCGGCGGGTAGGTCACGGCGATGGCCCGGTTGATCATCGGGGAGGCTGGATCTTTCTGCAGGGCATCCCAGGCGGCGGACTGCTCCGCTTCGTTGTGGGAGGCCAGCGGATTGGGGTCGTAGGACGGTGAGGACACCAGGGCCAGGATCTTGCCGGTCGACGGCTCGAGTGCGACGACGGCGCCCTTGCACGGGCCGTTGCAGCCCTGCTGCATGGCCTGCCAGGCCGCCTGCTGGACCTCCGGGACGATCGTGGTGTCGACGTTGCCGCCGCGCGGATCCCGGGCGGTGAAGAAGTCCACCAGCCGCTGGCCGAACAGCCGCTGGTCGGAACCGTTGAGGATGGCGTCCTCGGCGCGTTCCAGGCCGGTGCTGGAGTAGCTGAGCGAATAGAAACCCGTCACCGGCGCGTAGACCAGGGGATTGGGGTAGGAGCGCAGGAACCGGTAGCGGTTGTCGGTGGACTCCGAGTACGCCATCAGCTGCCCGCCGGCGGTGATCTGCCCGCGCTGGCGCGAGTACTCGTCGAGCAGCACCCGCTGGTTACGCGGATCCGCGCGCAGCCCGTCGGCGTTGAACACCTGGGTGAAGGTGGCGTTGAGCAGCAGCAGGACGATCATCCCCATGATCATCAGGGCGACGCGACGCACGGCGGTGTTCATGTTCTGCCCAGCACCTCGGTCGGGGCGGCCGCGATGGGCGTGTCGGCCGGGGTGCCGACCTCGCCGATCGGCCGGCGGGCGGCGTGGCTGATCCGGATCAGGATGGCCAGCAGCAGGTAGTTGGCCACCAGTGACGAGCCGCCGTAGGACATCCACGGCGTGGTCAGCCCGGTCAACGGGATCAGCTTGGTGACGCCGCCGACGACGATGAACAGCTGGATTCCGACAGTGGCGGCCAGGCCGGCGGCCAGCAGCTTGCCGAAGCTGTCGCGGACCGCCAGCGCGGTGCGCAGCCCGCGGACGATCAGGATGGCGTAGAGCATCAGCACGCCGGCCAGCCCGACCAGGCCGAGCTCCTCACCGACCACCGCGATGATGAAATCGGTGCTGGCGGCCGGGACGGTGTTGGGCTGGCCGTTGCCCAGTCCGGTGCCGAACACCCCGCCGGTGGCGAAGCTGAACAGCGACTGCATCATCTGGTAGCCGCTGTCCGGATCGGCGAACGGATCCAGCCAGTTCTGCACCCGCACCCGCACGTGGTTGAACAGGTGGTAGGCGATGATGCTGCCGCCGGCAAACAACGCGAGGCCGATCACCACCCAGCTGAGCCGGTCGGTGGCGATGTACACGACGGTCAGGAACGACGCGTACAGCAGCAGCGAGGTACCCAGGTCCCGCTCCAGCACCATCACGCCGACGGCCAGGATCCAGGCGGCCAGCAGCGGCGCCAGGTCGCGCGGGCGGGGCAGATCCATACCCAGTACGTGTTTGCCGGCGCTGGTGAAAACGTTGCGCTTGGAGACCAGCACGGCGGCGAAGAAGATCAGCAGCAGAATCTTGGAGAACTCGGCTGGCTGGATGGAAAAGCCTTTGAACTGCACCCAAATCTTGGCGCCGTTCTGTTCAGAGTAGAGAGCGGGGAGCAGCGCCGGCACGATCAGCAGGATCAGCCCGGTGAATCCGCACACGTACCCGTACCGCGCGAGTTTGCGGTGGTCGTTGAGCCGGACGAGCACGACGACGAAGCCGGTCAGCCCGATGGCGGTCCACAGCAGTTGGTGCCCGGCCGTCGGGTTCGCCGTCGGGTCACCGAGGTCCAGCCGGTGGATCAGTACCAGGCCCAGGCCGTTGATCGCGGTGACGACCGGAAGCAGCACGGGATCGGCGTGCGGGGCAAACCGTCGCACGGCAAGGTGAGCCGCGCCGAAGAGCACCAGGAAGGCCAGCGGGAAGGTGATGATGTTCGGGCCGAGGGCCCGGTCCTGGTTGAGTTCGACGTTGAGCAGGGCGACGGCGGCGAGCACGGCGGCCAAGCACAGCAGCACCAGCTCGGTGTTGCGGCGGTTCGGTGGGGGCGGGACGACCGCCACCGGAGACTGCGGCTCGGTGGTCACGCCGCTTCCCGGCAGGTGGTGCCGGGGATCTGTGCCTGGCGAACCGGGTTCTGTGTCGAGGGGGCCTGGGGGAAGTGCGGCACCGTCGGCGGCACGTCGCGGTGCTCTTCCTCGGCGGCGCTGTCGGTGGTGGTCGTCGCGGCCGGGGTGCGGGGCGCCGGCGTGGTCTGCGCCGGTGTGGCGGTGCCCGGGGTGGCGCTCGGGCTCGCGGTGGCGCTGGGCGCCGGTGTGGCCGTGGAGGCGTTCGGCGCGGGTCCGGGCAGCGGGCCGGTGGGGATCGGGCCGCCGTAGGAGGTGTCGCAGACCGGCAGCACGGAGTTCTTGGCCAGGTCCTGGAGTTGCTTGATGGCGTCGTCCAGCGATCCGGTCGGCAGGCCCTGGTTGACCCCGTTGCGGGCGTCGGGCTTGAGGTCGTCGGGCGTCATCAGCGCGCAGCCGGGGTGCGTCTCGCCGTAGCTGATCTGGGATTCCTCGTTGGAATCGTTCAGGCAACCCTGCAGGTAGGGCGACTGCAGGCTGATGCCGAGGAACGAGCCGGGGACGCCGCGCATGACCGAGACGGTGCCCTCGTGGATGGCGACGTAGTAGTTCATCCGGATCACCGACGTCGCCGCGATGCCGGCCAGGATCAGCAGCACGACGAGCGCCGCGGCTATCAGGAACCGACGCCGCCCCCGTGGTTTGCGCGGGGGCGGTTCGGGGGTCGGCACGACGCGTTTGCTCGGTGGCTGCCGCTGATTGATCGCGGAGGCACGGCCGGCGGCGGTGTCCGGCGGCGCCGAGTCCCGGTCCTCGCCGGACACCGCGCCGGCCAGGATCGGCTGCGTCTGGCTGCCGAAGTCCTCGTCGACAACGTCGGCGACCACGACGGTCACATTGTCGGGACCGCCGCCGCGCAGGGCCAGCTCGATGAGCCGGTCGGCCGCCGCCGTGACGTCGGGCGTCTGCAGTGCCTCCCGGATGGTCTCGTCGCTGACCGGGTCGGACAGCCCGTCCGAGCACAGCAGGTAGCGGTCGCCGACGCGGGCCTCCCGCATGATCAGTGTGGGCTCGACCTCATGGCCGGTGAGCGCCCGCATGATCAGCGAACGCTGCGGGTGACTGTGCGCCTCTTCGGCGGTGATCCGGCCCTCGTCGACCAGGGTCTGCACGAAGGTGTCGTCCTTGGTGATCTGGGTCAGTTCCCCGTCGCGCAGCAGGTAGCCGCGGGAGTCGCCGACGTGCACCAGGCCGAGCCGGTTGCCGGCGAACAGGATGGCCGTCAGCGTGGTGCCCATGCCCTCCAGCTCGGGCTCGGCCTCGACCTGCGCGGCGATCGCGGAATTGCCCTGATGGACCGCGGCGTCGAGCTTGGACAGCAGATCCCCGCCGGGCTCGTCCTCGTCGAGGTGTGCCAGACCGGCGATGACGAGCTGCGAGGCGACCTCACCGGCGGCGTGGCCACCCATGCCGTCGGCCAGCGCGAGCAGCCGGGCACCGGCGTATACGGAGTCCTCGTTGTTGGAGCGGACCAGACCTCGATCGCTGCGCGCCGCGTAGCGCAATACCAGCGTCACGGGCGCAGCTCGATTGCCGTCTTGCCGATACGCACCGGCGTGGCGAGGGGAACCCGTACCGCCGTTGTCACTTTCGCCCTGTCCAGGTACGTGCCATTGGTCGATCCTAAATCCTCCACGTACCACTCCGAACCGCGTTGTGCGAGCCGCGCGTGGCGGGTCGAGGCGTAATCATCGGTCAACACCAGGGTGGAGTCGTCCGCACGGCCGATCAGCACCGGTTGGGACCCCAGGGTGATCCGGGTTCCCGACAGCGCGCCCTCGGTGACCACCAGGTACCGCGCGGTGGTGCGCTGCTGGCGGGCCGGCAGCAGGGAACCGCGCAGGACGAGTCCCCGTCGCACCATCACGGAACCGGCGGGGGCGTAGATGTCGGTGCGCAGCACCCGCAGCACCTGCCAGATGAACACCCAGAGCAACAGCAGGAAACCGGCGCGCGACAGTTGCAGCACGATGCCCTGCATGCGTCGTCCTCCCGTCCTGCGTGTGCGCCACATCCGGCTGCGGCTCGGTCACGATACTTCGGCCCGCGTCCGGAGTCCGGAGGATCCCGGTATGTGGCGTCAGTGGACGCGGACGACGATCTCGGAGTGGCCCAGGCGGATCACGTCGCCGTCGGCCAGCTGCCACTCCTGCACCGGCGCGTTGTTCACCGTGGTGCCGTTGGTGGAGTTGAGGTCGGCGAGCAGTGCGACGTAGCCGTCCCAGCGGATCTCCAGGTGCCGCCGCGAGACGCCGGTGTCGGGCAGCCGGAACTGGGCATCCTGGCCGCGGCCGATCACGTTCGCGCCCTCGCGCAGCTGGTAGGTGCGGCCGCTGCCGTCGTCGAGCTGCAGGGTCACCGTGCTGGCACCGGCGGACGGGGCGCCGTAGCCGCCCTGGTCGTAGCCGCCTTGTTCGTAGCCACCGGCCTGGTAGTCGCCGTAGCCGCCGGAGGACTGGCCGTACTCGGGCTGCGGGGGCTGGCCGTAGCCCTGCTGACCGTAATCCGGTTGGCCGTAACTCTGCTGGCCGTAGTCGGCCTGCGGGGCCTGGCCGTAATCGGGCTGGCCGTAGCCACCCGCCGGGGCGGCTCCGTAGCCACCCTGGTCGTAGCCGCCGGACTGCTGGCCGTAGTTCTGCTGGCCGTAGTCGGGCTGCTGGGGTGCCTGGCCGTAGCCGCCGGACTGCGGACCGTAGCCGCCCTGCGGCGCGGCACCGTAACCCTGCTGGGGTTGGCCGTAGTTCTGCTGGCCGTAGTCGGGCTGCTGGGGTTGGCCGTAGTTCTGCTGGCCGTACCCGCCCTGGCCGTAGTCCTGCTGGGGTGCCTGGCCGTAGTCGGGTCCCGGCGCCGGGTTGCCGCCGCTGGCCGGGCCGTAGCCGCCCTGGGGGGCGCCGTAACCGCCGGCCGGTGCCTGACCGTAGCCAGCCGGTGGCTGGCCGTAACCGCCCTGCGGCTGGTCATAACCACCCTGGGGCGCGCCGTAGCCGCCGCTGGGTGCCTGGCCGTACCCGCCCTGGGGCCCACCGTAGCCACCCTGCGGGGCGCCGTAGCCCTGGCCCGGATCGCCGCCGGCAGCCGGGGCGCCCTGCTCGCCGTAGGGTGCCCGCGGATCCTGGCCACGCTGGTCGTCGGGGCCGCGGGTGTAGTCGAAGTAATCCCCGCCCTGCCCCGGGTTGCCGCGGTAGCTCGGATTGTCGGTCATCGGTGGTACTCCTGGTTCTGCCGTCAATGCCTGGTCTGATTGTGCTGGGTCGGGTGCAACTACGCTACGGCCAGGGTGTCGGGTGGCGTCGGGGTTGACGACCCCACGTGCCCGGACCTGCCCGGTGTGCAGCTGTGCAGATCGGTCGAATCTGACGACCACCTCACCATACGTTTGCCATCCCTGTTCCCTGAGAAAACCCAACAGATGCCTGGCAAAAGTATCCGAAGTGAGATCGGGATCGGCCAGCGTCTTCTGATAGTCGGGCTCACTGAGGGTAATGATGTACTCGTTGGGGGCCAATGGCTGCCCGCCGTGCAGGGTGCGGACGCCGTCGGTGGCCTCCCGGCGCAGTGCCGACTCGATTTCCTGGGGAACGATGGAACCGCCGAATACCCGGGCGAACGCGTCGCCGACGGTGGACTCGAGCTTCCGATCGAGCCGCCGAACCAGCCCCATCGTCACCTCCTGCCCCACGCGGATCGGTTCCCGCGGCACATCGCCGCGTGTCGCAACACTGTGTTGATACCGCCCAATGGTAAGTGCCGACCGACCCGGGTGGGCACCGGCAATATTCTGAGAATCAGATCCGTCCAGGTCAGAGGCCTGTGGATGCTCCTGTGCGCACCCCCGACCTCGCATTTGGGAGGTCGGCAGTCACCCGTGATAGGCTGCCCCGCGTCGCTCGGGCGAGTGGCGGAATGGCAGACGCGCTGGCTTCAGGTGCCAGTGTCCTTCGGGACGTGGGGGTTCAAGTCCCCCTTCGCCCACAGAATGTGGTTCTACGGAACCGGACACAAAGGTCACGGACTCGAAAAGAGGTCGTGACCTTTGTGTTTGGTGGTGATCCTTGGTCCTGACGCGGGATCTACTCGCTTAGGTCCCGGTTGGGCAGGGCGGGCTGCCCGAGTTCTGCCGAGGGCGTGCGACGGGATGGTCGCAGGCCGGCCAAAATAGATTGCGCTGACTTTTGGCGGCGCGTTGACTGCATCGCATGGATGCACTGCGCGAACTGACCCGTAAGACGGACAGGGGAGGGGACCGCGCCCTGCTCGACGAGGTCTTCGACCGGTGCCTGGTGGGCACGCTGTCGACGGTGCTCGACGACGAACCGTGGGCCATCCCGATTCTGGTGGTTCGCGACGGCGACCGGCTGCTGCTGCACGGGTCAACCGGGGCAGGGGCGCTGCGGCACGCCGCAGCCGGGGCGAAGGTCGCGGTCAGCGCCTACCTGCTTGACGCGCTGGTGATCGCCGAGGCACAGATAGACCACTCGGCGAACTACCGATCCGCGGTGGTGTGTGGGATCTGTGAGGTGATCGACGGCGACGAGCGCGCGACGGTGCTAGACCTGTTCACCGGCACCCTGATTCCGGGACGCGATCTCGAATGCCCGCCGCACACCGCCCGGGATATCGCCCAGACGCTGGTGCTGGCGCTGCCGATCACCGTCGGCCGCTGGATTTCGAAGGCCCGCCGTGGTCCGGCCGCGCCGTCGGAAACCGCATGGACCGGGACCATTCCGGTGAGGCGGAACTACGGTGCGCCCCAATCGGATTCGTCGTACCCGGTGCCCTTGTCCGTCGAGCGGCTGGTGGCCGACCAGTAGCGGCCGGCTCACGCCGGGGGAAACACCCGGGTCGCCGAGGGCGGATCGGCGACGATCGCCGGAAGTATGAAGGTCTCCAGATAGCGGCGGGCCACGTCCGGGTCGTTGGTGCCCGGCACCGTCTGCAGCAGCAGGCTCAGTGCGGTGGCGATGATGAACTGCGCGACGTCGTAGGGCTGTAGCCCGGGCCGGAACACGTCGGCGTCGGTGGCGATGATGCCGGCGATGGTTGCCTCCACCAACTGGGTGAGTGCGGGATCGTCGGCGATCAACACGACGACGGCGTCATCGGAGGCCTGCTCGGACATGGACTGGAGCAGGGGATCCTCGACCAGTTCGGAGGCGACGATGACGAGCGCCTCGACCAGGATGGTGATCAGCCCCACACCCCCGGGAACCGAGACAACCGGCTCGGGAGTGGCGACGGCCGGGGCAAAGATGCCCGACCACCGCGGCGCTGGCCCAGCTCACCTCCCAGCTGAGGACACTGGTCACCGACACCTCTGCCGCGGCCCATGTCTTCGCCACCACCGTGCGGGCCACGGCCATCGGCGTCGTGACCTCCCTGAGCCAGGGCGTCGGCACCCTGCGCGACGCACCGGTGGCCGGACCGGCCAGCGCCGCCGAGGCCGGCTACACCGGGACGCTGCCGAAGGATTTCGTGCTCGTCGGGCATTCACTGGGCGGCACGCTCGTCATGGGTGCCGCAGAAGAGATGGACGAGGAATCCATCGGGAACCTGAAGGGCGTCGTCCTGCTCGATGCCGTCGACATGGACAACGCCATCCCGGATGGGTTGGACAGACTCAGCGGAGCCGATTACCGGCCAGTGCTGCACATCTCGTCGGAGCGTTACACGTGGAACCTCGACGGATTGGTGGGAGATGAGCTGCAGGCCGCGCGCCCGGATTCCTTCAACCGAGTGGCGCTCGCCGGCGGGCGCCACATCGATGCACTGCAGGGCGGCAACCCGATCCTGCAGGTTGCGGAGTACATCGTTGCCGGTTTCTCGAAGCCGGAGAATATCGATGCCGTGAAGGTGCTCGCGAGTAGCTGGATCAACGACATGTACGACGGCACCCCGCCCAGCTACAACTCGGCGGGGCCTGCGAGCGCGACCCCGACGCTGACCAGAATGAACTGACCGAACCGATTGCCGAAGTGGCCAACGGTGATTCGGAGGCTCGTCGTGTGCCGATCGCCGACGTCGCCACCTATCTGGACGGTATTGCGCCCGACGTGCGACCGAGCCTGACCACCTTGGACAAGGCGACGATCCGGACGGGACGCTTCGACGCGATCGTCGAGGTCGGCTACCCGAGCCGCGCTGCCGCCGCCCGCATCCTGGCGGGTCTGGTCGCGGGATTGCCCGGTGGGTCAGGCGGGGATACCGCGACGGTGGTGGCCGGTCGGCCCGAACAGATCAACGGCAGTGATCTGCGTGAAATAGTGCGCCGTGCAGTGCTTTCCGTACCCGATGGCGAACCGATCAGCACCGACGGGCTGTTGGCCGAGATCGGTGGTGGTCGCTACCGGGCCGCCGTGCCCGAGGGTCTGTACCTGTAGCGACGGTTCGTTAACTCCGGAGTGTTCCGGTGGTTCTGGGTCGGTTGCGGTGGCGGGTGAGTAGGCGCCCCGGGTGGTGGTAGTTGTTGATGCGGGGGCCGTCGGTGTCGAGTTTGGGTGGTGGGACCCATTCGACGAGGCCGTCTTTGCGTAGGCGGACGGTCCAGCGGGTGGTGGGGTCGCCTTCGGTCATTCGGTGGTTGCCGGGGCAGGTTTGGGCCATGACGTCGACGTTGGTTTGTCCGTCACCGCGCCACGGGTCGCAGTGGTGGATTTCGCAGCGGTAGCCGGGGGTGGTGCAGTTGGGGAACGTGCACCCCAGATCGCGGGCGTAGAGCACGATCCGTTGCCCGGGGCTGGCGGTGCGCCGGGAGCGCCCCAGATAGAGGGGGATGTTGGTGTGGCGATCGAACACCGCGAGGTAGTGGTAGGCCTCGCGGGCTTCGCGGATCACATCCGACATCGGCAGGACGGTGCCCCCGGCGGTTATGCCCACCCCGACGGCATCGGTCAAATCTTGCAGGGTGGTGGTGATGACAATGGTCGCCGGCAGGCCGTTGAGTTTCCCGAGGCTGCCCGAGGCGAGGAGGGTGCGTCCGGCGGCGAGCAGCGCGTCGTGGGTGCGTTGTTCAACGGTGCGTTTGTCGCCGTCGATGTGCTCCTGGGTGGGGGTTCCGTGGGTGCAGGGGGTTTTCTGGGCGGGGTCGCACATGCCCGGGGCGCCGAGTTTGGCGCAGATCGCCTCGACGGTGGCCCGCCACTGGGGGGTCACCCAACCGGAGAGTTTGCTCATCCCGTCGACGCCTTGGGGGCCGATGACGATGCTGCGCCGGCGGGCGCGGTCTTCGTCGTCGAGGGGTCCGTCGGTGTCGATCATCGATGCCAGCCGCAACGCCAGGGCGCGCAGGTCTTCTGGGGTGGTTTCGGTGGCGTAGCCGGCCAGGTCGGCTTCCACTTCCGCGCGCAGTTCGGCATCCACGCGCTGGGGCAGGCGGGCCATGAAGTCGGCGATGACGGTGACGTGTTCGCTACTGATCAGCCCGACCGCGACCGCGGCGGCGGTCGCCGGGAGTTTCGGCGGCAGAGCCGGGCCGGTGACCGGGAGTTGCGGGTTAAGCAGGGCGGCGGCGCGGAGCCGGGTGTGGGTGGCGCGGCGGCTGATCCGCAGCCGGGTCGCGATCAGCTCCACGACGCTTTTGGCGCCGAACTCCCGGGGGCTGAGCCGGGCCAGCCGGGCCATGACCCGGTGATCGGCGACCGCATGCGAGCGGGCCAAGGCCTCCAACCGGCCCGCCACCGCCAGCACATCGGTGTCCGAGAGGGCGTCGAGGTTCAACGCGTCGAAGTCGGCCGTCGCCGCTTCCAGCCGGCCCAGCGCGGCGGCGACGGTGCCGCGATCGGCCAGCCGGCCCACCAGCGGGGCCAGGCCCGGATCCGGGAGCGCCTCCCCGGGAACCGTCGTCGAACTCATACCCAAACGCTAGTTCGAGCCACCGACAAAAACGCCGGTCAGACCGACAAAACAAGACCCCAAACTCTAAGAATTCAATGAGAAAATATCCATGGAAGCCGTCCCCGCCCGGCGTCGTTGTCGCTAGCCAGCCGAAAGGGACGTGCCGAGCCCCACTGGGCTCGGCAGAAAACCACCATGGGGTTCACGATGGTCATGATCACAGCTGCGCGCTGCGCCGCCGCACTCGCCGCCGGGGCACTGCTCGTGTGGGCGCCGATGGCCCACGCCGACGATCCGGTCGACACCGACACCGCCCAGCAGGATGAGAACCAGCAGCCGGGGGACAACCAGGGCGATCAGGGACCGGGCATCGCCAAGGACGTCGTGGACAAGGTCGGCGATGCCGCCAAGGATCTGACCAAGCAGCAGGGCCGGCCGAACCAACAGCTCACGGGCAAGATGATGGCGGAGCTCACCGGCAAGCCACACCACCTGGTGAACGTCAACGGCGTGCCGGAGTGCCACCAGGACGGGGCACCGAAGTGGGGCGCCCGGCACCCCGGTAACTCCGTTTGTGCCGCTGACGAAGTGCTGACTCAGCGCGCGCAGTAGAACGCGCGTCAGGCCGCGTCGGTTTCGGCGTCGGCGGGGACCAGTTTGTTGACGACGACATTGCCGAGCACGCCGGCGACGATCATCCCGATCCCGGCGGCGTCGGGCAGAGCGTCGGTGACCCAGCCGAAGAGCCCGGCGATCAGCACGAAGGTCGGGAGCCAGTCGAAAAGCTTCGCAACCGGCGGTGCAGGCTCCTGCTCGCCGCGCGCGGCTGCATCCTTGGCACTCGCGTGGTCGGGGTAGAACTCGGTGAACGACACCGCGAAGAAGATCGCTGCCAGCTGCAGGACCCAGCCGGTCCAAAAGTTGTCCGGCTGGTGTAGCACCGCGTCGCCGACCAAGCCGACCGCCGCCGAGAACGTGAAGGCGAGCGCCCATACCGTCGAGATGACGTAGTTGATCCGGATGAATAGCGGTGAGTCCCAATACTCTTGGGGAGCTTGCTCTTTCGCGTACGGCAGGGTGAACGGTCGGCGGACGACGATGGTGGCGATGACGAACAGTGCCAGCGCGATGTTGGTGAGTTCGCCGGCCCACAGTTCCAGCCAGGAAATCACTCCGGGGGTCGCCACCAGGCCGACGATGGCCAGTGCGACGAAGAACAGCGCGCCGAACACTTCCAGTGCGTGGATCGAGATGCCGCGCCGGCGGGCCAGCCACAGCGTCGCGAGGGTCAGTCCCAGCGCGGTACAGACCGCGACCTCGAACTTGCCGGGGCTCGACAGTACCGACATCAAGACCCAGGGGGCGATACCGGAAAGCGGTGAGCGCAGGTAGCCGTCGATGAATCCCGTCATGGTGGAAAGGCTAGCGAGGATTGCACGGCGCCGGGACCGATGCCGGCCGCCGCGGCTTCTCGAGGTGGACGCCGAGCGTGGTCCTCCCTGACCCGACGGATTGATTCCGGCCCACGGTCGACGCGTCTCGCGTCGACACCGCCACCAGGCCGTCGCATGGGAGACTCGGCGGGTGACTGAGCCTGTTGCCGCGATCGGCGAATACCGGGTGATTCGCCTCATCGGGTCGGGCGGCATGGGCGAGGTGTATCTCGTGCAGCACCCCCGGCTCCCGCGGCGCGATGCGGTGAAGTTGCTGAACGCGGCCGTCAGCGGCGACGAGAAGTTCCGAGCCCGGTTCGACCAGGAGGCCAGTCTGCTGGCGGGGTTGCGGCACCCGAACGTCATCACCATCTACGACCGCGGTGAGTACGATGGGCGGCTGTGGCTGGCGATGGAGTACATCGACGGTTCGGACGCGGCGCAGATGCTGGCGCAGCACGGACCGCTGCCGCTGGACATGGTCATTCCCGTCATCGAAAAGGCCGGCGCGGCACTGGATTACGCCTACGCGCAGTATCAGATCACCCATCGCGACGTGAAGCCGGCGAACATCCTGCTGGCCTTCGAACCGGCGGGCCAACTCGCGACGGTCAAGCTGGCCGACTTCGGGATAGCGAAGGTGGCCGATCAGGGTACGGCGCTGACCTCGGTGGGGATGACGATGGGCACCGTCTCCTACGTGTCGCCGGAGGCGATCGAAGGCCGCCCGCTGGACAGCCGGGCCGACCTCTACTCGTTGGGCTGCACGGCCTTTGAGCTGATGACCGGCCAGCCGCCGTATGCCGGGGACTCGATGTCCACCGTGCTGATGGCGCATCTGACAGCGCCGATCCCATCGGCGTCGGCGGTGAATCCGGCATTGCCGGCCGGCGTGGACGAGGTGTTTCGCCGGGTGCTGGCGAAAGACCCGGATCAGCGGTACGCGACCTGCGGTGAGTTCGCGGCGGCGCTGCAGGCTGCGGCACAGCCGTCTGCGCCCGCCGCCGGGGTCGGTCGGGAACCCACGCCGGCAACGGTCCCGGTGACCCGGTGGGCACCGCAGACCGCGGTACTGCCACAGCCTATCCCGGCGCCCGCCCCGCAGCCGGTCACACCGATGCCCGCCGCGGTGCCGCAGCGCAGTCCGGTGCTGTTGATCCTGCTCGGCGTCCTCGCGCTGGTGGCGGTGGCCGTCGCCGCTACGGTCGCGATCATGGGTCAGCGGGGCGGTGGGAACTCGACCGCGGGTCCCCGTGGAGGCTCTGCCGTGAGCACTGCGCCGGCCGCGACCACCAGCACTTCGGCCCCGGCCACGGGAATCGGCTTCGACGAGATGCAGGCATTTGTCACCGGCTACTACGCGCTGCTTCCGGGTCGACCGCAGGACGCCTGGCCGAAGCTCGACGCGGGCTACCAGCAGCGTGCCGGATGGAGCGGCTACCGCGACTTCTGGGCGTCCATCCGCTCGGTGTCGGTGACCTCGGTCGCTCCGGACGGGGACCAGCGCGTCGTCGCTCATCTGGAGTACGTGAGCAACGACGGGCGGGTGTCCAGCGAGAACCGGTGGTTCCGGATCATCCGTCGCGACGGCAGCCTGTTGATCGCCGATTCGGAGATCAACAGGTAGCGATCCCCGAATCTCCCGCACGCGCGCCAATTTCCGGCGGCGCATGCCCATTCGGGTCCGGGGCCGGTGCGGTGGTTCACCAGCGCAGACCACCGCGGATGACCCGAAGGTCACCCGCGGCGGGTCTGTGGGAATCAGCCGTCGGCGAGGACGCGGTGCAGTTCCTTCTTGGCCTCGGTCAGGGTGGCGAGGACCCGGCCGCGGGTCTCGGCCAGCTTGGCCTTCTGCTCGTCGGTCCCGGTGAAGGCGATGGTGCGGGCCAGCCCGGCGACCTCGAATAGCTCCTTGCGGATCTTGAACACATCGGCGAACTTGCCAGCCTTCTTGAAGAACAGCTGGGCGGTCTCGCTGGTCACGCAGCGGAAGGCCAGGAGCTGCTTGCCGAGATCGGTCAGTGAGGCGACCCCGTCGTCAACCGCGACCAGCCCGCGTCCGGCGAGCAGGGCGATGGCCAGCTCGACGATGTCCTCCGGCGGGTTGAGCGCGCCGTCGGAGGCGGCCGAGACGCGCTCGATCACCTGAGCGGCGGTGGCGGGGCCGTCGAGCAGTACCGCGGCCGTCCCGAACGCGGCGCGCTTGAGGAACCACGGTCCCTTTCCGGCGCCCGGGCCGCCGAAGCCTCCCCCGCTGAAGCCCCCGAAACCACCCGGGCCGAGGCCGCCGCCGAAGCCGCCCGGTCCGCCGAATTGCTGTCCGCCCCAACTGGGTCCGCCGTTGAATCCGTTGAAAAACATCCTTGTATCCCTTCGCGTAGATACCGGGCCGGCCGCCGTCGGCGAGCCCATCTATCAATTTCCTTGATACGCACGGTTGGCGGACGTGTCAAGGAACCTGATATGTGAGAGGGCTGTGAAACTCGGCGTATCCACCGGGGATACGTACGCTCGAGGAAAGTTCGCGGGAGGGGGTGTGGGGTGTCGACCGGGGACGCGCACGGGCGCGGGAAAGGAGGTGCGTGTCACGATATGGGGCATGACCGGCGCCGACGAAGAGCCACTGGGCTTTCTGCTGTATCGGGTCATGGCGGCGCTACGGCCGCAGGTCACCGCCGAGCTGAGTCCGCTGGGCATCGGGCTGCCCGAGTACGTGTGCATGCGGATTCTCGCGCTGAAGCCGGGTCAGACCAGCGCCGAGCTGGCCCGCGGCACGCAGGTTTCGGCGCAGGCGATGAACCAGGTGCTGCGCGGCCTGGAAGAGCGCGGCGCGGTCACCAGACCGGTTACCCCGGCGACCGGGAAGGCGTTGCCGGCCAGGCTCACCCGGGACGGCAAGACGCTGCTGAAACGGGCCGAGGCGGCTATCCGGGTCGCCGACGAGCGGGTGCTGACGGGCCTCGGCGACGACCGCCGCCGTGAACTCAAGCAACTGCTGAGTGAAGTTGGGATTCCGTGGCCGGGGGGATCCGACGGTGACTGTTGCCGGGATTGAATCGGCCGGGACCGCCCGCGAATCAGCCGATCGCAACTCCGACCAGATGTCCGACCGCGAAGGTGACCAGCAGCGCCAGCCCGCCGCCGACCATGTTGCGTAGCACCGCTCGCCGCGGATTCGCCCCACCGAGGCGCGCCGAGACGACGCCGGTGATGGCCAGCGCCGCCAGCACTGTGACGGCGGTGATCGGGATCCGCGCCGCCGCGGGCGGCCAGAGGATGGCGATCAGCGGTAGCAATGCACCGATGGTGAACGAGAGCGCCGAGGAGAACGCCGCCTGCCACGGGTTGGTCAGTTCCTGCGGGTCGATGCCGAGCTCCGCCTCGGCGTGCGCGGTGAACGCGTCGTGCGCGGTGAGCTCCCGGGCGACGGTCCGCGCGGTCTCCGGTGACAACCCCTTCGCCCGGTAGATGCCGGTCAGTTCCTCGAGTTCGGCGGCCGGTTCGGTCCGCAGCTCGCGGCGTTCCTTGGTCAGCAACGCCTTCTCGGTATCCCGCTGGGTGCTGACCGACACGTACTCACCCAGTGCCATGGAGACGGCCCCGGCGAGCAGGCCGGCAACGCCGGCGGTCAAGATGGGACCGCGATCGACACTCGCCGCGGCGACGCCGACCACCATGCCCGCCGTCGACACGATGCCGTCGTTGGCGCCGAGCACGCCGGCGCGAAGCCAGTTCAGCCGTGCCGTAAGGCCTTCGGTGTGTGGCTCAAACGGATGCGAGGTGGCGGTCACGCCCTGACCATAGAGAGCCTGCGCCGGTAGCGCCAGCAAACTTAGCCTTGTCAAACCCGCTGGTCGGCGAGCAGGAGATCACGGATGTCGGACACCGTGTGGCGTTGCCACAGCGCCTGGACCGGGACCAGCAGCGGTGGCTCCAGCTCGACGACGCGGACGCGGCCGTTCATGACCGGCCCGGGCTCGGCCGTCACCAGGGCAATCGCCCCGGTGGTCAGCGGAGCGGCCACCATCGCCGCACCCTGCACTCGGCTCACCACGAAGTCGGGTTCGAAGCCGCAGCGCCGGCAGGCGGCCATCAGGAAGTCGCTGAAGAAGGACGCCCCGGGTGGCGCCCACAGCACCAGTCGGTCGTCCGCGAGGTCGTTCACGGTGATGTGCGGAGCTACCGCCAGTCGGTGGGAGGCGGGTATTGCGGCGCGGATGCGGTGGTAGCCGATGACCCCCGCGGCCATATCGGCGCCGTCGGCAACGCCGCGGCGCAGGCCCAGGTCCAATGTGCCGTCGAGTATCCCGGCGACCAACTGATCGGGATAGCACTGATGCAGGGTGAACGACATCTCCGGGAACGCGGTGATCGCCGGTTCGAGGAGCGTGTACACCTGCGCGCTGTCCAGTGCGGGGCTGTGTCCGACCGTCCATACTCGGGGGCTGGCCGCCGCGGCACGGACCCGCTGGTCGACGGTGCGGGCGGCCGCCAGCAGTGGCCGCGCCTCGGCGAGCAGTGCCCGTCCAGCCGGGGTGAGGACCGCGCGGCGCCCGGTGCGCACGAACAGGTCGACGCCCAACTCCGTCTCAAGCTGACGCACCGAGGTGCTCAGCGCCTGTTGACTGAGGTGCGCGGTGGTGACAGCGGCGGTGAAACCGCCCGCCTCCGCAACCGCGGTGAAATGCCGGAGGCGGCGAAGATCGGCGACCATGACAACAAATATTAATTGTGAGAAAACGTGAAACAACTGTTTCTGTTTTGTGGATGAACGGGTTAGCGTCCGAGCCATGAGCGAACTCAAAGGAAAGTCTGCCGTCGTTGCCGCCGGCGCGAAGAATCTCGGCGGTCTGATCAGCACCGAACTGGGCCGTGCCGGTGTCAATGTCGCGGTGCACTACAACAGCGCGGCGAGCGAACCCGATGCGGACCGGACCGTCGAAGCGGTGCGGGCCGCCGGCGCCGAGGCGATCAAGGTACGGGGCGATCTCACCAGGCCGGAGAACATCGCCGCACTCTTCGATGCCGCGGCCGGCGCGTTCGGGTCGGTCGACATCGCGGTCAACACCGTCGGCAAGGTGCTGCGCAAGCCGATCCTGGAGATCGCCGAGGACGAGTACGACGCCATGTTCGACGTCAACGCCAAGGCCGCATTCTTCTTTCTGCAGGAGGCCGGCCGGCGGCTCAACGACGGCGGTTCGGTGACCACGATCGTGACGTCGCTGCTGGCCGCCTTTACCGACGGCTACTCGTCCTACGCCGGGTCCAAGAGTCCCGTCGAGCACTTCACCCGCGCCGGCGCAAAGGAATTCGCTGACCGTGGCATCAACGTCAACAACGTTGCCCCGGGACCGATGGACACGCCGTTCTTCTATCCGCAGGAGACTCCGGAGCGGGTGGAGTTCCACAAGTCACAGGCGATGGGCAACCGGCTGACCCGAATCGAGGACATCGCGCCGCTGGTGGTGTTCCTCGCCGGACCGGGACACTGGGTCAACGGGCAGACGCTGTTCGTCAACGGCGGCTACACCACCCGCTGACCACCTCCGCCCAACCGCCGCGGGTCACTACAGTGAAACGTGATGGCAGAACGGGTGTGGACAATCGGGCACTCGACCCGCGAGTTCGGGGAAGTGCTGGCGATGTTGCGCGCCAACGACATAACGCTGCTCGCCGACGTGCGGTCCTACCCGTCGTCCCGGAAGTTCCCGCAGTGGAACCGGGACGCGATCATCGCCGAACTGCCCGATGACATCGAGTATCGCTGGCTGCCCAAGCTGGGTGGACGACGCCACACCCCGGTCGGCGTCGCGAGCCCCAACGGCGCGTGGCGGGTCAAGGCGTTTCGCGACTACGCCGACTACATGGCAACCCCGCAGTTCCGGGAGGGTCTCGACGAACTGCTGGCGATCGCTGCCCGTGAGCGCCCGGCGATCATGTGCAGCGAGGCGGTGCCGTGGCGCTGCCATCGCCGGTTGATCAGCGACGCACTGATCGTCGCCGGTGTCGAGGTGATCGACATCCTTTCGCCCACCTCGACCCGGCGGGCGGTATTGGACGAAAACGCGCGCGTCGACGGTTGGGCCATCACTTATCCGCCGGTGCGGGCGGCAGACTAGCTCGCGGCCCACTCCTTGGCCTGGTCCAGTTCGTCGAGGGTGAAGGTCTTCATCTCGCCGGGGATCATCCAGGCGAGGGCGTGGATGGTGTGGGTGGCCCAGTTCAGGTTCGTCACGATGGCGATTCGCTTGAACTGGGCGTGGTGCTTGATCAGCGCGCCGAACCCGACGCGCATGTCTGCCACCAGACCTCCGTGGCCGAAGCCCGCGTAGTCGTCGTTGATCACCTCGACGAGCCGGAACTCGTCGCCCTTGAAGGCGTCCTCCAGGGTCGGCACCACCGCGAGGTCGTCGCGGCTGAGCTTCCCGGACACCGAGATCCCGGCGACTCCGACGGGCATATCGGACAGCAACTCGATCATCGGATCTCCTTCGGCAGAGCGCGGTGAGGCAGTCTCGACGGTACGCCCGATCCGGGCCGGGAGCCGCGCCGCTTTCGGGTGCCTGAGCTGGTGTCATACGACCGGAGGCGCTCGGGCCGGGTTCTTGTAGTCCGAACGGACGAACTTATTAGTCAAGCTGCTTAAATCTATGGCTTTCCGGGCAACGATTCGGCAACGTTGCGGTCACGGCAACGCACCGTTGCCACGAGCCAAGGGGGAAAATCATGAAAAAGTTGGGAATCGCTGTTATGGCCGTCGGCGCGGCGCTGACCGGCTGGGTCATCTCGGCTCCGGTCGCTTCGGCCGAGTGCATGGGAACGAACATTACGGTGCTGGGCAACGGAGGCGGCCGGTGTGACCACCCGTCGGATCAGCCCGACGGCAGCTTCATGCGGTGCGAGAGCGTGACGGTGTTCGGCATCGGCGGCACCAACTGCTACCGCGTCGCCGCCGGAACCCCGTAGCCGTTCCCGGCCGGACGGCGACGGTCTCGGCCCGGGCCCGCTGGTCGCCGCGGATATCAGCGCCTGGACCCAAAAGCCTTACGTTCGTGTTTGACTCTGTAACGCGATGCCGGTGAGGCGTCGCACCCGCAGCAGCGATCACAGTGAGGTGGCCATGGCGACAAGTGTCGAGATTCCGGCGGGCCCCGACGACATCACCGCGACCTGGTTGACCGAGGTGCTCGGCGCGCCGGTCACCGCGGTGACGGTCGAAACCGTCGGCACCGGACAGACCGGGGCCACGTACCGGGTCCGGCCGCAATACGCCGATCCGTCCGCCGAGCTGCCGAGCACGCTGGTGGCCAAACTGGTGTCCCAGGACCAGGACGTCCGGGCCCGGGTGACTCTGGGATACCGGGCCGAGTACATGTTCTACACGCATGCCGCCGACACCCTGGCGGTCCCGCTGCCGCCGTGCTACTTCTGCGAGATCGACCGGGACGGAATGGATTTCGCCATGCTGCTCGGAGATCTGGCGCCCTCGGTGCAGGGTGACCAGATCCGGGGGTGTTCCATCCGGGAGGCCGAGCTGGCCGTCGTCGCACTGGCTGGACTGCACGGCCCGCGGTGGGGCGACCCCGAGTGGCTGACCTTCCCCGGGGTGACGATGCCGCGCCCGGACGCCGACTTCGCCGCGGGCCTGCAGATGGCCGCCGTCGCGGCCGCCGAGACCACCCTCGGCGTGCTCGGAGACCGGATGACGGCCGCCGACCGCGACACGCTGACCGCGACCGCCGAGCACACCCGGGACTGGCTGATGTGCGAGCCCGAGCGTTTCGCGCTGCTGCACGGCGACTACCGGCTGGACAATCTGCTCTATGACCCCGAGCGGACCCGGGTGACGGTGGTGGACTGGCAGACACTGTCGGTCGGACTCCCGGCTCGCGATCTCGCCTACTTCCTGGGTACCGGACTACCGGTGGAGCAGCGCTCCGGCGCCGAACGCGAACTGGTCGAGGCCTACCACCGGGCGCTGATCGGCTACGGCGTGACCGGGTACGACGCGCAAAGCTGTTGGCGCGACTACCGTTTGGGTCTGCCGCAGATCACCCTCATCTCCACCTTCGGGGTAGCCTTCGCCGCCTCGAGCGAGCGCGGTGACGACATGATGCTGGCGATGTTATCCCGGGGCTGCGCTGCCATCCGCGAGCTCGGCACCCTTGAGCTGATCGACGAGATGACGGCGACGTAGCGGTCCCGGAGCGGCGCGCAGGCTCGGCGAGAGGCTGGGAAACCGGCTGTGGCGGGTGTCAGGCGGCGGGGCGGTGCACCGGCAGGTGGAACACGATCGCCTGCGCGGGTGCGGGGCCGCCGCCGCGGCGCAGCAGGGCGTCGTTCTCCGGGATCTCGCGCGGGGTGACCTCGCCGGCGGCAATGCGCCGCAGGTGTGCGCGGGCCCGGTCCAGCTCGCGGCGCTGCCGCCACTGGTTGCCGGGCAGCTTGATCCCCGCCCACACCCCGAAGGCCTCCCCACCCTCCAGCGCATAGCGCGCGCACCGGCGCTGCTGCGCCAGCGGACAGCGCCGCAGGCACAGCGTGCGGGCGGTCAACGCGGCGGCTTGGTACACCCGGGCCTTGGAGGTGCCGTCGGTGCTGTCGTCGTCGCAGTAGCCGAACCACAGGTCCGGATCCGTCGTGCAGGGCGGAAGCTCCATGATCTGATCCCTCCTCCGATTCAAAACGATGACAATATCGTATACAGGGGACGGCGCGAAGGCAAGAGAAACGACGATCAAACCAGATATCCACAGGCGGATGAACCGGCTGTGTACCATTCGGGCATGGTCGGAGTACGCGGATGAGCCGGGAATCTGCCGGCGCCGCGATCCGGTCCCTGCGGGAGGCGCGGGGATGGTCGCTGGCCGAGCTGGCGGCAGCCACCGGGGTCAGCGTGATGGGGTTGAGCTTCCTGGAGCGCGGCGCCCGTAAGCCGCATAAAAGCACAGTTCAGAAGGTAGAGAACGGCCTCGGCCTGCCGCCGGGCAGCTACGGTCGGCTACTGCTCTCCGACGATCCGCAACGAGAACTGGCCGAACTGACCGGTGTGCCGGCCAAGCCGAAAACGCCCGGGCCCGGACCCGTTGTGGTGGATCGCAACGCCGACACGGCGGTGTTCGAAGGGTTCGCCGAAGCCCAGCTGGAAACGCTGCGCGCGGTGATCGCCCGACTGCCCGCGAGCACATCAAACGAATATGAGACGTATATTCATTCGGTGATCACCCAGTGCGTGAAGGCCGAGCTACTGGCCGCCAATTCGTGGCGGGTCGCGGTGAACGCGGGCGCGGCACCCGGCGGTGCATTGCTGGACTCGCTGCGCGAACTCGAACACACCCGCGCCGAATTGCTCGCCCGGCTGCCCGGTGCCCTGGCCGCCCAGTTCGACCGCGCCTGTACCGAGTCCGGGCTGCCGGAAACCGTGATCGCCGCCCTGCTGGGCATCGACGCCGACGAACTGTGGGACATCCGCACCCGGGGCGCGGTGCCGGCGGGGGCGCTGGCCCGGGTCCGGGCCTTCGTCGCAGCCCACGCCGGCGACCGGAGCGTGGGCGAAACCAACTGACGGGGACGAACTGACGGGGAGGTGCCGAGGATGTCGGAGCTGGAGTTGCTGGCCCGGGCGCACGCGCTGTTCCTCGGTGAGTCCGCCCCGGTGGCCGTCGGCGCGCCCGATGCCGAGAAAGCCGTCGCGGCGCTGGGCGCCGGCGCCGATCGGGTAGCCGTCACCGCCGGTTACCGGCGCACGATCACCGACGCCCGCACCGACTTCTGGCGGGCCGGGGTGACCGACGGCACGGCTCACACCCGCCTGGCCGACGCTCGCGCCGAGCACGCCGAGGCGCGCACCGTAACCGGGCGGATTCTCGCCGAGGCCAGAGCGGACCAGGTGCCGACGTCGAATTCGCCAGTCGCGCAACGGGAGGCGCTGCGACGAAGGATCCGGCGCCTGCGCGCGCAGCACCGGCATGTGCTCGCCGCCCGCAACAACGCCCGGCGTCGGGCCGCGGCACTGCGGGCCCTGCGCTACCTGGCGCAGCGCCGCGGGCGCACCGGGCTCAAGCTCACGCTTCCGCAGGGGGCCCGCGCGGCGGCGGTGCGCTCGGCGCTGTCCAGGCTGGGCCGGCCCTACGTGTGGGGCGCCACCGGTCCGGACACCTTCGACTGCTCGGGCCTCACCCAATGGTCCTACCGGCAGGCCGGGATCAGCCTGCCGCGCACCACCTACGAGCAGATCAACATCGGGATCCCGGTTGCTCGCTCCGACGTCCAGCCCGGCGACCTGGTGTTCCCCAGCACCGGGCACGTCCAGATGGCGATCGGCAACGGCATGGTGATCGAGGCGCCCGAGCCCGGTCGCAACGTGCAGATCAGCAGGCTGGGATCGGCGATCGCCATCCGGCGCCCCGGCTGAGCGCCCCTTTGGCATCGGTTCAGAATCCACGTCGGTCGAAACGCGCGTGTCGTCGGCGTGAGGTCTGGGTCAATGGCCGGGAGCGGGAGTGCGGCCCGAGGGTGCGGGAGTGAAGTGTGCTCGGGGGCGGCCGGGAGTACGGTGAGGCCATGTCGGACCAGCGGGGCCGGGCCGCCGGGGTACTGAGCGACGCGCAGTCCATGTTGGCGCGCCGGGACGCCGAACTCGCCGCCGCCGACGCACGGCTGCGCGCGACCCTGCGCGATGCGCACGCCGCCGTCGACGCCGCACTGCGCCGACTCGACGGCATCGATGAGGAGCTCGACGCACTGGTGGCCGCCGGTGACCGGGTGGGCGCCGATGCGCCCGAGCAGGCCGCGGCCACCCGTCGGCTGCTGATCGGAAAGCTGCGCGATATCAGTGCGGTCGTCACCGACGCGCAGTCCGCCGGCGAGGCTAAAGCTGCTGTGCTGAAGGAACTTTCCGAGATCTATCGGCAGAGCGCCGGGTTATCCACAGACTGACCCCGGGTTGAATTGGCACCTTGAGGCAGCGGCGGTAACGTCCGCGGCGTGACCACTTTCGCCGATGTGCTCAGCGTTATCGGACACGTCGCGCGGTGTACCGGTGACCCTGAGGCGTGGCGATCGGGACTGGATCCGGCGCAGACCGACCTGACGGCGCTCGGCCAACGACCGGAGGCCTGGGAGGGCGTCGTCGAGGCGATCCGGCGCAACCACCCCACGCTGTTCGACCCGGCCAGCCACGCACCGATCGGACCGGGCGACGGCGCGGGAGCGTCGGCGATAAACCTGGCCGAGACCGCACTGGCGAACCAGAACTCGGCGGTCGCCCTGCTGGACCTGCACGTCGTCACCGCCATCCTCAGCGCGCACGCCGTCACCGCTGACGGCACCGCCGCGCTGGACAGACTGCAGGCCGACGTCGAGAACGCGGTCCGAGCCCGCACCGACCTGGACACCCCGGCCGGCGCCCGGGACTTCCAGCGCTACCTGATCGGCAAGCTGCGCGAGATCGGCACGGTGATCGAAAATGCGAGCCTGGACGCGGTATCCCGCGCAGGGCTGGCCAGCGCCTGGTCGGCCCTGTACCGCGCCTCGGCGACCCCGCCGTCCGACCTGTCCGCAGCAGGCGCGACGACTCCCGGTACGGGCACCGCGGGCGCGACGAGTCCCGGTGCGGCCGTGCCAACGTCCGGCGGGGCGGCCGACCCCGCCGCCCCGCCGCCCGCGGAGGCCTACGGCGCCGGCGACCCGGCGGACCCGTATCTGGACCCCTACCGCGATTCCCCGGCGACGACGGCACCGGCGAGCGCCGCGCCCGCCCAGAGCGCCCCGGCCGCAGGCACCCCCGTCGGGACCACGCCTGTCGGGCAGAGCGGCGGCACACCGGTCACCCTGCCGAGC
>WBZQ01000367.1_pt2 | contig 33005 bp, 30 predicted proteins | sample 5204251 | NCBI WGS metagenome assembly WBZQ01 (sample SAMN12412402, study PRJNA552823) | activated sludge metagenome | isolation source: activated sludge from nitrification reactor of wastewater treatment plant... | place: USA: Virginia | collected 2017-09 | reverse complement strand
CCGCTGTGGGTCACCGCGAGCTTGGCGTTGGTTCCGTTGACATCGTTCAGGCGCTGCTGGTTGTAGGCCTCGGCCACGCCGAACATCCCGAACTCGCCCCAGAACGAGAGCACGCCCGCGAGGGACAGCGCGCCGTTCAGGACCGCGGTGTGGTGCTCGGCGATTCCGGCCTGCCAGAAGCTGCCCGGGTACTTCGCCGCGAAGAGATCGGTCTTCGTGGACTTCAGGAGGTCGCAGTCGAGAACCGCGAACGGCACGCGATCGGGGCCGGATCCCGACGCCGCCGAGAACGCGGCGACATCCTCGAGCGCCGCCCCAAACGCGCCCCGGTTGTCGCTCGTCTTCTCGGGCGTGTACGTGCGCGGGGTTCCGGCCTCGCGGAGGACCACCGCCTCCTCGGGCCTCTTGGGCAGCGCGGCGTGCCAATCGGGAGCGGGCTTCTTGCGCTCCGCGATCCAGAAATCGAGGTCGTCGGGGAGCCCCAGGATGCCGAGCGCCTCTTTGCACTTGTCGACCGAGAGCGCGGCCCCGTGCCACTTGTAGCCGTCCTTCTCCATGAACGGCACGCCCTTGGACATCACGGTCTCGCAGATGACCGCGGTCGGGATCTCCGCATGCAGAGCGGCCCGAAGCGCCCGGTAGATCGCGCGGACGTCGTGGCCGTTGACCGGGATCGTGGCCCACCCGTCGGCTCGAAAGCCCGCCTCGATGTCTTGAGGGAGGATGTCGGCGTTGGTTCCGGAGAGCTGGATCTTGTTCCAGTCGATCACCGCGACCAGGTTTGTGAGCTTGTACTTGGCGGCAAAACGGCGAGCCTCGGAAAGCTGTCCCTTCTGCTGCTCGCCGTCTCCGAGCGCGCAGAAGACGCGCGGGAGGGGGCCTTCGCCGCCGCCTCTCGCCTCGCGGCGGATGCGGGCGGCGAGCGCGAACCCGACCGCGGCCGAGAGGCCCTGCCCCAGGTTTCCGGTTCCCCAGTCGATACCCGGGACGTCGCGCTCGACATGCCCTTCGAACGGCGAGCCCCCGCGCCGAAAGCCCAGAAGGGGCAGCGCGGGATCGAAATAGCCGAGCCGGGCAAGCGCCGCGTACGCGCCGGGGGAGGTGTGCCCGTGGCTCAACACGACCCGGTCCCGCTCGGGGGCGAACGGGTTCTTCGGATCGCAGTTGCCGAGCCCCCACAGGAGGAGCTCGAAGTCGATCGAGGACATCGAGCCGCCGGGATGTCCCGAGGCGGCGAGGGTTGTCATCTTCAGGATGTCGCCGCGCGAAAGGAGCGCCAGGCGCTCGACCTCGGCGACCTGCGCGTCCGTCAGCTCCGGAGCGTCGAAACCGTTTCCAAGAATCAAGGGGGGCTCCTTATCGGCCTTCTGCCCAGTTGGGCTCGTTTAGCGGACCTGGACGATCTTCTGCGTGCGGACGAGCTCCAGAGCGTCTCCGGCCGAGGCCGCCCGGCGCTCCTCGATCGTTGCCAGAAGCTCGTCATAGGACTTCTCAAACAGGATCACGCCGTCGACTTGGAGCCTTTCGCCGACGGCCTCGATATCGATTCCAAGCCCGGAAAGCTCCGCGATCGTCCGTTGCGCGCCCTCCAGATCCTCGAGCACCGTGTCGCCGGGACAGCGCCCGTGGTCGAGAAGCGCGTCGAGGGTCTTCTCCGGCATCGTGTTGACCGTGTCGGTGCCGATCAGGTTCTCGACGTACATGAGGTCGGAATAGGTCGGGTTCTTGGTTCCGGTGGATGCCCAAAGCGGCCGTTGGACCCGCGCGCCGTGCGCCGCGAGCTCGCCGAAGCGGGCCTCTTTGAAGATCGTCTGGAAGTCCCGATAGACGACCTTGCAGTTGGCAAGTCCGGCCTTTCCGCGGAGCGTGAGGATCCGCCCGCGCTCAGAGTCCGAGCCCGCCGCCGCGGCGAGCCTGTCGAGCTCCTTATCGATCGCGGTGTCGACGCGCGAGACGAAAAACGACGCCACCGAATGAACCCGCGAAAGATCGCCACCCTTGGCCTTGAGGTCGGCCAGGCCATTGATGTAGGCGTTGGCAACGTCCCGGTAGTGCTTTCGATTGAACATCAGCGTCACGTTCACCGAGACGCCGGCGCCGATCAGCTCGCGAATCGCCACGCAGCCCGCGGGCGTCGAGGGCACCTTGATGAAGACGTTGGGCCTCGCGAGAAGGCCGGACAAACGCTTGGCTTCGGCCACGGTCCCCGCCGCATCGTGCGCCAGCGAGGGCAGGACCTCCAGGGAGATCCAGCCGTCGACCGGGTTCTCAAGGTGAAGCTCCGCGAAGAGGTCCGCGCCCTCTCCGATGTCGCGGCGGGTCAGCTCGTCGTAGATCGTGAACGCGTCCTGCCCGTCCGCCGCGAGGCGCGAGAGGACCTCGTTGTAGTCGCCCTCGTTCTTCTGGATGGCCTGCCCAAAGATCGTTGGGTTCGAGGTGACCCCGTACACGGCGCCCTTGGCGATGAGGCCCTTCAAGTGGCCGGAATGGATCATCTTGGACGAGATGCTGTCGAGCCAGACGGCCTGTCCGCGGGCCCGGTAGTCGATCGAAACCGTCATGGTGTCCCTCCTAAACGCGCGGCGACGGAGATCTCACGACCCAGGGCCGAAAAGCTCGTGGCCGGGCGACATCGCGGCATGGTACCGGAATCCGGATTCCCGCCCGGCTATTCCATGGCGTCAAGAGGGCCGCTCTTGTTGGGCGCTACGCCTTCAGCGAAAAGGCCCGCGTCGAGATGGAGCGGGACGCCATCACAGAGCTCGATGTCGTCGAGTCGATTTTGAACGCCGTGGCAGTCTATAGACGGCTCCGTGAAGATCGTTTCTACTTCGTCGTCTCGTCAAAGCGGTCTCAATAACCCTCCGCGCCAGCTCGTGTCCTGCTGCCCCTCATGCGAGAGCAAGGCGATCAAAGAAGTCACCGCGACCTGGAAAGGTGACTTCCAGGGCAGCTCCCACTCGGTGGCGGAACTCCGGTACTTCGAGTGCCCTGAGTGCGGCGAGCGTGTCTACCCCCCGGAGTCGATGCGGCGAATCGAAGCGGCCTCGCCGGCTTTTCGCCAAGGTAGGGTGCGGAAGTCGGCTTAGGCCCGGTCGTCATCTCGACCCAAGTGGTCTCTCGCCTGGTGCCTCAGTTCCCAATCTGCTCCCGTGGCCGGCTTGGTAATCCGTAGGCCATTATCAAACGCCCGACACGGTCCGGCACCGAGCGAACCGGGGGAACCCGAATGCGGTTCTTCTCGGCGCCTACCTCGAGGTTCAGAAACCGTAGCCGCGCGCGCTTCGTAACGACATGGCATGACTCACGAGCTTCTTTGGGTGGTCGTCGCTCTTCTCGTCGCCGCAGGGGCGGCGGGAACGGTGCTTCCCGCTGTTCCGGGGACTCCTCTCGTTTTCGCCGGCCTCCTCCTCGCGGCCTGGATCGACGGCTTCCTGAAGGTCGGCTGGTTCCCGCTCACGATCCTCGGACTTCTCACCGTTCTCTCTCTCGTCGTCGACATGGCGGCGACCGCCTTCGGCGCCAAGCGCGTCGGAGCGAGCAAGACGGCCGTCGTCGGCGCCGCGCTCGGGACTCTCGTCGGCCTCTTTTTCGGGATTCCGGGTCTCCTCGTCGGGCCGTTCGTCGGCGCCGTGGCGGGCGAGCTGCTCGTCAAGAAAGACTGGCAGCAGGCGGGCCGCGTCGGTGTTGGGGCTTGGCTCGGCTTCCTCTTCGGCACGTTGACGAAGCTGACCCTCGTTTTCACGATGCTCGGCGTCTTCGCACTGGCCTACGTCCTTTGACAGGCGGGCAGGGCCGCGCTGTGGCCTATCCGCTAGATCCCGGCTTGCCGCGCGGCCCTCACTTCCCAAATCGCTCCCGCGCCCTTGCCGTCCAAGCCTCGGCCGTCTTCCGATCTCCCAACTGCCGCGCGGTCTCGATGGCCATTTCGTAGGCTTGCGGAGCCGGGACCTCCGCCAGCATGCGCTCCAACGCGGCCTTGCCTTCCTCTCTGCGGTTTTGGCTGAGGTACAAGAGGGCCAGGCCCTGGCGGGCCTCCAGACCCTGTGGGAACAGGCGGATCTCCTCCTGAAACTCCTTCTCGGCCTCGGCGGCCTGGCCCATCTTCGCCAGGATGTCTCCTCTTAGAAAATGGGAGCCGGCTTGCGGCAGGTGGCCGCCTTCCTTGTCGAGCGCTTGAACCTTGTCGGAGTATTCGAGCGCCTTTTTGAGGTTGCCTCTTTGGCTCTCGATTCGGCCCAGGATCAGGTAGGGCATACGGCGGTTGGGGCGGAGCCTCAGGGACGCCATCGCGGCGGCCTCGGCGGCCTTGTAGTCCAGGTTGGCGAGGTGGATTCTGGAGAGAAGGTCCTCCGCGCCGGGGTCGCCTCGGTCCCGGCCGATCTCGGCGTGCTTCTTGGCATCCTCCAAGCGACCCAGGCGCAGCGCGAGGTTTCCGGCCGCCACGATGAAATGGGTCGATTCGCCTCCCGAGTTCTCGATGCCTTTCTTCAGCGCCTGGAGGGCCTCCATGGGTCGACCCTGCGCGAGCAGCGCCTGCGAGTAAAGGTCCCAAAGGTCTAAGAGGCGGGGGTTTTCGGCGAGGAGGGACTTGTAGAGGGCCACCGCCTCGGGCGCGCGACCCTGCTGAAAGAGCGTCACGGCCTCGCGCATCCTGCGGATCACGTGAATCTCGTCCTTTGGGTCTTTGAGGGGGCCGCCGGACGGCCGCGCTCCAGCCGAGAGATAGCCCAGCGAAGCGAGCTTCTTCGCCTGCTCGGGGTCGACCGCGCCGGGCGCCTCGAACGGCGTGGCGCGCCTCTCCAACTCGACCTTCATCGAGCGGAACGCCTGCGGCTTTTTCGGCGCGAGGTTCTCGCGCTGCGAGCGATCGTTCTTCAGGTCGAAGAACTCGGCTGCGGGGGCCTCGATGTATTGCCAGCGGTCGTCGATCAGGGAGCGCAGCTCGCTCCAGCCGAAGTGGAGCCTTGGGTAGAGCGTCTCGGCGAAGAGGCGACGCTCGGCCGGGGCCTCCCCGCTCGCGAGCTCTATCAGCGAGAGGTTGCCGGGATGCGGGGTGAAGCTGGGAACCGCGACGGCCTTGGCAATCGTGTCGTAGACGTCGCAGAGCTGAACCGGCGAGGCAACTTGGGCGCCCGCGAGGGCCTGCCTGGGAAGCTTGACAAGAAGCGGGACCTGCAAGGCCTCCCGGTAGAGAAACACGCCGTGCTCGTCTTCCCCATGATCGCCCAAACCCTCGCCGTGGTCGGACAGGATCACGATCAAGGAGGCGTCGTACAGCTTTCGGGCCTTCAGGAAATCCAGGAAGTCGCCAACGATCGCGTCCGAGGCCGCGATCTCGCCGTCGTAGGTGTTTGGGTACCGGCTCCTGTACGGCTCGGGAGGCTCATACGGCGTGTGCGGCTCGTACAGGTGAAGGAACGCGAGGAAGGGGCCCGCGGAGTTGGCGGACAGCCAATGCCTAAGGATCGCCGCCGACCGGCCGCCGTCTCTCTGGAGGCTTGCGGGGCCCTGTCCGAGCTGCGAGGCGTCGCGAGCCTCGATCGAATCGTCGTAGAGGTCGAACCCTCTCGCGAGACCCGCCGCGCCGTTCAGCACGATGGATCCCACCGCGGCGCCGGTCGCGTATCCATCGGACTTGAGAAGCTCGGCCAGGGTTGGGACGCGCTTCAACGTGTAGCCAAGGTTGTCCCGTATTCCATGCTCCGCCGGCAGGAGCCCGGTGAACATCGACGCGTGCGACGGCAGCGTCAGAGGGACGTGGCTGTAGGCCTTCTCGAAGAGGATCGCGTCGGCGCGAAACGAGGTGAGGGCGGGGGTCTCGACGCCTTTGTAGCCGTAGAAGGGAAGGCGATCCGAGCGCAAAGTGTCGATCGAGATCAGGACGACCGGGGCCTTTGGAAAGGCCTTGGGAATGTCCGCGCGCTGAGAAGGGCGGCTTCGGCCACAGGCCACGACTGTCAAGGCAAGAGCGATGGCCAAGGCCAAGGCGAAAGTCGCGAGCCGGCCGGGGCGCCGGGAGCCGCGTCCGGAGCGGCTCATGACGTCCCCTTTCCGTTCAGGCGTGGGTCATTTGGGTACAGCGCGAGCGCCCGGCGCCGGAATTCCGCAAGGCCCTCCTTGTCGCCGATGACACGAAGCGTGTTGATCGAGACCACATAGGATTCGGCCGCGGGGAGGTTTGTGACCATCTCTTGAAGGACGCTCCGGGCCTTGGCGCGGCGCTCGGAGGCGGCGTACAGGATGGCCAACCCGTTGCGCGCGTCGAGGCTTTTCGGAAACCGGCGGATCTCCTCGAGAAACTCTCTCTCGGCCTCGTCCATCCGGTTCAGGCGCGCGAGGATGTCGGCCCGAAGGTGGTGAAGCCCCGCGATCGGCGTTTCCTTGATTTGGGTCTTGACCCGGTCCACGCGTTGAAGGGCCTTGGCAAGCTCGCCCTTCTCGATCTCCAGCTTCGCGAGAACCATCTCGGCCCGTGCGGCGTTGCGCCCTCTGGCAACCGCCTCCTCCGCGGCCCGCCGGGCGCCTTCGAAGTCGCGCCGCGCAAGAAGGGCTCGCGCGAGAACTTCGCTGGCCATCGGGTCGCCCATGTCCCGCGCGAGCTCGGCGTTCTTTTGGGCCTCTTCCGGCTTGCCAATCTGCAGCGAGAGGTTCGCGATCTCCAGAAGGTACGTGCTGGAGCCGGGCGAAAGCTCAATGGTCTTCTTGAGCGCGCGCAGCGATTCGTCGTAGCGGCCGAGGCCCAGAAGCGCCTTGGAATAGAGATCCCAGACGTCCAGCATGCGCGGGTTTTCTTCGAGCAGGCGCTCGCAGCCCCGGACGGCCTCCTCGTGCCGCCCCTCGAAGAAGTTCCCAAGCGTCTCCTTCAGCGCCGTCACGACATGGATCTGGTCCTTGGGATCGGGCAGCGGACCGGGCCCCGCGGTGGCGCCGGTCGAGAGATAGCCCAACGAGGCGAGCTTCTTGGCAAGCTCGGGATCGGCGGCCGCGGGGGCTTGAAAGGAGGCCTTGCGCTTGGCCATCTCGGCCCGCATCGCCCGGAACTCGGCGGACTTCCTGGGTGCCAGATCTTCCTTTTGGGCATTGTCCTTCACAAGGTCGAAGAACTCGGGGCGAGGAGCCTCGATGTAGTGCCAGCGCTCGTCGAGAAGCGAGGTCAGCTCGCTCCAGCCGAAGTGGATGCGAGGGAAGAACGTCTCGGCGTAGAGCCGCCTTGCGGGCGGCGCGGCGCCCTGGGCCAGCTCGATCAGGGAGAGCGTGTCTTGGGGTATCCGGGTCTTGATTTCCAGGGCCTTCACGCACGTTGCGAAGATGTCGCTGAGCGCGACCGGGCTCGAAACCGTCTTGGCGATCCCTTTCTCTGTGAGATCCCTCTTGGGAAGCTTGACAAGGAGCGGGACCTGCAAGGCCTCTCGATACAGGAACACGCCGTGTTCGTTCTCGCCGTGGTCGCCCAGGCCCTCGCCGTGGTCGGAGAAGAACACAATCAACGCCGGGTCGTACAGGCCATGCTCTTTGAGCCTCTTGAGGAAGCGGCCCACGAGCGCGTCCGCGGCCGCGATCTCGCCGTCGTAGGCGCTTTGGTATCGGCTTTTGAACGGCTCTGGCGGCTCGTAGGGCGAGTGGGGCTCATAGAGGTGCAGAAATGCGAAGAATGGGGCGGGCGCTTCTTCGCCAGGCTTTCTGGTTGCCCTTCCGAGCCAGTTGCCGAGGATCTCTTCGGCCTCGTCGCCGGTTCGTTGCACCCGACTGATCGGCTGGTTGGGCTTTGTGGGCTCGACCGCGTCATCGTAGAGATCGAAGCCGCGGGAGATGCCGCTCGCCCCGTTCATGACGATGCTGGAGACGGCTGCTCCGGTTCGATAGCCGCGGGCCTTGAGAAGCTCGGCCAGCGTGGGGACGCTCGGAGAAAGGCGATAGCCGAGGTTGTCGTGGATTCCGTGGCCATTTGGGAGCTCGCCCGTGAAGATCGTGGCGTGCGACGCGAGCGTCAGCGGCACGTGCGCGTACGCGCGCTCGAAGAGGATCGAATCGTCCCGGAGCGCGGCGAGCGCGGGCGTCTCGAGGCCGCGATATCCGTAGAAGGGCAAGTGGTCCGACCGAAGCGTGTCGATGCAAATCAGAACCAGCGGTGCCCCAGGAAAGCTCAGGCGCGCGACCGTCTTTCCGGCCCTTGGCGCACGGCAGGACGCCGTGAGAATCGCGAACGAAGCCAGGGTGAGCGCCGTGAAAGCGAGCGAAGCGCGTTGCGCAGCGTTGGGCGTTCTGGACATCCTGAACATCCTGAACATGGGCCGAGTTTACGGGCGCGCTTGCCGGCCTTCGGCGCGAGTCTTTACACGTGCCCCCCTTGACGGGTCCTCTTCGGCCATTCAGCCTCGGCTCATGAAGAGATGGCGGCTTTCGCTTCTGGTGCCGCTCTTGATCGGCGTCCTGGGTGGCCTCGTCGTCGCGGTTCCGCTTCGCCACGTGCTCGATGAGGCGGTGACGGATTGGGCCGAGCGCGATTTCGTGCGCGTCCTGGCGCGATTCGCTCCGGAGTTCGAGGGTGTGGCCCTCGACGGTAAGGACGCGGCGGAGCGCGTGGCGCGCCTGTCCAAGGCGCTGAACGTGAGGGTGACGTTGGTCGCGCGGGACGGACGCGTCGCCTCGGACAGCGCGGTCGAGCCGGGGCGCCTGAGCGTGCTCGAGAACCATGCGGCCCGACCCGAGGTGGTCGCGGCGATGCGGTCGGGGGTCGGAACGGACCGGCGACGATCGGCGACGGTTGGGGAGACGTTTGTCTACATTGCCCATCGATTGGGCCCCGGCGCCGCGCCGACCGGCTGCCTGCGCGTCGCGGTTCGCGAGACGGACCTCGCGAGCGCCGAGGCGCCGTTTCGCCAGACGCTGACCCGGTTCTCGGCGATCACCGGCCTCATCGTCGGGCTCCTCCTCGTTGTGGTGCGTCTCCGGCACTCCCGGGAGCTCCTCCTCGTGAAGACGGCCGTCGAGCGGGCGGCGATCGGACAACGGCCGGCCCTCAAGGGCCCCGGCGAGGAGGTCTCGGACGAGACCGCCACCGTGTTTTCGGCCTTAAGCCAGCTCGCGGGAGCGGTCAAGAGCGAGCGTGAGAGGAGCGAGGAGGACAAGGCGCTGGCCCGCGCGGTCTTCGAGGACGTTCCGGTCGGGCTCCTCGTCGTGTCGCGGGCGATGAAAGTCCTCCAAGCGAATCGACTGCTGTTCGAGATTCTCGAGGTGCCGGAGTCCGCGCGGAGAGAGGGCGGGCATCTCTTCGAGCTGATCCGCCACACCGGCCTTCACCGCGCGTTCGAGCGTGGGCTCCTCGGGGAGTACGTCGAGCGCGAGATGCTGCGCCTTCCGATGGAGTCGGGGGAGGGGCGCGAGAGGATCGTTGAGATCAGCGTCCGGACCGTGCAGGGCGCGCGCGACCAGCCCGCGGTGGGGGTCTTGACGGACGTGACCGCGCGCGAGAAGGCGGAGGGCTTGAGGCAGCGGTTCATCGCGGACGTCTCGCACGAGCTTCGGACGCCGGTTGCGTCCATTCTGGCCGCCTCCGAGACCCTGTCGTCTGAGGAAGGGCTCTCGGGAGACGGGCAGCGGCTCTTTCAGATCATCTCGAGGCAGGCGACCCACATGCAGGACCTGATCGCGGACCTCCTCGATCTCGCGCAGCTGGAGTCGGGCCTCATCGAGCTGCGGCTTACCCCCGTCGATCTCTCCGAGCTTTCCCGGGAGGTTGTCGAGGACCTGGGCGATGCGCTGTCGGCTGGAGCGAAGACAGTCGAGCTCGACGTGACGAAGGGGCTCACGTTGCGGGCGGACCGAAGACGCCTTGCCCAGGTGCTTCGAAACCTCCTCGACAACGCGATCAAGTTCTCCCCGCCCGGTGCCGCGGTGCGTCTCGTCGCGGAGAGGGCCGTGCCAGATCGCCCGCCCCGCGTGGTCCTGAAGGTCATCGACACCGGGATCGGGATCCCGCCGGCCGATCACGAGAACATCTTCCGGCGCTTCTATCGGGTGGACCCGTCGCGGGCGAAGTCCACACCGGGCACGGGCCTTGGGCTCGCGATCGTGCGGCACCTGGTGCGCCTCCACCAGGGCACGATCCACGTGGACTCGGCCCCGGGTCACGGCAGCACGTTCACGGTCAAGCTCCCGATCGAATAAGCCAGGCGCGCGATCCGCGGTATCGATCCGCGGTATCCTGCGCGCCCTCAGGAGGACGACGTGCTGCGCCTTTTCCCCAAGGAAGAGACCTTTCTGCCCCAATTCAACCAGGCGGCGAGCGTGATCGTCGAAGCCGCGCAGGCGCTCGATGCTCTCGCGACCGACTACCGCGACGTGGAGGTCAAGGTCAGCCGCATCAAGCATCTGGAGCACGAGGGCGACCAGATCACGCACCAGACCTTCGATCTCTTGAACCGCACGTGGATCACGCCCATCGACCGCGAGGACATCCACGCGCTGGTCACCGCGCTCGACGACGTGCTCGACTACATCGACGCCGCGGCCGCCCGCTTCCTGCTGTTCAAGATCCCGGGTCCGACCGCCGAGCTGCGGGCCGGAACCGCGCTGATCGTGCAGTCCACGCAAGCCATCCAACGCGCGCTGGGGCTCCTCGCCGACCTCAAGAACTCGCGGCGGATCATCGACGCGTGCGTGGAGATCAACCGGCTGGAGAACGAGGCGGACAGCGTCAGCCGCATCGCGATCGGGAAGCTCTTCGAGAACTCCAAGGATCCGATCGAGATCCTCAAGTGGAAGGAGATCTACGAGTATGTCGAGGGCGCGACCGATCGTTGCGAGGATGTCGCGAACGTCCTCGAGGCTATCGTGATCAAGGCGACCTAGCCTGGCCGTCCTAACCACCAAAGGCTCAGACGCGCCGTGACCTTCATCTTCTTCATCATCCTGCTCGCGCTCGCGTTCGACTTCATCAACGGCTTTCACGACGCCGCCAACTCGATCGCGACCGTCGTAGGAACGAGGGTCCTGACGCCCCGCGCCGCGGTCGTCTGGGCGGCCTTCTTCAACTTCATCGCAGCGTTCAGCCTGGAGACGCGGGTCGCCAAGACCATCGGCAAGGGCATCGTCGACCCGCGGGTGGTCGAGCCGAAGCTGATCCTCGCGGCGCTGGTCGGGGCGATCGTGTGGAACCTCCTGACCTGGTGGGGCGGATTGCCCTCTTCGTCGTCTCACGCGCTGATCGGCGGGCTCACCGGCGCCGCGGTTGCCAAGGCGGGATTCTCAAGCCTGGTCGCCAAGGGACTCCTGGTGACCGGCGCGTTCATCTTCCTGTCGCCGCTCGTCGGCCTCGCGCTTGGATTTGGGTTCTTCGTCCTGGTCGTCTGGCTCTTCCAAAGGGCCCGTCCGGAGCGCGTGGACCGCATCTTCCGCAAGACCCAACTCGTGTCTGCGGCCGCGTTCTCGTTTGGGCACGGCATGAACGACGCGCAGAAGACCATGGGCATCATCTTCGCGCTGCTGGTTTCGACGGGGCAGCTCTCCGGAGGCCACATTCCGTTCTGGATCGTGCTGATCTGCCACGCGGCGATTGGCTTGGGAACTCTGTCGGGAGGCTGGCGCATTGTCCGGACGATGTCGATGCGAATCACCCAGCTCAAGCCGGTGGGAGGCTCGTGCGCGGAGTTCGCGGGCGCCCTGACGCTGATCGGGGCCTCGCTGGGGGCGATTCCGGTCTCGACCACACACACGATCACCGGCGCGATCATGGGAGTGGGCGCCTCGCGGCGGCTCTCGGCCGTCAAGTGGGGGGTCGCCCGCTCCATCGTCACGGCTTGGGTCCTGACCATCCCGGCCTCCGCGCTCGTTGCGGCGATCGTTTGGAAGATCGTGGCGATGTGGTGAGGAGACCGCTTCTTTTCGCCCTCCTTCTCCTGACCCTCGAACGTCCGATCCTTCGCGGCGTCGGGCCGGATGGCAGTTCCTTGGAAATGCCGAGGGTACTCCGCGTCCCAGTAGACGTGCCCGTTGACGTGCTGCTGCCGATGTGGGTGGACGCTCGCGACGTCCTTACCTCCGACGGCGCTATCAACCGCGCGCTCTTCGACCCCGGAACGCAACGCCTCCTGGAGCATGTCCTTTCAACCCCGGACAACGACGAGGGTTGTGTCGATCCTGGAATTGTGCTTTCCTGCCCGGAGCGTTCGTTCACACACCAGCGCGATTCCCTGGAGGCCGCCGTAAGAACGTCGGAATTGGTCGTTCTGGGGCGCGTCACCGGCAAATCCTACGGCTTCAACGGAAGCAGCGCCGGTCAGCTTCTTCGTATCGAAACGGTTCGTGTTTTCAAGGGAAGGCGAGTCGCACGCGAACACTATCTTCCCTATCCGATCGGCCGGTTCCAGCTTGGCTCCAAGACAGTTTGCAAGGCAGACGGGCGCTACCCGAAGCCCCCCGAGATTGGTGATCGGGTCCTCTTGTTCACCTCAGCTGCTTTTGGTGAGGACCGGAACCTGCTGCAGCTGCAAGGCCCACAAGACCTCGTGCGGGCGCTTCCAAACGGCAAGGTGCTTTCCCCTGCCGGCTACATGGTGGCAGGCACGGACGTGAACGCGGTCGCAGACGAAATCGAGCGCCGTGTTCGAGGAGAGGCTGGCAAGTAGCGTCTGACCTTGTCGGTCGCGGTGCCTATGGCTTGGCGGTCGGGAGGAGGACCGTGTCGGGCAGGCGCGCCAAGGCCTTGTCGAAGGTCACCAACGGTAGATGCTGCGCGGCCCGCGAGATCTCTAGAAAGAGGCAGTCCGAGAGGTCGACTCCGCCGAAGCGCTTGAAGTGCTGAAGGGCCCTTGCGACCGCGACTTCATCTTCCAAATGAAGGTCGGAATTCTCCAGCAGAGCGTCGATTGTGTGAATCAGTCGTTCCTTGGATATGCGGAACACAGACTCAAGGACCCAAAGGCTCTGAACCAGCACCAGATGAGAGACCCACACAGGGCCTTCGGCTTCAATGAATCGCTCGGCGATCGGCGTCTGTGTCGGATCGTCTTGAGCCAGCAGGCGGACGACCACATTGGTATCAACGGCTCTCATGCGCGAGCCTTCGCCGAACGTCAAGCCCAGACATGGGCCGCAGGAATGAGCCACCCGTCGTGAATACACAAAACACAAATCTGACCCCAGAGCCTGGGGTCAGGTCTGCGTTTTGTGTTCCTTGCTCGCCGGCTCAGGGGCGGATGCGTTCCCGGACGTATTGGAGGAGCGAGGAGGCGCCGCCTTGGCCGTACAGGCGGTTGAGGACTGTACGCGGCGGGATGGCGGCTCGCAGGCGCCCCAGGATTGCCGCGGGGCCTTCGCAGAGAGGCAATTCCGCTAGCGCCAGGATCGTCCTTTCCTCGCGGCCCGTCATGAGGCCGGGGCGCCTTTGCCAGGCCGCTTGTCTCTTTGAGTCTCGTGCGATTGCGGAGATCGCACGGAGGCCTTCCCGGAATAGCGCCGGCAGGACGCCCGGAAGGCTTCGCTCCAAGAGGCTCGCGACTCCCCAGGCCGCGGATCCCATCGCGGAACTTGCCAACACGGCGCCGATTATTCCGGGCGAGATCGTGCGGAAGTCGTAGATCTGGATCAGCCTGAGGCCACGCCCGATCGCAGCGGGCGCGGCGTGGTGGAGAAGGTGGACCGCGAGCGCGTCGTCCATTGGGATCCGGGCGCTAAGGCCCAAGACGTTCCCGTCGACGAGGCCCTCTGTGTAGAGCTCGGTGATGTCGACCGTGCGACCCAGGAGACGCTGGCGGATCGCGTGATGGAGCTCGACCGGGCGTGGGTTGTCCTCGTTCTCCTCGTAGCCCTGGCCCGCGACCCGCGCGCCGGGCCTTGTGAACACACGGTCCTTTTCGCTTTGGGTCTCGAGGATGTAGCCCTCTTCCAGGAGCAGGCGCGACCAGTCCGCGACGAAGTGCGGCGGCGTGAGAAGGTCGATGTCGGCGGACGGACGCAGAGAGAGGTCGCGATAGCGCTCGGGCGTAAGGTAGGTTCCCTTCAGCGGGATCAAGGGCAGGCCGCTTCGAGAGGCACGGTTGCCCAATTTGTAAAAGTCCTCCTGGAGCCTCTCGCCGCGCGTCTTGATTCGCTGGCGCTCGTGCTGGAGCTCCTCCAGGGTTCCGTCGGGCAGGCCCTTGGGTATTGGTGTGCGGGAAGTCCCTAGACGTGCCAACAGCCCCGAGACCCCATGGACGCGCGCCGAAAAGAGCACATCGTCGGACGTGGCCTGGACCGTCTGACAGGCCTCGGCGAGGGGTTCGAGGTCGTCTCGGGAAAGCGCTTCGGCGGCTCCCTTAGACAGCGCCGCAAAGGCGGCTCCGCGCCTGCGGCGGCTTCCCTCGCGGTGCAGCGGCGTTGTGTAGGTTGTTGGGTGGCTGGTCAAAGTTGGGAGGTTCCGGCCGGCTTGGGCAGAGCACCCTCCTTCAGCGCGGAGAGACGAACTCCTCATCCGTGCGGCCCCGCGAGATCAGGGCGAAGCCGATCAGCTTGTACAGCAGGCGCGCGGCGACGTTTGCGTCCCACTCGCTCTCTCCCGTCGGATCCGGCGCGGTCTCGTTGAGGTCGAACCCGACGACCCTTCGACCCGATCGGGCGAGCTTGCGGAGGATCGTGGTCGCTTCGGCAAACGAGAGCCCGCCCGGGACCGGCGTTCCCGTGTGGGGGCAGAGCGCGGGATCGAGCCCGTCGATGTCGAACGAGACATAGACGTGCTCGGGAAGCGCAGCCACGATCTCGTCGGCCAGGCGTCCCCAAGGCTCGCCTTCGTGGATACGCGCGCGGAGGTCGGGATCGAAGAACGTGACCAGGCGCCCGCTGCTGTCCTGAATCAGCGAAAACTCCTGTTCGCAAAAGTCGCGGATGCCGACTTGCACAATTCGGGCGACATTTGGGATGCGCCGGACCACGTTGTGAAAGATCGAGGCGTGGGACCACTGAAAGCCCTCGTAGGCGTCGCGAAGGTCCGCGTGGGCGTCGAAGTGGAGGATGCCCAAGCCGGGGAAGCTCTCGGCCACGGCCTGGATCGCGCCGAAGGGCGAGGCGTGGTCGCCGCCGAGGACGCCGGGCAGCTTGCCGAGGTTCAGAAGGCGAGCGGTCTCGGCATGGACAATCCCGTTCATCTCCTCGGCCGCGCGGTCGACGATCGAAAGCTGCGAGAGATCCGCGTCCGAGCCGTCGGAGCCCCCTTTGGCGATGAGCGGCAAGGCGGCGGCGCGTGCCTGGCTGTTGAGCTCCACGAGCCTTGGGGCGACCTTTCGCAGGAAGATCCCGGCGCGATAAGGCCGGCCCGTTTCACGGTCGTAGAGATCGACCTGACGCGAAGCCTGGAGAATGGCCTCGGGGCCCTTGGCGGTGCCGGCCCCGTAGGAGACCGTCGCTTCCCAAGGCACCGGGATGAGAACGACCTCGGCCTCGTCTTCGCTGTGTGGCAGGCCGAAGAGGCCGTCGCCCGAGGCGGCCGCGTTGGGGTCGAACGCGCTCAGTTGGGAATCGCCTCGCGCGTCAGGTTGCGGTTGGCGTACTTGCCGACGTACACGTTGTCTTCGATCCGGATGCCGCCGTGACTGGTCAACGCGTCGATCAATGGCCAATCGAAGGCCTCCCGATGAGGGCCCTCGCGGTGGGGCGACAGCAGCATCGGGATGAAATAGAGGCCGGGCTCGATCGTGAAGACCTGGCCCTCCTCGATCGTTCGTGTGGTCCGAAGGGCCGCGTGCTCTTCCGGCGGCGGCGTGCGCCCGCCGGTCCGCGCGGTCTGGTGCCCCGAAACGTCGTGGACCTGGATGCCCAGGAAGTGCCCAAGTCCATGTGGAAAGAAGGGCCGTGTGAGCCCGGCGTCGTAGGCCTCCTCGGCCGTGGTCTTGAGGAGGCCGGTCTCGACGAGGAGCGAGGCGATCAGGCGATGGGCTTCGAGGTGGTGCTCAAGGTACGGACGGCCGGGACGCGCGGTGTCGGCGAGGTGCCTTTGGAGTTTCTCCATGCCTTCGAGGAGCGCCAGGAACTCGCGGTGAGTTCCGTCTCCGCCCCTCGTGAACGTGCGGGTGATGTCGCAGCCATAGAAACGCGTCCGCGCCCCCGCATCGATCAGGAGCACGTTCCCCGGAGCCGCCTCGCGCCCCCGCTTTCCGTGGTAGTGAAGCGTCGCGGCGCGCTCGTTCAGCCCGACGATGGTGGTGTAGGGAAGCGACTCCTCGGTTTGCGCCACCGCGGCCACATAGTCGAGATGGATCTGAAGCTCCGACCCACCCGAGAGAAACCGGGCCTTGGCGGCCGCGAAGCCCCGCGCGGCGCGAAGGGTGGCCTCGGCAAGCTGCTCGATCTCGTAGGGCGTCTTGTAGGAGCGGTCCCAGTCCAGCCGCGCGACAAGGGTCTCCGGGTTCTGCGCGGGCGCCGCGATCGCCGCGGCCGAGGCTTCGGCAAGCGCGGTTCCGAGGAACGCGAAGCCCTTCAGGGGGCCGGCGGCCTTCCAGGCTTCCTCGGGCGTCGCGACGTCCACGACGTCCACCGCGTCGCGGACGAAGTCGGGCGCCGGGGCAGGCTCGGCGTACCAAAAGTCGCGCGGCATCACGCGCACCAGAAGCGGGGTCTTGTTCGGCGCGATCCGGAGGAGATGGCGAGGTCCTTCGGCAGGAACCCAATGGGCAAAGTGGGGCGTTGGGTTGAAGGCGGCCTCGCGGTCGTCGGCGAAGTAGGTGAACGGCTCGCCGGAGTGAATCAGGAGGCCGTCGAAGCCGGTCTCGGCAAGCGCCACGGCGGCCTTTTCTTGGCGTGTCGCGATATGCGTCTCGTAAAGCGCGGCCAGGCTTTCCCCGTTCGTCGGGGTCGTCTCAACCGTCATGGAGCTCAGACCGCCTGGGAAGGCTGAAGCGATTCGGCCGTGACAAGGAGGCTCTCGAGGACCTCCACGAGATGGCGCCGGGTTCCTTCGATCTCGACACGCAGCTCGGCGAGTCGAGACTCCGCTCTCTCGATCGCGAGGCGGGCCTTGTTGCGCCGCAGGCTTGTCGCCTGCGCGAGCGACTCCTTGGCGTGGGCGTAGTCGCGCTGCAGGGTCTCCAATCGCTCGGAGGCCCGAAGGCGCGCCGACTCCAGGTCTTGAACCGCGTGGTGGGCGCCGTCGACGACCCGGGCCTTGGTTTCCGCCCAGCGCAGGGAGAGCTGCTCGAGCTTCTGGTCGATCCTCTCGCCAAGCCGCTCGCCGCTTCCCTCGAAGAGCCCGTGAGCCGCTCGGTCGACGGCGTGCCCCGTCTTTGCGATCGCGCGGGCCGTCTCGGAGGCCGCCGCGCGCAGCCGCTCGGGAACCCGCCTAAGGCCGCGGACCAGGCGCACCCTCTCTCCCAGCCACAGGAGGTAATAGCTGGCGTCGAGCTGCCACCACCTGAAACCCTGAGCTGCCGAGCCGGGGTAGTAATGGTGGTTGTTGTGCCAGCCCTCGCCCATCGTGATCAACGCGAACAGCATGCTGTTGCGGCTGTCGTCCTTGGTGGCGAAGGTCCGCCGTCCGAAGACGTGCATGACGCTGTTGATCGAGAACGTGCCGTGCCAGAGGAGCGCGGTGGAAAGGAAATAGCCGTAGAAAAGACCGGTCCACGAGAACGTGAAGTAGAGTCCCAGCGCGTAGAGCATGGTCGCCAGGAACATGTTCTTGTTGAGCCAGACGAGCTCGGGATAGCGCGTCAGGTCGGGGACCTGCTTGAGGTCGGCGTCCTCGTAGTCGTACGCGAGGATCCAGCCCATGTGGCTCCACCAGAAGCCCCTTTGGACGGGGCTGTGAATGTCCTCGGGCTGGTCCGAGAAGCGGTGGTGGTGGCGGTGGTGCGCGGCCCACCAGAGGACGCCCTTCTGCGCCGCGGTCTGCCCAAGGAACGCGAGGAGAAACTGCGGGATGCGTCCCAGCTGGTAGGTGCGATGGCTGAAGAAGCGATGGAAGCCCGCCGTGATCGCGAACATCCGAAGGTAGTAAGAGCCGACGCAGAGCACGACGCCTTGCCAGGAGAAGCCGCAGAAATAGACGCCCAAGGCGGCCACATGGACCAGCGCGAAGCCGATCGCCGCCGAGAGGCGTATGCGTGGCCTTGGGACGGACGGAGCGATTGCGAGGGTGGAAGGGGAGGGTTGCGGCACGGCGGTTTCGCGCATCGGACGATGGTACACGGGACCGCCCGGTTTCACGAGCCGCTGACGAGTACGATGCGGGACTCTTACGCAAGAGCCGTCCGAAGAACCGATTGAGGAGGAAGACATGGCCGAAAAGGTCCCTCAAACCTACGCGACACATCGCAGGTTCGACCCGCCGTATCACATCTTCGTTTTTGGTGTCCTCGTCATTCACGTGATCGTGCGCATCGTCCAGTTTGTAAAGAGCTCGTGGTCGCTTGGAGCGGGGTGGGAGATCGTGGTCGCGGCCGCTCTGGTCGTTCTGTTCTTCCGCGTGAGGATCTACGCGCTTCGCGTGCAGGACCGGGTCATTCGCCTGGAGGAGCAGCTCCGCCTGCAGAGAATCCTCCCGGAATCCCTGCGCTCGCGGATCCCCGAGCTCAAACCCCGGCAGCTCGTGGGGCTGCGGTTCGCTGCCGATGGCGAGGTGGCCGGGCTCGTGGAGAAGGCCCTCGCGGGCCTCGACGGGGAGGCCATCAAGAAAGAAATCCAGTCCTGGCGTCCCGATACATTCCGGGTCTGAGGCGCACGCGGGGATAGCGGTCGAGAGGCCGCTATCCGATCCTCTCGGGGTTCTCCGCGAGGAACTCGTCGAGCGCTCCCTGCATGGCCGCCCGCACGCTCTCGACCACGGCGTCCACATCGTCGGCCGTCATTCCGGTCGTCGCGATGGGCGGAAGCGGGCGGATGCGCGTCAGGCCCGGCCTCACCATCAGGCGTTTGGCGTCGAGCAGGGTCCAGATCGGGCTCAAGACGACGGGGACGATTGGAATCTGGGCGGCGATCGCGAGGTGAAACGCGCCTTTCTTGAAGGTGAGGAGCCGGCGCTCCTGGCTCCGGTGACCCTCGGGCGCGACCCAGATCGAGATGCGCTCGTTGCGGATCTTGTCCGCGGCGACCTCGATCGAGGCCTTGGCGCGTTCGAGGTTTCCGCGGTCGATGAGGATGTTGCCGGTCACGGCGAAGAACCATCCGAAGAGCGGGATCTTCGCGACCTCCTTCTTGCCGATCGCGGCGGCCTTGGTGGTGTACATCGAGCCCGCGGTGACGAGATCGAGGTTCGACTGGTGGTTGAACATGAAGACCGCGGGGGCGTGCGCAGTCATCCGCTCCCGGTTTTCGACCTCGATCCTCCAGCCCAGAACGGCGCGCATGAATGCCGAGAAGGAGCGCGCCCAAAAGTACGGGGCCCTCTTGTCGCGGGTCAGGAGCACGTAGACGACGCCGGTGCCGGAGAGGACCAGGAAGAACAGCACGCCGAGAAACGACGCCAGGACGAAGTGTGCGCGGTAGACCGCGCGACGCAGGATTCCGATGGATGGCAAGGCACGTGATTATGCCGACCAGCGCGATGATCGCCACGTGACGGTTGCGAGAACGAGGGTCGCGATCCTTGGCGGGGGCGCCGCCGGGCTCATGGCGGCGATCGCGGCGGGACGGCGCCTGGGCAGTGGGGGCGGCTCGACATCGGTTCTCGTTTTCGAGGCCGCCCGACAGCCGGGCCGGAAGATCCTGATCTCGGGCGGCGGGCGGTGCAACGTGCTTCCGATGCGCGAGGAATACGCGCGCTTTGTCTCGGCCTCGCCGGCCCGGCTCGTGGCTCGGTTTCTCTCCCGCTTTCCTTTGGACGCCCAGGTTCGCTTCTTTGAAGAACTGCTCGCGGGGCCGCTTCACGAGGAGGTCGAGACACAGAAGCGGTTCCCACCCTCGCAGCGCGCCCGCGATGTGCGGGATGTGCTGGTGGCCAAGGCGCGCGCCGAGGGCGCCTCCCTCTTCGCGGGAACGCGTGTTCGAGATCTGGTCCAAAACGGGGAAGGCTGGCGCGTGGTCTTCGAACGGGAAATGGATGACGGCGACGGCGCGCCGAAGGGAGTCTCCGAGGTCGTCGCTTCGCGCGTGGTCATCGCCACCGGTGGACGATCGGTCCTGATGGGGGGCGCCGATGCCTGCGGGCTGGAGCTTGCCGCCAGACTCGGGCACACGCTTGTCGCACCGTATCCCGCGCTGGCTCCGCTCATCGCGTTGAGGGCCTCCGGCGAGGCGCCGCACGCGTTTCTCGCCGGTCTTTCGGTCCCCGCGACCGTGCAAGCATCGTGTCGCGAGCCAGCGTTTTACGCCGAGGCCCACGGCGGTTTCCTCTTCACGCACCGCGGGTACAGCGGTCCCGCGGTCCTCGACGTGTCGCACGTCGTCGAGCGCGCCCGACTCTCGGGCCAGGCGTTCGAGGTCCGGGCGCGATTTGGGGAGCCTTCCCTGGATTGGGATGTGGAACTACGTCCCTCGAAAGGACGCCCCACCGGGGTCCACGGCGCCGTGAAGAGGCGGTTGCCGGATCGCCTCGCGGGCATGCTGCTCGACAGCGCGGGCATTCCGGACGCCCCGCTCCATCGCCTGACGCGAGACGAGCGCCGCCGAATCTCTGGCGCGCTCGCGTCCTTTCCGTTGCCGGTCACGGGCACCGAGGGCTACCGGACCGCGGAGGTGACGGGCGGCGGCGTCGCGCTTGGCGAGGTGGATCCCGGAAGCGGTCGCAGCAGGCTTCACAAGGGGCTCTACTTCGCGGGCGAAGTTCTCGACGCGTTCGGGCCGATCGGCGGCTTCAACTTCCAGTGGGCTTGGGCGACCGGCCGAACGGCCGGCCACGCGGCAAGCGAAGGTTGATCGCTAGGAGTTTCCGCGGGCGTCGGCTTCCGCGCGCCGTTCCAGCGCGGCGAGGCGCTCCTCAAGCTCATCGGCACGTTTCTTCTCGGCGTCGGCCCTTGTCTTCTCGGCTTCAGCCGTGCGGAGCGCGCTCTCCGCCCGCCGCCTCTCGACATCCGCCTGCCATCGCTCCCGATCTGCGCGCTGCCTTTCCATCTCGGCCTCTTCTTCGGGCGTCGGCAAGACGAGGCCAGTGGGTCCGATCCAGCGGAGCCAGTCGGCTTCGATCACGTGGTAGCGGCTTCGACGGACGCCCAGGCTGAGGCCCAGCGGCTCGCAGGGGAGGTCGCCGTTGAGGGCCGGCCTCAGCGGTCGGTACCGCTTCGTTGAGGACTCCAGCGCGAATCCCTCGAGCCTTGGTCCGTGGCAATCGAAGAAGTAGTAGCGCACGTCCGGCCCGCGGAGGTTGTTCTTGCGAATCTGTTCCGGGCTGTAATAGACGAACATGTTTCCGCCGACGAAGAAGTCCTGGCGGTCCTTCCACGCGGTCTCGAGCGAATGCATGAGGAGCACCATTTGGGCGAGATTCCGTCCCGTTTCCATCGGCTCTCCATCGTCATAGGGGAGCTCCGCGGCGCCCGGGAGGCGAGCGGCGTCTAATGTGGCGAGCTCTTGCAAGGCTGGCATTGGTCGCGGCCTCCGGCCGGACAGGCTAACAGGCCACGGCCCGCGGCGATAATGCCGACATGAGCGAGAACGAAGCGTCCGCGTGCCTCTTTTGTCGGATCGTGAGAAGGGAGATCCCTTCGAAGCCCGTGTTCGAGGACGATGCCGTTCTGGCGTTCCGGGACATCTCGCCCCAGGCTCCGACGCACGTCCTGGTTGTTCCCAAGCGGCATGTCGCGGCGCTGTCCGAGGCCTCGGCCGACCACGAGGCTCTCCTGGGGCGCCTGCTGCTTGCGTCTGCGCGGATCGCGCGGGAGGAGGGCCTTTCCGATTTCCGAATCGCGATCAACAACGGCGCCGCCGCCGGACAGTCCGTGTTCCATTTGCACCTACATCTCCTGGGCGGGCGGGCGTTCTCGTGGCCGCCCGGCTGACCGCGCTTCGAAACCTCGCCCGGGCCGCCTTTCTCGTCGCCTTGGGTCTTTGTGGGGCGGCGTCCGCGCAGGTTGTGGAGCCGCCGCCCCCGCCCGCGCCCTTGGAAGAGCGCCTTCGCCTGGCCGCCACCAAGGCCGATTGGAGCGCGGTCTTGGGACTTCTGACCGAGCTTCAGAAGAACCAACCCGAGCGCTACCGGGAAGGGCATTTCGACTACCTGACCGCGCGGGCCCTCGCGGCCACGGGACGCGTGGACGACGCTCTCCTGCGCCTGCAACGGTTCATCTCGACGGGCGACCTCTTCGACGTGCCCGCGCGGCTCCTCGTAGCCCGCCTCCACTTCGCACGCGGTCAGGGCGGCGCCGCGATCGACCTCCTCTTGCCGCTTCTTCAGAGGCGCGACGGCGCGGTCTCGCGGCGCGCGGTTCGCATCGCCCTTGACGCCTTGGAGACCCGGCTCGATGAGGTCGCCTTGACGAGGCTTCTCGCGGTCCATCCCAAGACGCAAGCCCGGGAGCGGCGCCGCCTCGCGGCCCTGCGCGCCGAGCTTCTGGAGGCGCAAGGCGCGACGGCCGAGGCCGCGGCGCTGCGCGAGGAGATCCTCGTCGAGGCCCGGAGGGACGACGCCGCGGCGATCGTGCTGGCCAAGGAGCTCGCGGCCTTTCTCGCGCCGGGGCCGCGGTCGGGAGACGCCTCGCGTTTCCCGGATCGCTTGCTCACGCTTCTCATCGAAACCGCGCGCGCGCAGAGGGATCTGGAGCTTGCCGAGCGGCTCTCGAAGGAGCGCGACGCGCGCGCGGCCGCGTCGTCCGACCCTGTCCAGAAGTGGCGTTCGCGCTTCGAGCTCGGCCGTCTCTACGCGAGCCGGGGCCGCTTCGCCGAAGCCGCGACGGCCTTTCGCGAGGTTCTCGACTCGCGTCCCCGCGAGCCGCTGCCTTCGAAGGGCCCAAAGGACGATGCGCCGGGAACGGCGGGCTTTTTCGCGAGGGTGCGCTTCAACCTGGGAGCGGTTCTGGAGAAGTTGGGAAAGCTCGACGAAGCCGTCCAGGAGTTCCAGAAGGTCGAAGCGGAGCGGGTGGGCCCGACCGGCCTCGCGACGCTTCAGAGGGCGCGGCTGGAGATGCGCCGGGGGCGGCTCGACCTGTCCGAAAGGCTGCTCCTCGCGCCCTCTCTTAACCGCGAGCCCGGCCGGATTGAGGGTCTCTTGCTGCTCCTCTCCCGCCGGGCCGAGGCGGGCGACGCGCGGGGTGCCTTTCGCCTTCTTGGAAGGCTCGAGGGGCTCGCGTCTCAGAAACGCCTTCCCGAGCCCTGGAAGTCCGAGCTTCCGTTCTGGCGCGGTTGCGCGGCCGAGGCCTCGGGAGACGCGCGTGCCGCGGCGCGAAGCTACGCCGCGCTGATCGGCACACAACCCTACTCGGCCGCCGGTTCGCTCGCGCGGACGCGGCTCTTGGCTTTGCCCGAGGACGTGAGGACCCAGTTTCTTCAGGCTCTTCGGAGAGAGAGCGAGGCTCTTGCGAAACGCCCGGACGCTCTCTCGCGAACCAAGGCCCGCCAAGGCCTTCTCGTCGGAGCGCTGGCGGGCGACGAAGCGGCCAAGCGGAGCCTTCGTCGCCTCTACGAAGAGCTTCCCGTGTACTCACAAGTCCTCCTCGCGCCGGAGCTGCCCGATGAGCAACTGCCTCTCTTGTGCGGCGATGCCGGAGCCTGCCGGCTCCTGCAATTGGGTCTTTCGGAGGATGCCGAGCCGATCGTGCGGGATGCGCGCAACCTCGCGACCTTGAACGGTTGCATTCTCGCGGCGCGGCTCGCGGAGGGGGCGGACGCAGGGCCGGCGGCGTTGGAGGCCGCGGACGCGCTCGATCGGCGCGTCCCGGATGACTTTCTCCTGGACCTCGCGCCCCGCTCGATCGCGCGGGCGCTCGCTCCGCGGCCTTTTGACCGCACTGTCTCGGAGGTAGCGGACGAGTTCGACGTTCCGAAGGATCTTCTCTACGCGGTGATGCGCCAGGAGAGCCGTTTCGATCGGGAGGCCGCCTCGCCCGCCGCGGCAAGAGGGCTCATGCAGCTGACGCTCCCGGCGGCCGGAGAGGCTGCCAAGGAGCTCCAGGAGGTTCCTCCCGCGTACGCCGAGCTCTACGACCCCGTGCGCTCGCTGCGCCTCGGGGCGCGGACCCTGAGGTCGCTTCTCGATCGCTTCTCCTCCGACGCGCCCTCGGCCGTCGCGGGATACAACGCGGGTGCGGGTCAGACGTCGCTGTGGTGCGGCGGCGCCCGGAGCCCGGGAGAGGCCCTCCTCGCGGCGATCAGCTACCCCGAGACCCGGACCTATTTCCGCAGGGTGCTCGCGAACCGGTCGGTCTACGCCGCCACGCAGGCGCACTAGGCCTGGGCGTTTCTGGCCCGCGAAACTCCACGCGGTGGCGCTTGGGAACCGGTTCGGCTTCGACATCCTCGACGTCACCGGGCTGACGGCGGGGACCGTCTACCCGGCGCTCGAGAGGCTCGAGGAGCTGGGTTACCTGACCTCGCGCTGGGAGGACGCCCGGGTCGCGCGGAAGGAGAAGCGCCCGTCCCGGCGGTACTTCGATCTCACGGCGAAGGGCTCCGAGGCGCTGGCCGTGGCGCTTGAGAAGCACAAGAGCCTGGAGAGGGTTCCTTCGCGGCGCACCGCTCCGGGGCGCACGGAGCCCGCGAAGGCCGGAGCGTGAGCCTGCAAGGTCCCGCCGCTTCTCGTGCCGTCCGGCTGACGCTTCTCTTCCTTGAGGTCGCGGCGGTCTTCGATGAAGCGCCAGTGGCACGCCGACCTGTGGCACCTGGGCGCCCGGCTTCCACATCCCAACCGCCTCACCGCGCCCTCGTCACGCGAGTTCGTGTGGCGCGCGCTCGGCGTCTTTCGACATGCCTTCCTTCTTCGAATTCACGAATGGAGCCTTGCCATGTTGAGCTTCGACCTCAAGCACGGAATCAAGATGTGGTCCCGCCGGCCCGCACGTTTCGGCCAGACGAGGATCGGGTTCCCGGAGCCTCTCCCGTAGTGGTGCTCAGCCATCGGTTCTGGAGCGCCGCTTCGCGCGCGACCCGGGAATCCTGGGCCGCACCCTCGTTCTCAACAACAGGCCGTTCACGGTGCTCGGCGTGACAGCCCCGGGCTTCCACGGGGCGCAGGGCGGCCTGTCGGTCGATCTCTTTGTGCCTCTGTCCATGCAGGCCGCGGTGACGCCGGGCAGTCGACTGATAGAGCGCGGCAACGCCTGGCTCAGCGCGATGGCCCGGGTCGCGCCGGGAGTCGGTCCCAAGGAGGCCGAGTCGCGATTGGGCGTTGTCGCGGAGAGGCTTGCCAAGGCGCATCCGGGGGAGATCGCCGACGGATGGCGGCTCGCGGCCTATCCGCTTTGGCGCGCGCCCTCCCACGCAAGCGGTCTGATGCTGCCGGTCCTTGCGGCCCTCATGGGGCTCGTCGTGATCGTGCTCTTGGTCGCGTGCGCGAACCTGGCCGGTCTCCTCTTCGCGAACGCCCTCACGAGGCGGCGCGAGCTCGCGGTGCGGCAGGCGATTGGGGCCTCGCGTTCGCGCGTGGTGAGGCAGCTCCTGACGGAGAGCGCGCTCCTCGCCTCAGCGGGTGCGCTAGCGGGTTTGGCGCTCGCCTTTTCACGTCCCGGCTGCTGCATGTGTTTCTGCCGCCGACGCGGTTCCCGATCTCGCTCGAATCGGGCCTCAACGCCCCGGTCTTTCTCTTCGCGTTGGCCGCCACGGGCCTTGTCACGGTGCTGTGCGGCGTGTTCCCGGCTCTGCAGGCCTCCCGGCCCGACCTGGTCTCGCCCCTCAAGGACGCCTCGGGAACCGTCTGGGGGGGGACGCCGAACCCCAAGTTCCGTTCGAGACCATGGGCATCCCCCTCCGCCAGGGACGCGACTTCACGGACCGGGATGGGAGCGAGGGCCCGGCAGTCGTGATCGTCCGCCTCGCTGCTCTTGGTCTTTGGGCTCCTCGCCTTGGGAATGGCCTCGGTGGGGCTCTACGGGGTGATGGCGCAGAGTGTTACGCAGAGGGGCCACGAGATCGGCGTGAGGATGGCGCTCGGCGCGAGCCGCGTGGACATTGTGAAGATGGTCGTTGGGCAGGGCCTCTCGCTGGTCGCGATCGGCGGGCTGCTGGGCCTTGCGTTGTCCCTCGCCGTGACGCGCCTTTTCACCAGCCAGCTCGTTGGCGTTGCGGCCCACGACATCGGCAGCTTCGCCGGGACGGCCGGGGTTCTCGCGGCGGTCGCCCTGCTGGCGTGCGGCCTCCCGGCCCGGCGGGCCTCGAGATCGGATCCTTCCGCGGCGCTCCGGACCGAATGACGCGACGGGCGAGGCGCGCTCTGCGCGCCCGGTAATATCAAGGAATGCCGTCTTTGAAACCGAGCGTGAGGAGGACGCGAGTCCTCTTTGCCGTCGGCTGTCTCTCTCTGAGCACCCTGGCTTCCGCGCGGACCGCCTTGGGAGCCGCTATTGCGGGCGGCACCAGCGGCGGCTCGCGTTTCACGCTCGGGCTTTCTCCCGGGGGCTTCGAGAGCGCTCCCGAGAGGCGCCGCTTGAAGCTCGATCCGCCCGTGCCCCAGGAGTTCGGCTCCCGGCTGAGGTTGGGCCTGGACATCAAAGGACAGGATCCTGAGACCGGGGCGCGGCCGGCTCCTCTTTGGACCAAGCCGACGGTGCTCGTGACCTCGGGCGTCCTGATCGCGACCCCGATCATCAGCTACTTTGCCTGGTGGCGAGGGGATAGGAAATCCAGCTTCACGTTCGCGCGCGAAAACTGGTTCAGCAGGCATGCCTATGCGGGTGGCGCCGACAAGGCCTCGCACATCTTTGTTGGCTACGTGGCCCAGAACGCGCTGACGTCTGTCTACGAGAGGCTTGGCCACTCCCGGTCCCGCGCGGGTCTTCTGGCCTTGGGCGTCACCGCGGCGTCGGGCTTGTTGATCGAGGCGGGGGACGGCTTCTCGCAATATGGCGCGGCTTGGGAAGATTTCGTCTCGAACACGATTGGAGCCTTCGCCGCCTACGAGGTGGACCGCCTTGGGCTCTCCGACACGGTCGGCTTTCGCATGGGCTTCGTGAAGGCCCTGATTCCAGACCCCTGCTGTCGGTATGGGGGCTACGGGAGCGACTACTCGCGGGAAATCTACTCTCTCGATCTGAAGCTGTCGGGTTTCCTGCCGCGGATTGGGGTTGGGCCGGGTCTTGGGAGATTTCTCCTGGTTTCGTTGACCTATGGCTCCAAGGGCTATCGCTATTCACCGCCCGAATCGCGACAGCGGAATATCGGGATCGACCTGGGGCTCAACCTCCCGGAGATTCTGCGCGCCGTGGGCGTCAAGGACAGCACGTGGTGGGGGCGTCCGCTCCTCACGTTGTTGCAGTATTTCCGGGTTCCGTACACCGCGTTTGGCATCCGGTACGACATGAACAGCGGGAAGGTCTTGGGGCCCGACACGGGAGACCGCTTCAATCCGGGCACCATCTATTACGACTGAAAGGCGGCGCGGGACTAAGATGCCGGGTCCTGGTTTCTAGGAGGACCGCTATGAGCATCTCGAACTCTCCCCGCAGTGTCCTGATCTCCCGTCTCGTTGCCGTTGGTGGTCTGTGGATCGCCATGGCCGGCGCGCGACCCTCCCGCGCGATGACCTATGTGATGGTTTCCGACGAGGCGATGGTCGACGAATCGGGGGCGATCGCGGAGGTCGAGATCGAAGCGGTCTCCGCAATCGCCCGGGACGGCGTCCCATACCGGGAGTACCGCTGCCGGATCGTGCAAGGGCTCAAGGGCTCGCTCGGCGGCCGGGTCTCGGTCGTGGTGCCGGGCGGCGAGACCGGCTCCGGCCTGCGCACGGTCTTTCCGGGCATGCCCGAATTCGCGTTGGGCGAGCGAGCGCTTCTTTTTCTTGATCAGCTGTCAAGGGGGGTCTTCCGCCCCCGCCACGCTCTTCTCGGGGCCTTTCACGTCCGGACCTCGCCTTTGGGCGATGTCGCGGTCCGCGTTCTCGACAACGCGGTTGCGGTCCAGAGGACGCCTTCGGGAACCGTAACAGACACCCGCCAGGATCCCGCCCGCGACCTCAGCCGATTCGCCGCCTGGATCGCCGACCGGGTGAACGGCGGTCGAGGCGAGCCGGATTACCGTCTCAGTGAAAGCGAAGGCGTGTCGCGGGCGATTGGCGACTACACGTTCTTCACCTACACCGACGGGCGCCCGCTTCGCTGGTTCGAGTTCGATGCCTCGACTACGGTGAACTGGCGAGCCTACTCGGCCGGACAGGTCGGCCTGTCTGGCGGCGGCTACAGCGAGTTCCAGACGGCCCTGAACATCTGGACGAACGACCCCGCGACGTCGATCAGATACGGCTATGCCGGGACCACGACGTCCACGAGCGGGCTCTCGATGACCGACGGCGTGAACGCGATCCTCTTCAACGACCCCACGGGCTTCGTCGGTCCCTACAACTGCGGGTCGGGCGGCGTTCTCGCGAGCGGCGGGCCGACTTATCAGATTGCGCTGACAAACTTCCAAGGCCAGACCTATCACAAGATCGTCGAGGCAGACGTCGTTGTCAACGACGGGATCAGCTGCTTTTTCTCCTCGAGCCCAAATGCCTCCAAGGCGGCCGAAGAGGTGTTCGCCCACGAGCTTGGGCATACGCTCGGCTTGAGCCACTCCTGCGGCGACGGCCCAAGCGGCGCCTGCAACACGACCGACAAGGACCAGGCCTTAATGCGGGCCTTTGTGCACAACGACGCCCGCGGCGGGACGCTTGGAAACGACGACAAGGCGGGCATTCTGGTTCTCTACCCCAACGTGGGCACGAGCTGCACGCCGAGCGCGACCGTAATGTGCCTCAACAGCAACCGATTCAAGCTCGAGGGGACCTTTCGGGTTCCGGCCGGAACCACCATGAACGCCAATGTCACCACGATCCCCGGCGTGACGGACTCGGGGCTCTTTTGGTTCTTCTCTTCCACGAACCTCGAGATGTTGATCAAGGTCTTGAACGCGTGTCCCCTCAACAGCCGCTATTGGGTCTTCTACGCGGCGACGACCAATGTCGAGTTCACAATCACGGTCACCGATACGCAGACCAGCACGGTCAAGACCTACTCAAATCCGCTCGGCCTCGCCGCCCCGCCCATTCAGGACACGGACGCGTTCGCGACGTGCCCGTAAGGGAGAAATGGGTTCTCCCGCCGTGTAATTGAAGAGGCTTCCTCGGCCTCCTCTTGGTCGACATGGTGCTCGACCTGCAATTGATATGCGGACGCTCAAATGTCACGAAGGCGATCGAAGAGTGCCCTGGCGTGGGGGCAAGCGCTTGCCACGAGATGGGGGTTGAGTTTGGCGAGAAGCTCGTAGGAGACTTTGCCCTTTGAATACGGCCGCCTGCAGGCAGCTGTCACGAGATCCAGAGTCTCGACAATGGTGTCTTTCGGGACAGCCTCCAGCATGGGCCATTGCTTGATATGAGCCTCCCTTAGGGCCGCCCCAAAGTAGTTCCTCAGAAGATCGCGGTCCGCGAGAAACCACGTTTCCATCAGCTGGACCATTAAGAAAACCTGGCCTTCAGCCGCTCCTGAAGGACGCTCCCATCCGTCGCGCGACCTCAGGTGTTGCCATGCCGAATGTCCATAGGTGACCGGGCCCTCGCTGTCGACAAGCAGAAGAGGGAGGACGTCACGCCGAGGTCCTCTGACGGCCGTCGTAAACAAATCGAAGGTCTGTGCGCGGCCCTTGCCCCGCACGACCGCCGGGAGCCGTCCGCTCAAGCCAGCAGCGATGAAGAACTGCCGCCATCCCTTTCGAAACAGAGTGTCGTGGAATTGGCCCTCGCCACCTCCTTCGATGTACACCCTCACGTTCACCACCGGTTGCCTCCGAGCTCGCCTTTGCTCCAAAGGTCGCCCAGTGTGTATCTGTTCAACCAGTCTGTGAGCGACGGTCCTTCGAGCCTCCGTAGTCGGGACTCTCCATTCTCTTTCTCACAAACGACTACGCTCTCCGGCTTCTCCGAAAGGGCGTCGACCAGCATGCGGGAGTGCGTCGTGACGACAAGTTGCGTGCGTTCGGACGCATCGCCCAAGAGCTCGGCGATGTGCGGCATGATATCCGGATGCAAGCCCAGCTCGGGCTCCTCGATCGCGATCAATGGCGGCGGCTCTGGGTCTAACAGAATTGCGGGGAGGCTGAGATAGCGAAGTGTTCCGTCGGACAGCCGCGTGGCCGGAATCTGACGACCCCCGCTCTCCTCAAGCAGAAGCAAGACGTTTCCGCCTTCGATAGTCACGTGAATGTCCTCAATAAGTTGCTGGAGCGATTCGGTCAGCCGGCCTTTTACCCGTGCTCGGATCCTCAAAAGCACAAGCGCAAGGTTCTCGCCGCCGTCACTCAGGGAGTCGCTTCGGCCTTGCGCGCTTCGCTCTCGCCGGACTCCCGCCGCCGGACCGAAGGTCCAGCTTCTGTAAAGCCGTATTCGGTCGTACTGCTCCTGAAGCCTATGGAGCACGGGATACCGCTGGGGTCACGTACCTGGGAAAGAATGGACTCCTCTGGCTTCACGCTCTCGCGCCTTAGACCTCGGCTCTTCTGAGAGAAGTCGTTGAGCGCGGGATGCCCGGCCTGAAACCGATAGTAGAAATACGGCTCCTTCTGGCCGGGGTGCGCGTGTTCGTTCTCGATGCGTTCGTCGGCGACCTCGAATCGATCCCCGTGTTCGGTGATCTCGAGAACGTGTCGAATCGGCATCCGCCCTTCTGGGTAGTCGATACTGGCGTCAACGGTCGCTCTTCGCGCGGCCCCCGGACCTTTCCAAAGCCATTCCCTGACGCCGCCCATCTCCTTGACCGGCTCAGGCAGCTTGGTCGGCGACGCCCTGAGTAAGGAAAGGACCTCCAAGAGGTTGGACTTGCCGGAGCCGTTTGGGCCGATCAGCACATTCAGCGGCCGGAGAGGAAGGTCTATGCCTTCCGGCCCGAAAGACAGGAGACCCGAGACCCGCAACTGGTGAATCAGCACAATCTCTCCTTTAGCCCGCTCCAGGCTCGCGCAGCCCCTTCTCGTAAAGCCGCCCCACGACTCCCGCCATGAGCTTTCGTGGCAGGGCCGCGGCCAGCGCCAGGCTCAGCTTGTTGGCGCTTCCAGGGACGCTCACGAAGTCGCGCCTTCGAAACGCCTCGATCGCGAGCCGCGCGCAGGTCTCGACAGGCATGATTCCGACGTCGCCGGGCTTGGCGATGCGTGAGGTTCCGGACTTCTCCAGCATCTCGGTCGCGATGCCGCCGGGCAGGAATGTGGTGACGGAAAGGCCGAGATCGCGCACCTCGTATGCGAGGCCCTGTCCGAATGAGGTGAGGAACGCCTTCATCGCCGCATAGTCGGTCTGATAGGGAACCGGCATCGAACCGGCCAGGCTGGAGATCAGCAAGAGGCCGCCCGAGCGGGCGCGTTCCGCGAGGTGCGGCACGAACAGCCTTGCGAGCTTCACGGGAGAAAGCACATTGGTCGTGAGCAGGGTCTCGAAGGCATTCCAGCGGAGCTCGAGGAGCTTACCAAAGTACGTCACGCCGGCGTTGAGAATCACGGCCTGAACGTCGCGGCCAAGGGTCGCCTCGGCAAAGAGACGCTCGGCCTCATCCAGCCGGCTCAGGTCGGCGGCGACGGTCACGGCCGAGATGCCGTGACGTGTTTGAAGTTCCAAGGCAAGCGCTTCGAGGCGCTCCTTTCGGCGGGCGGTGAGGATCAGGTTCGCGCCGTGGTCTTTCGCGAGATGCCTTGCCATCTCGGCGCCGAGGCCGGAGGAGGCCCCGGTGATCAGCGTGAAGCGGCCTCGGAACCCGAGGGGTGGGAGCGATTTGGACACGCTGGCGCCCCGCGCCTATGGAATCAGACTGTCGGCAAGCTGGTTCAGATAGACCTCGATGTTGGTGTATCCGGAGACGCCTGTGAGGGGCACTGAGAGGCCCGTCCCGTTGTTGTCGGGCACGTTCGGATCGAGGCCGTTCGCGATCTCCCAGCTGTCGGGCATGCCGTCTCCATCGGTATCGAGCGGCGCCGCCGGCGGACTCGGGTTGACCGCGAGAGCGTCCCCCGCGGGGTTCTGATCGAGCGGCGCGGATTCGAATGTGCGCGCCGAGACCCGAGCCAAGAGGCGTGTGTCCATGGCATCTCTCGGGCGCGCGCCGACGCGGGCGAGCAGGAAGTCGAGAAGCGAGGGGCCGCTTGGCTGAGTGGTAATCGGCGGAAACGGATGGCGCGTCGACTGTGCGAAGAATGGAGGCGCTGCCGGGTTTGGATAATCAACCTCTCCGTTGGCGACCGCCTGTCCAAACCCGTTGCAACAATAGATGAGCTGATAGTCCTGGACCGTCGGGAAGCGGTTGATCCGGTTGTCCTGAAAGAACATTCTGGTCTCGCTTCCGACGGGAGGTCCGACGAAGGTCAGCATGCCGTGGTCGAACGCGGGGGCTCCGAAGAAGTAGTTCCCAACCAGGTTGAGATTGTAATAGATGGACGGACCCGCCGGGTCCGAGTTGACTCCGGAACCGTGGTTGACCAGCATCGGGCGGCGCGGGTCGTAGGCGACGTTGTTGGTCAAGTCCAGGTCCATTGTGGAGCCCGCCGCGCTTGGAATGTTTTCGCGGGAGAGCTCCGGCAGGCGTCCAAAGATCCGATTCCACATGTTGTGATGGATCGAGAGCCGCGTCAACGGGAAGCCGCGCACGGGATCCGAGTAATTGAGCAGCATGCCGCCGAACTCGACGTGGTCGCCGAGGGTCTCGGCGAGCAGCGTGTGCTGAATCGTGACGTCGCTCGACAGCGAGATTTGGATGGCTTCATCGTTCGCGTTTCCGATCGACACGTGGTCCACAATGCCCAACTTCGCGCGATGAAGGCGCAGGCCGTCGTCGGCATCCGGCTCTCCCGCGGGTCGGAGGCGCAGGTGCCGGACAATGAAGTTACGTGGCGCTGACGTCGGAAGCGGACAACCCTCAGTCTCGCAAACCGTGTCTCCCTGAATGTAGAGACCGCGCAGGATGACCCCGCCCGGCGAGGTCTGGCCGGCGATGGTGACGTCT
>WBZQ01000444.1_pt1 | contig 33057 bp, 23 predicted proteins | sample 5204251 | NCBI WGS metagenome assembly WBZQ01 (sample SAMN12412402, study PRJNA552823) | activated sludge metagenome | isolation source: activated sludge from nitrification reactor of wastewater treatment plant... | place: USA: Virginia | collected 2017-09 | reverse complement strand
AGGGAATGTAGTCGCGCCCCAGCACGATGTTCTCTTCGAGCGTGCCCTCGAACAGCGACAATTGGGAGTCCAGAATAAACCCTCTGAACCGATTGACGGAGTCCAGATTCAGGTGGCGGAGGTCGACACCGTTGTAACGGATGACTCCGGCCGTCGGTGACTCCAGCCCGCCCAGGACCCGAGCCAGCGCCGTTTTGGCCATGGTCGTATCCGCATAGATGCCGATCTTTTCTCCCGGCGTGATTTCCAGGTTGAACTGATCGAAGATCGCCGGTCCACCGGCGGGCGCGAACGTAAGGTCTTTGCAGGTGACGCGAATGCCGTGCACGGTCGGATCCGGCAGGGGGATGGACAGCGTCGCGGCATCCTGGTCTTTCGGCAGAGAGAAGAGGAAGCTGAGTTCGGTTAAGGCAGTGAGGAAGTAGTAGATATGCCCCATCCGCTTCACGACTCCATCGAAACTCGACAGAATGCCGCTCACCACGACTTCGGCCGCGACAAATTGTCCCAGCGTCAACTGGCCGATACCCAGCAACCACCCGGCGGTCGCGATGAGACCGCTATGCGCTAGGGCCTGCCAGCCGAGCGATCCGAGATACTGCCGGATCAGAATGCCAAACCGGGTCTTGCGCACATCGACATAGGTGTCCAGGAGTTCGTCGGTTTTCTTGATCAGCAGTGCCTGGCTGTCGGTCGACTTGAGGTGGAGCAGGTTATAGGCGATTTCCTGGAACCAATGGAGCGTGTCGTATTTGGCATGAGAGAGCTCGAGATCGGCTTTGAGGCCGCCGTGACTCATGAGGAAAAACACGACGTTGAACCCCAGTAGCAGAATCGCGTTATACAGCAGGAAATAGGGGTGATAGAAAACCAGGATCGTCATGCCGACTGCGCCGCCGACAATCACGTTGATCAGGTCGACCAGCAGGACCGAGACGGCCCGCTGCATGAGAATGGTTTCCATGAAATAGTTCGCGAAGCGAGGCTTGAAGCCTTGGTAGCGAAGATGCGGGAGCTGCTGGGCCATGGCGATCGCGACGCGGGCGAAAATGCGGCGCTCCAGCACTTCCACTGCGTAATATTGTAGGGCTCGAAACGCGCCGACGAAGAGCAGGGCCGCCACCATCACCGCCGCCAGCGTGACGATGGTGATGGGCTGCAGGGCGAAGGCGAATGTGTTGACGAGTTCTTGAACGGTGAGCGGAACGATCAGCGCGAAGAGCCCGATGGCGATGGAATACGAAACAATAAGACCGAGGATCCGTCGTTCGAGGCGGAACAGGAGGCCCAGGTGGCCGACGACCGTTTGGAAGATATTGCTCTGGTTGCCGGATTGATCCTGGGCCATCCTGGTACCCTTGTTACAACTGGCCGGGCCCTGTTGTTGCGGTCGGCGGGGGCTGTCTCGCGTCGCGAGCCCGTGCCGGCGCAGACAGACTGCGCTGGTTAAAACCTATCAGAGAGGGCCATAAATTGCCACTACTTGGACAAGCTTGCCCCGACCCGATAGTTGACCGGCATGGCGGAAGGCTGGCTTCGTGCCCATGAGCCGGTTGCCCATTGATACAGCGCCAAGGCCTTTTGATAATCGGCCTTCGCCCGCACGAGTTGCATCTCGGAATCGACCGAATTGCGTTCGCGAAGGTTGACGAAGAGCACGCTGGTCGCTCCCAAGCTAAAGCGGAAGCGCTCGCCTTCCTCCAAGGTCTTGGCCATACGGAGGGATTCTGCGGCGGCCGCGACCCTTTCTTTTGCCCGCTCGATCGCCGACATCGCATTGTCGACATCCACCACAACTTGCTGCTCCCGGTACTTCTGCACCAGCACCAGTCGGTCGGCTTGGGCTTGAGCTTCCATCACCTCGCCGCGGCTTCGACGTTGCAGGATCGGGATGCGCAATTCCGCGCCGAACCGATACCCGAGGCCGAGTACGAATTTTTCAGGGGCACGCGCCGGCGCAGCTTCCAGATCAAGGCTGGGCAGGAGATTGTTTTTGGCGAGTTCCAGATCGATGTTGTTCACCTTGGCTTCAATATCGACTTCGCGGATTTCCGGCCGTTCGGCTTTCGCTTGTAATTTATCGGCTTTGATGGCTTCCGCCGTGGGAGGCGCCGTCGCCGGCGGGAAGTCAGGCACGCGCTCAAGTTGCGGGGCAGTCGGTACTTGGTTTTCCCAAAGGAACATCGACATCTTGTACTGTTCCTGCTCCACGGCACGCTGCGCGGCGATGGCGACTTCACGGCGTCGCTGCACTTCCTGTCCGGCTTCGACCACATCGAGCGGCGCCACGGCACCCGCCTTGGCTCTGCCCTCAACCTGCCTCAACCGTTCCTCCGCAATTCCGAGAGCCCGGCGCTGCACATCCACGAATTTTGCGGCCGATACCCAATCCCAGAACTGCGTGGCGGCCGCCAGAAAGAGATCCTGGCGTGTTTGGGATATCTTCACTTCGGCCCGGGGATCGGCGAGTTCCGAGCGTTGTAGCTCGGCATTCTCGGGATTGATCATCAGCCCTTTCAGTAAGGGGAGGAACCCGCCAAGAATGACCTGTTGGTTCCCATTGCCGAATGAAAGGTCGGGAATCTTGGCATCCCCGATGGCCTGGCGAACGCCCGCGCTGCCCCGGAACCCCCAGGGGGTTCGCGCTTCAACCAAGGTATCGTTGAATCCCACGCTTTGCGTTTTGCTGGTGCCTTTGTCGATAAACCGTTCGATTTCCGTATCGTTGACCAGGACGGGCTCGAATGCGCCCAGGGCCTTGAGCATCTTGCCGCGCGCCGACACCTTTTCGGTTCCGGCTCCTTTGAGTAACGGATGGGAACGATCGATCCAGGCATGCACTTCGTTGAGGGACAGCGGAATCGGTGGAAGGGCTTTGGCTTTTGCGGTCTCTTCTGCGGCCGCATTCGTGTCTGGCAGCCAGCTCACTGCACAGGCTGCGATGACCAACACCCCAGCATAGTTTCTCATGAGGCGCACTCCTTTCTGCAATCAGAGGAAAGAGAATAAGCGTCGAGGAATCTCATCGTTCCCGCATGGGCCGGGAAGGCGGGGATGGGTTACTTGGCCCCGCGGCCGGCTTTTGGCAGGAGTGTGTCGATCAGGCTCGGAGGCCGTTCCTGGTAGTCGGGCGGGAAGAGATTGAACCGGCGCCACAGTTCGTACCAGAGCGGGACCCGGTTAAGAATGACCCAGCCCATCGCTTTGGTTCCCTGGCGAACATGTTCCTGGGGCGGCCATGGACGCTCCTCAAGGTCGGGAACGACCCAGAAGCGGAAATTGCCCTTGCCGTCGTCAACCTGGTCGATGACCTTGATGACCCCCGTATACGTGCCGGCCATCATTTCCGGCCAGGCCGGCAATGGGATGGCGGGGATTCCGTAGAAAAGAATTTTGACTTTTCGTCCGACGTTCAGCAACGGGGCATCAATACCATCGGCGACCATTTCAATGGCCTTATCCGTGCTGTTGGGAGAAATTCTGACCAGCTTTTCGCCGGGTCGCACGGTTTCTCCCGCCCCGGCTTGCGCCATCTTGACCACGGTGCCGTCCATGGGCGCGAGAATCCGACTGGCCACCCGTCGTTGGTTGGCATTGGAGAGGCGCAAAGACACATCCGCCACTTGATCGGCGGCGCGCGCGGCTTCTCCGATGGAGGCATCTCGGGCGGCTTCAGCCTCCAACAGTCGTTGGAGCACTTCGGCGCTGACCTGTTCCCGTCCGAAGCTCGAGGCTTTCATCGCCTGTTCGGCGGCCCTGAGACTTGCTTGTGCGGCCTTCAGATCGGCCTTGGACGCAATGGCTTGCTGAATGCTGACTTCCAATTCGCGTTGCGAGACGAGCCCTTCGCTGACGAGTTGTTTGTGTCGATCGACATTCAGCTCAGCCGTCGCGACGGCGATTTTCGCCACTTCAACCTTCTGGTAGGCCTCGCGCACCTTGCTGTCGGCTTCCTGCACGCGTGCACCAGCTGACGGCACGGCTGCCTTCACGAGATTCTGCATTTCCTTAATGCGCTTATCGAGCTGATCGGCGCGGCTCAGTGCGGCCTTCCGGGTGTCTTCCAGCGCCTGTTTGCGCTGTTCCAACAGGTTCAGGAGATCCGGGGCCATGAAGTTCGGGTCGTAGTCGTCGAGTTCGAGGATGACGTCGCCGGCTTTCACCCGCACGCCTTCGAAAATGTGCCATTTCCTGATGCGGCCGGTGATCTGGGCTTCGACATCCTGTGGGCGCTCAAAGGGAGTGTAGGCGGAAAGCTGTCCCGTGACGGTAATGGTTTGAGTCCAGGGGACGAAGGCCACGATCAACATGAAGAAGCCGACCAGGAGGATTGCCAGCCGGGAGGAGAATCGCAACCGTTCGGGGATTTGAACCGCTTCCCAGGATTGCAGCTTGGTCGAGGTCGCCAAATCATCGACGGCCATTTCATCCAAGCCGGTGCGCTGGGTGACCAGAGAGCGAAATCGCGTTTTGAGCCCTTCACGAATACGCTGCACGTGACCCCTCCAGAGCGCGACCCATGATGAGGATACGCACTGGTAGTCATCATAGTGGAAAACAAAGGAATTGGTCAATTCAATGAGGTGTTCCGCCGTCTCGTAACTTGACCCTTTGGCGCGAGAACGGCTATGGTTCGCGGCATCGTCTTGTCGTTCAGCCAGAGGTGGGGCAGCCATGTCGAAGAGCCGTAATGCCGTGCGCGCGTCTGTCGGGGTGTTGGGTGGAAGCACTTCGGATTTTCCCATTCTTGAGAAGGCCGTGGCCATGCTCAATGAGCTCGGGATTCCGAATGAGCTGTTGGTGGTGTCGGCGCACCGTACTCCTGATCGCCTGTTTGCCTATGCCGAGCAGGCGGTGGAGCGGGGGATTCAAGTGATTATCGCCGGTGCCGGGGGCGCGGCCCATCTCCCGGGGATGTTGGCGGCGAAAACGCCACTGCCTGTCATCGGGGTGCCTATTCCGACTGAAAATCTCCGCGGCCTGGATTCACTGCTGTCCATCGTTCAAATGCCGCGAGGGATTCCGGTTGCCACCGTGGCAATCGGTGGGGCCGAAAATGCCGCGATCTTGGCTGCGCAGATCCTCGGGTTGCAGTCGGCGACCATTCGACAGCGTGTTGAAGGATTTCGTGCGGCACAAACGCAGCGCGTGCTCGACTCGCAAGATGACGCCAGGCTCTCTCCTCCTTTCCCGGTGAAACGAAGTTCCCGAACGAGCCGCCGACCGTGAACGCAACCGTCATCGAGCCAGGCGCGACTCTGGGGGTGCTTGGAGGCGGGCAGCTGGGTGCCATGTTTGTCGCCGCGGCTCGACGGATGGGGTACGCGACTGCGGTGTGGGATCCAGACCGTGACGCTCCAGCCCACCGTATCGCCGATCATTCGCTGATCAATCCCTTCGAAGACGCCGATGCCCGCCGTGAATTCACGCGATTGGTGCAGGCTGTGACGTATGAATGGGAGAACATCCCAGCCGACCTGTGTGAGCAGTTGGAGCGCGACGTACCGGTGCGCCCATCCAGCCGCGTACTACGAGTGATTCAAGATCGCATCGAGCAGAAGACGTTCCTGCGGGCTCAGGGATTGGCTGTCCCGGCATTTTGCGCCGTGACCTCGCCGGAGGAACTCGGCCGGCAGGTCACGCCTGGCTATCCTCTGGTGTGCAAGACCGCCACGGCCGGATATGACGGCAAGGGGCAGTGGAAAGTCACACGAGCGGAGGACTGCCTCGCCGTGCAGCAGGAATTGGCCAGAAACGCGAGGCCGGGATCGCGGTGGATCCTCGAAGAGTGGCTACCGTTTGAGCGCGAGGTGTCGATCCTTGTCGTGCGAGGGGTCGACGGCGTATCGCGGACCTACCCATTGGTTGAAAATGTCCACGAAGACGGGATTTTGCGCCAGACGACGGTCCCTGCGGATGTGTCGACGGCGGTGGCCGAGGTGGCGGCGAAGATGGCCAGAGACGCCGTGCAAGCCCTGGATGGCGTGGGGGTCTTTTGTGTGGAACTGTTTCTCATGCCCGATGACCGGGCACTCATCAACGAGGTTGCCCCCCGTCCCCATAACTCCGGTCACTATTCGTTGGATGCCTGTACGGTGTCGCAATTTGAACAACAGGTGCGGACCCTCTGTGGGCTGCCGCTCGGGGAAATCCGGTTGCTCAGTCCCGCCGTCATGCTCAACCTCATCGGTGACGACGTCCGTTTGGCGACCGCCGTGCCCTCTGCGCTGGATCTGTTGAGCGAGCCGGGCGCGATTCTTCATCTGTACGGAAAACGAGCGATTCGCCCAAAACGGAAAATGGGACACGTCTCGTTCCTCGCTGCCACTCGGGCGGAGGCGCTTGCCAAGGCCGCGTCATTCCGTGCCCGACTGTTGACTTCTTCTTGTTAGGTCGACCAGTTCCGTAAGAACGATGAGCTGTCGTGGCGCTCGTGCTCGTTGCTCTCCATTTGCGCAATCGACTGGCCTGACGATTGTTCGTTTTTGTGAGGCCGGCTGTCGACTCTGATCGTTCGTGGACAGGCCGTCGTGTCCCTTCCCTGCAATTGCGATGATTTGCCGCCTGTCGGATGCGGTATAGGATTTGCTCAACCACTGCCTGGTTCCCATTCTTCCACTGAGGGTAGGCGCAGCGGTGAGTCCTCCACGTTCCTCTTCCGAAGTCGATCGAACCAGACGTCACGCAACCGGGCGAGGGTTGGGCCGACTGCTCTCCCATTTCCGAACCCGCACGATCTTCCTTCAGAGCCTGGTCGCCGGCATTCTGTCCTACGAACTTTTGGTCAGCGATGACACCGTGTTCGGGTATGCGGTCAGCCGCATGCTGGCGCTTGCGTTGATCCTGCTCAGCGCCGGGATCATGGTGTTGCCCAGGGCCGTGCTTGAACGGGGCTGGTTTCCCGGTGCGCTGATCAGCACGAATACGCTGTTGGTCACCGGTACGATTTACCTCTCGGGTGCGGCGAGTTCTGAACTGTACCTGACCTATTTTCTTCTGCTGCTGATTGCTTCGTCGGCCCCCTCACTCAAGCAACTGCTCGGTCTCTCGATGATTATCTGTGCCGGATACGGGGTGCTTGTGTATGAGAACACGATGCAGTCCGGTACCCTGGCCGTGGGGCATGTGCTGGGGATTCCCGTCTTGCTGATCATGTCCGTCTTTTACGGGTTGACGCTTGAGACGGTGACTGCGGAGCGACGGCGTAACCGGCTTCTACGGGAGGATGTGCACGAGTTGAAGCAGTCCGAACAGGTGCTGGAGGAACGACGCTCACAGCTGGAGACGCGCGTGCAGGGACTGAAGCAGGGATTGTCCCGCGCGAACCAGGAAATTCGCCAGGGGCAGGTCGAACGTACCGGGTTGGAACGGCAGTTGCGCGAGGCTCAGAAGTTCGAGGCGGTGGGCCGTCTGGCTTCCCGATTGGCACACGAATTCAACCAGGTGTTGGCGGTGATCGGGAGTCAGACCGGCGTCATTGTGTCCCGGTTGAAACCCGGCGATCCCTTGCATGGGCCGGTGGAGGAGATTTTTCGCAGCGGAGAACGCGCGGCGGCGGTCACGGCGCAGCTCTTGGCGCTGCAAGTGCACGAAACCACAGTGCGGGATACCTTGTCACTGGGGCCGGTGCTCGAGTCGATGCGGCATACGTTTGACGGGCTGCTTCCAGAGCGGATCGACGTCCGTGTGCCGGATCCGTCGGTGCCTGTGCTGGTGGAGATTGGGTACGATCGGCTGGAGTACCTGTTGCTCCATTTAGTCGCCAATGCCAGGGATGCGATGCCGAAGGGCGGACGGGTGGATATCGCGGTGGAGGTGGTGTCCGGTGAGCTGCTGCCTGCCGAACAGTTGGAGAAGAATCCCCGGAAACGGATGGCCAGAATTTCTGTGAGCGACAGCGGCGGAGGCATGAACTCGGACGTGCAAGCGCAGATGTTCGAGCCGTTTTTTTCGACAAAGGAAACTCATGCCGGACTTGGGCTGACGCTGGTGTATGGCATTGCACGTCAATATGGGGGAACGATTGACGTGCAGAGCCAACCGGGACAGGGCACGACCGTCCGCGTCTACCTGCCTCTAGTGGAGCGCAACGGGGTGGTGCGTGATACCCGGGTCCTGCGCGAAGCGGTATCAAAGGGGGCGGAGACAGTGCTGGTGGTGGAGGAGGACGAGATTGCCAGGAAGCTGGCCTTGTCGACGCTCCATTCTCACCGGTATCAGGTGTTGGAAGCGGCGTCGGCTGTGGAAGCCTTGCTTGTGGCGCAGCAGCATAGCGGCCCGATTCATCTCACGGTCAGCCACCTTTCGCTATCGGAGATCAGCGGGCGCGAGCTGGCGAAGCGCCTGGTGCTGCAACATCCGAAGATGAAAGCCTTGTTCGTCTCAGGGTTTTCTGACGACACGATTGCCAGTCATCGGGTGAATAAAAAGTACTTCTTGCAGCAACCCTACCGTCAGCACGATCTGGCCGAAAAGGTTCGCGAGTTGCTGGATGCGTGAGCCACAGCATCCCTGAACGCTCCTGAGCACGAGAGGAACGCGGTGGAGTGAGTCGAGCGGCGACGACTAGTCGCGCCAGGATCTTGGACGGGTGGGGGCGAAGAACCGCACCTCAGGCCGTTTGAAGAAGCCGATCAGGAACATCCCCGCGATAAATCCGCCGATGTGCGCGAAGAACGCCACTCCGCCTCCTTGAGCCCCGAGGCTCGCGCCACCATTCAGCAGCTGCATCACGAACCAAAATCCCAAGACCAGACCCGCCGGGACATAGGTCGTTCCCACGACCGGGGCCAATAACAACACGCGGGCATGCGGAAACAGCAGCAGATAGGCGCCCAGGACGCCGGAAATCGCCCCGCTGGCGCCGACCATGGGAACGGTGGAGGTCGGGTCGGTGAGGGCGTGGCTGAGCGCCGCGAGCATTCCGCAGGTCACATAGAAGACGACAAATCTGCCGTGTCCCATGATGTCCTCGATGTTGTTCCCAAAGACCCAGAGGTAGAGCATATTGCCAATCAAGTGCATCCAGCTGCCGTGGAGAAACATGCTCGTGAGAATGGTGGCGTAGGAAGGAATCGCAACGATATCCGGAGGGAGCGTCGCCTGGCCGAACACAATGGAGGGGATGGCGCCGAATCGATAGACGAACGTTTCGCCGGTGGTCGGACCGAGGGAGTTTTGGTACAGAAAGACGAGGGAGCAGGCGACGATGAAGGCGATCGTGACGACCGGTGTCCGTTCGGTCGGGTTATCGTCACTGAGCGGCAGCATCGCAATCCTACGAAGCGAGGGCCGTCACGGCCCCGGGCGCGGGAGCCGGGGGTTTAACGGCAGTGCCCCATCGGCTTGTAACGGAACCGAGAACCCGGCGGCGTGTGTATGGCCGCCGCCACCAAAGGACGCCGCAATGGCGCCCACATCGGTCCCATCTTCACGTGAGCGCATGCTGTAGTACCGTCGTCCGTTGCGGTCATGCCAGATTAGGCAGAACGGGTGGTCGGCGGAGAGCCGCTCGCCGATTTGGCTGGTCAAGGCCGCGCTTTGCACCGCTGGAATCATCACCCCTTCGAAGTGGACCAGCGTCGCATGGGACGCGAGCTTCGTAACGAGTTCGTTTTCGTATCGAAGGATAGCCCGGCCTTCCCGTTCGAGCTCCGTTTGCTCGAAACTGCTCCATAGCTCGAAGTTGAATGGATAGGATGCGAGTGCAGCGCTGATTTCACGGCTGTTCGGGAGCGCCCAGTTCCAGAGATCCTTGTCCTGAATGTAGCGCAACAGCCAGGGGGCTGGTTCATCATGGGCCCATTCCCATCCCAGCACAGCACCGGACTTCTTCAGATCGAAGTAGGCATAGGGCAGGTCGGCCAGGGTTTGTTCGGCGGTGATGTGATGGTCGAGGACCACCAGGCTGGCTGCGTCCTTGGCCATGGCCTCAAGCGTCGGCCTGGCATAACTGAAGTCGACAATGACGACGTGATGTCCTGCCAGGTTGGTCGGCGGGGCCTCGCCGTGCTTGACGGGTCGATATTCCGCATGGGGATAACGACGCCAGATTGCCCAGGCGGCACCGAATCCATCCGCACATTCCGCGTGATACAGAATCAGGGTGGGAGGGGCGGCGGATAGGCCGCGCATGGTGGCTGCACTCATAAGCACGTCACCATATCATGTCCCTTTGTGGAGACTAAAGGGCAATCTCGTTCGAACGGATCGATGGCGTCGCTGACCAGTCTCCCGGAGACAGCCGTTATGCGGTCGCGGGCAAGTGGTTGAGGTGGTTGATCAGCTGCCGCAGGCGTCCGGCGTTGCGGCGATTGAAGGAGAAGGTCAGCCGTGCCAGATCCTTCAACCCCGGTTCATCCATCTCTTCCGGGAGGGACGGCCGTTGCTCGAACGTCCCCTCTGTGAGCATGTCTTTAAACTGCTCCTGGATGTCCGCGACTTGCGCCTCAGTGAGCGGAGTTTTTAACCGTATGGCCAATTGTCGTCCCACGAAGCGGAGCGAGTGATAGCGTCGATAGAATGTGCGGATTTCCGTCACGGCGTCTTCCACATTGTCGACGATGGTGAAGAGCGAGAGATCTTCCGGGTTGATGAGCCGCCTCTTCAACAGTTGGTCGGTGATGAACGAATTCCAATGATTCCAGTAGTCGCAGCCCGGGGCCTGAAGGCAGACAATGGGCTTGGGATCGCTCTTGCCCGTCTGCACCAGAGTCATGATCTCGAATCCCTCGTCGTGCGTGCCGAACCCTCCGGGAAAGAGGGCGATGGCATGAGACTCTTTCTGGAACATGAGCTTGCGGGTGAAAAAGTATTTGAAGGTGACCAATTTGGGATCGTCAGCGATGACCGCATTGGCGCCCTGCTCGAAGGGCAACATGATGTTCACCCCGAAACTGTGTTCGCGGCCGGCTCCCTCTTGTGAGGCGCGCATGATCCCGTCGGCGCCGCCGGTGATGGTCATGTAGCCTTCTTCCACCATGCGTCGGGCAAACTGAAAGGCGAGCTGGTAGTTAGGATCGTCGGCGGGCGTGCGGGCCGACCCGAAGACGCTGATTTTGAGGCGTTGTCGATACCCTTGAAAGACTCGGAACGCATGGCGCAGCTCTTTCAGGGCCCGATTGACGATTTTCAGGTCCAGGACATCCAGTTGCGATTCGGACAGCCGGATGACTCCGGCGAGAATTTCCTTCATCAGCGCTGCCTGGATGTCGTCATCGGGACGATCCAGCAGGGCGGTGATTTGTGTCAGTATTTCGTCTTTGGTCGGAGCCGGTTTGGAGCGGGCTGCAGGGGTTTTCATGAATGGTCACCTAACGCACGGTAAACTCCGGACGCGTATCGCCGGAGTAAGAAATGATAACAAGCCGGGAAGATGGACGCAAAACATTCATCGAAGGCGGGTCAGGGGAGGTCTGTTGCACGCGGAAGATTCTGCAGCACCCAGGCGCGAATTTTTGACTCATCGGAAGGGGGGAGAGACGAGAACTGGATGTCGACGCCAGGATACGTGCCGAGCATGCCCCGGTCTTCATGGAATTCCGGTTCATAACTGCTGTTGAGGATGGTGCCGCGCACGGAGAAGCTCACATCCGCTCCCGGAAGCATAAAGGAGAGCACGATCGTCGTGCCGGGCAGCAACAGGGTGCGACTTTCGATAAATGCCCCTACGTGGCTGAGCTGGCGGATGGTGGCGGTGTGTTTCGCACCTTCTCCTTCGCCGTTTGTCACCCGAACCGTTGCGGGAAGGCAGGTGTCGCACCGCTTCGGCGCCAGCGCGAGATCCCGCGCCGTCAGGATGCCGACGGGTTGCCCTTGTTTGGTGACGATCAGGAGGGATGCGCCGGTGGAGGCCATCATGCTGGTGGCGTCATCGAGAATCTGGTCGCATTCGACGGAGTGCACGGGCTTCGACATGATCGTTCGCACTTCCACATCGTGTGGTTCCAAGCCCTGCGCGACGACCTTTTTCACGATATCGCCAGAGGTCATGATGCCGAAGGTGGCCTCGCCGTCTTTGATCAACAGACAAGGCATCTGTTCCCGATCGAGGAGCAGGGCGGCTTCGCTGACAGAGACATCCCCCGGAATTTGTACGACGCCGGGTGTCATCATGTGGGCCACCATTGCGGTAGAAAAATGAGTCGGTTTGTCACGAAGCATCGCGCCGGTTCTGGTCATGATTTAAGCCTGTTTCTCGCCGTGAGAGGGGCTGACGTGTCGGCCCGGCGACCACCACGTCGAAAGAAAGTATATCAGATCGATTTGCCGGATCAGCTTCCCCATCTTCCCTTGTCAACCAAGAGGTTAGGCGCTTAGACTGCACATAAACTATAGTCACTATGGTTGCTTCAAAATATGCCAAATGTGAGCTGATGCAAAGCGAATTCACACAACGCGCGAACCATGTTCCTGCACTGGGTCCCGGGCTGTCGGTGGATGTCTATTCTCCCGAAGTGCTGCAGCTCGTTGGCGCGTTTGGTGAAGCGGGATTGCATCCCGGGTATCTGGAAGTCTTCAAGGCGACGACTTCGGCCATGCACTGGGTGCGGCGGCAGCTGCCGGGGATACCGTTGACCTATCACGGTGAAGGGCTCTGGACGACGCAACCCGATTTCCCCCGGAGTAACTCGGGACGGCAAGGGGTGGAGGAGGCCTGCGCGCAATTGGCTGCCCTGAACAGTGCGTGGCTCAATCACGAATGTGCGACGAAGCAGATGGCGGGCTACGCCTTTGGGACGTATTTGCCGCCGCTCTATACGGAACTGTCGGCCAGGGTGACGGCAGAGAACGTCACGTTTCTTCAAGGGCAGGTCGATGCGCTGGCGCGGCAGGCGGCAGTCGACCCCGCCCTGGTCTTGCTGGAGATGCCGCCGCTGACGTATTTCGGCTGTGGAGCCATCACCATTCCCCGATTCTTCCGTCTGGTGGCCGAGCAGTCGGCCTGCGGGGTTGTGTTGGACATCGGACACCTGTGGACCGTCTATCGGTATACCGGCGCTTGCCGTCGCCAGACGGTGGAAGCCTTTGTGGCCGAGTTTCTGGATGAATTTCCCATGGAGCGGGTGATCGAAATTCATGTCGCGGGATTGGCTGAGTTTTCGACAGGCGAGGAACGCGTCTCAACGGCAGGGGCAATTGACCGGCCATATTGGATCGATACGCATGGGGCACCCATCCCGGCCCTGCTGTTCGAGATGCTGGCCCAGGTGTTGGCTCACCCGCGCCTGCGTCGCTTAAAAGGGGTGGCTCTGGAAGTGGATACCAAGCCGATTGCGATGATTGTTGAGGAGTACCGTCGATTCGTCACGCGGTTTAGCACGTCCATCACTGAGGTGCAGCAACACGGACAGGCGGCATCGCATGTGTCCAGCTGTTCTGAGCCGGCTCTTGCCATCCATGAGGGAGGATCCCTGACGGCGGCTGAGCGCACGGAGCTACAACGGCAGTATCAGGCGTATGTTCGAGAGGTTGCTACAGGATCTGCGTTGCCCGCGACTGAGGAATGGTCTCTGCTGGGTGGAGCGAGTGAGGACCTGCTCCGGTATCGTACGACCTATCTTCCCTATGAATTACTGCACTGGGGGGGAGAGTTGCAGGACATGTTTCCCAAGACGTGCGGGTTGCTGGCGGAGGCTCAGGTCTCGCTGGAGCAATTTGTCCCTGTCTGGTTCAGTCGGCCCAGACCGGAGCAGGACGACTACGATTTTTTCCTGCTGAAAATTGATCGGTTCGTGGAGTTTGTGGAGCAGTGGTGTTCGCGGGCGGCGCTGGTCGCGAGGCAGGAGGCAGGTGAGTTACGGGATGCCTATCGCGCAGCGAATGAGCCGATCGGGTCGATGGGGGAGTGTGTATGAATTTCTGGAAGACCCTGCCGCAGCCGATTCTTGGTCTGGCCCCGATGGATGGGGTGACCGATGCGGCCTTCCGGCGTGTGGTTGCAACCGAAGGGCGCCCCGACATCACCTTTACCGAATTCACCAACGTCAATGAGATCTGTCGCGGACCGGATCATTTGCTGTCGTCGTTGATTTACAGTGACATGGAACGACCGATTGTCGCCCAGCTCTATGGCAAAGATCCGGAGCAGTTTTATCGCGCGGCGCAGGTGGTTTGCGAGCTGGGCTTCGATGGGCTCGATATCAATATGGGGTGCCCGTCGAAGAGTGTGGCTGCGTCCGGTTCGGGGGCGGCGTTGATCAAGACGCCGGAGCTCGCCCATGCGATTTTGCAGGCTGCCCGGCAGGGTTTGGAGGATTGGGCTGGTGGGCAATCCATTCATACGTTAGGATTTAAGCCGTCCCGCATCGAATTCATTCACGAGCTGAATCATCGGCGTTCCGGCTCCCCCGTCGTACCGCGCCGGCTGCTTCCGCTCTCCATCAAGACGCGGCTCGGGTTTGATTGTGTGGTGGTCGAACGATGGGTGGACCATTTGTTGGAAGCGCGTCCCGCAGCGATCACGGTGCATGGCCGTACGCTCCAGCAGATGTATCGTGGCGCGGCGGACTGGTCGGCCATTGCCGAAGCGGCGAAGCTGGCGCGCGGCACCGAGACGTTGGTGTTAGGCAACGGCGATCTCAACACCTTGGTGGATGCAGTACGTCGTGTGGCTGAGAGTCAGGTGCAGGGGGCATTGGTGGGACGGGGGACACTCGGTTGCCCATGGTTTTTCCGCGAAAAGGAGCAGGCGCGCCGGGCTTTCCGTGAGCAGCACGATCTCGCCACGCTGCCCGTCACGGCCTGGGAGCCGCCCGTCTCATTGAGCCATCGCATTCAGGTCATGCTGGACCATGCGCGGCAATATGAGACCATTGCCGGAGTAGAGCGCTTTCGCAGCCTTCGCAAACATCTCGGGTGGTACTGCAAGGGGTTTCCCCATGCGGCCGCCATGCGCGCGAAAATGTTTGGGGTGTCGACGGTGCAGGATGTTGAACGCATTATCGAAGAGTTTGGGCTGGTTCCCCGCCCGGATGATGCGGCGCCTCCCAAGTCTGTGCCACCTGCCGTTCACGTCGCCTTTCCTTGCGCGTCTTGACCCATGCGATTGATTCTCGCGTCCACCTCCCCACGCCGGCATGAGCTGTTGACCCTCTTGGGCCTGCCTTTCGAGGTGGTTGCGCCGCCGTTTATCGAAGAGGTGCAGGCCCATGTGCCTGCTGAGCAGCAAGCGATGACGTTTGCCACGGGCAAGGCCCGCTCCTGTCTCTCGATCTGTCCGGACGCGCTGATTCTGGGCAGTGACACGCTAATCAGTCTGGACGAGGAGGTCATGGGCAAGCCCGCTGACATAGCCGATGCCGAAGCCATGCTTCGACGGTTGGCCGGGCGGACGCACAAGATCGTGACCGCCGTCGCGCTCGCGGGGCCTGAGTCGGAGGCCTGTGAGGTGCGGCTCTCGACGGTGCTGGTCATGATGAAGCCCCTGGATGACGCTGCGCTGGCCGCCTATCTCCAAACGGGCGACAGCCTCGGGAAGGCCGGTGCCTATTCCATTCAAGGCGGAGGGGCGACGCTGATCGAGCGGATCGAGGGTGACTACACCGCGGCTGTGGGGTTGCCGCTGCGGTTGGTCGCTGAGCTGCTGCATGGACGCGGTGTGCCTTGCGGTGTGGATATTGAACAGCTCTACGCCCGCAAACCCTATCCCAATTGGCAACACTTTGGCGGCTAGCCTGGCTCAGTCAGGACCGCGGGTAACCGGCACTGACCTCCACGTGTTGCCGCAGATCGTCCATCCAGGTGTTCAGGCCGGCGAGATTGAAAAGGCCTTCTGAATCCTTTTACAATGCGCCCTTGTTCAGAGACGTGTGAGGGAGGTAGGCATGCGCGCTATTCATGGCAAGGTAGGTCTGCGTGGGCAGTCTCACGCGGTAGTTGGGCTGATCGTCGGAGCGGTGGTGTTGGCTGTGGCTGGGCCGACGTGGGCGATTGACGTCAAATTGTCCCCCGAGGAAGCAAGAAAGGCGCTCGAAGCAGGCCGCATTCCCATGGAAAAAGCTGCCTCGCCGGAAGACGTGAAGAAAATTCTACAGCAAGCTTCTCTGGTGACGCGGGTGGGCGCAGACCCGGAGAAAGATTCTTGCGGGGCGAGCGCAATCTTGCGGACCAAGCGGTACCGGCTGGAAGCCTTTGGTCGTCAGGAAGCAGCGGAATCCAAGAAACAGAAGAAGGATGTCCGGATGCCCGACGAGTTCATCCAAAAAGTCGTCGATATGCCGAACATGGAAGTGGAAGTGCAGCTCTGCGGGGATGATGAATACTTCGCGGAGAAGGCCGACATCGTGTTTCAGCAAAAGGGCAAGAATATCCGTCCTGTGGATCTCAGTCCGGCCGACCGTGGCAGGAAGAACGATGGCTCCGGGCCTGCGTATCGGTCCAGGTTCACGGCACGGTTTGGCTATGAGTCGTTTGACCCGAACGCCAAGACTACGGTGGTTGTGACCTTGCAGGATGGCCAGACCATGCAGTTTGACGCCGACTTCTCGCAGGTGAAGTAACCTGCTTTGCTCCGATGCGGGTGAGTGGCCCGCATCGGAGTCGATGTGGGCCGATTGAGTCCTCGATCCTGTTCGTTTCCTCCCCTTTCCCACTCGGAATAGACCACAAGATATCCCGGTTGAGTCGGCTTCCTACGGCCGTGCATAATGAACAGCATGGAGCAGGACGAGCTGTTGTCGCTCTATCGCCAAATGTTGTTGATTCGCCGGTTCGAAGAGAAATCGGCGGAAATGTACGCACTCGCCAAGATTGCCGGATTTCTCCATCTCTACATCGGGGAAGAAGCCATTGCCGTCGGCGCCATTGCCGCCCTGCGGCCGGATGATTATGTGATCAGCGCCTATCGCGACCATGGTCATTGTCTGGCTCGCGGGTCTGATCCGGGCAAGGTGATGGCTGAACTCTTCGGCAAGGCGACCGGGTTGTGTCAGGGCAAGGGCGGCTCGATGCATCTGGTGGATCTCCCGAAGCGCTTCATGGGCGGCTACGCGATCGTGGGTGGGCACATTCCTCTGGCCACCGGTCTGGCCTTCGCGTCGAAATATCAGAAGCAGGACCTGGTAACGGTCTGCTTTTTCGGGGAAGGTGCGGTGCCGAGCGGGCAGGCCCATGAAGCATTGAATCTGGCGGCGCTGTGGAAGCTGCCGATCATCTTTATTTGCGAAAATAACCGGTACGGGATGGGCACGCCGGTGCAACGGGCCGTGGCCTTGTATGAGAATGTGGCGGAAGCCGCACGCTCCTATGGGATTGCGGCCGAGCGCGTCGACGGTATGGATGTCCTGGCGGTGCGGGACCTCATGCGAACGGTGGTGGATCAGGTGCGCGCGGGGCAGGGGCCGTATTTTATTGAAGCGATGACCTATCGGTTCATGGGGCATTCGATGGCCGATCCTTCGCACGGTCATTACCGGAGCAAAGACGAAGTGGAGGAACATCGCAAGCGAGACCCGCTGGTGGTGTTGAAAGAGGCGATCCTTGGGCGGGATCTGGGCAGCGAGGCCGATTTCAAGCGGCTTGAGGCGGAAGTGGCGGAGATGGTGGCTGCGGCGGTGCACTTTGCCGACACGAGCCCGTTCCCCGACCATGCGGCGTTGTCCACCGACGTGCTGGCGGTGGAATAGGAGCGTCCATGCTGTTGTCGTACCGGGAAGCCCTCAACCAGGCCATGCGGGAAGAGATGCGGCGTGACTCGCGCATTTTTTTGATTGGCGAGGAAGTGGGGTATTACCAGGGCGCCTTCAAGGTCACCAAGGGATTCGTGGAGGAATTCGGGCCGCAGCGCGTAGTGGATACTCCGATTACGGAGGCAGGGTTTACCGGCCTGGCAATCGGCGCCGCGATGGCGGGTCTGCATCCGATCGTCGAGCTGATGACCATGAACTTCGGGATCGTCGCGCTTGATCAGATCGTCAATAACGCGGCCAAGATCCGGTATATGTCAGGCGGACAACTCTCGGTGCCGCTTGTGATTCGCGGACCGGGTAGCGCGGCGCATCAGCTGGGAGCGCAGCATTCACAAAGTTTGGAGGCGTGGTTCTGCCATGTGCCGGGCTTGAAGGTGATCGCTCCGGCCACGCCGCACGATGCGAAGGGTCTGCTGAAGAGCGCGATCCGTGACCAGAACCCGGTCATCTTTATCGAGGCGCAATTGCTCTATGGCACAAAGGGCGAGGTGGCCGAGGGCGACTATACGATTCCGATCGGACAAGCCGAGGTGAAGCGGGTGGGGACGGATGTGACGGTGGTGGCCTACTCCAAGATGTTACTTGTGGCGTTGGAGGCAGCAGAGGTGGTGAGCAGGGACGGTCTTGCCGTCGAGGTCATCGATCCGCGCACGCTGAAGCCGCTGGATCTGGAGAGCATCATCACCTCGGTCAAGAAAACCGGACGATTGGTGATTGTCGAAGAGGGGTGGCGCTTCTGCGGGTTGGGGGCGCAGATCGCAGAGAGTGTGTACGCGGCTGCATTCGACTACCTGGATGCACCGATCGTGCGGGTGACGGGAGAAGACGTCCCGATGCCCTACAGTCGGCCACTGGAGGACGCGGCCATTCCGGACGTGCCTCGGGTTGTCGCGGCCATTCAGTCATTGTGTGGTGTTGCATGAGAAACGGGCGTCGCATCAGTCGCGCAGGTCGTCGTCGGTGGGTGGTCTGTTGGAGGGGAGTTCATGGCTAGTCGCGTTGTCATGCCCAAGCTGACAGATACCATGGAGGAAGGGGTCTTGCTCGCCTGGAAAAAGCGGGAGGGTGATCCCGTGCAGGCGGGTGAGGTCATTGCGGAGATCGAGACCGACAAGGCGGTGATGGATCTCGAAGCCTTTGCTCCCGGCATCCTGAGAAAGATCCTCGTGCGTGATGGTGAAACAGTGCAATCGGGCAAGTTGATTGCCGTCATCGCGGAGGCTGATGAAGACATTGCCTCGGCCTTGTCTGATGGCGTGACGGCTGCGCCCTCGGTTGGTAGTGGGGCAAAGGCCGCACCCTCCACCGGTACCGCTGCGTCAGCGTCGTCAGGTCGCCCACAAGGAGAACGAGTGCTGGCCTCTCCGCGGGCAAGAGCCCTCGCGGCTGAACGGGGCATTGAACTCTCGACCCTGACCGGCACCGGTCCGGGTGGCCGTATTGTCGAAGACGATGTGGCGGCCGCTTCTCCCTCAGGGGTGCACACACTGCCTGCCGGGACCGACCAGCCGTTGAGCCAGATGCGTAAGGCCATCGCCAGGACGACGGTGCAGAGCAAGGCGCCGGTCCCGCATTTTTATCTGACCGTCGAGATCGACATGGAACCGGCGGAACAGGTGCGGAGTCAGTGTAAGCAGAGCCGCCAGCCGCACCCGTCCATCACCGATGTGTTGATCAAGGCTGCGGCACTGGCCCTCTCGCGGCATCCTGAAGTCAATGTGTCCTTCACGGGCGAGGCGATCAGACGGTATACGCACATCGATATCGGGGTAGCCGTTGGTACGGAAGACGGGCTGATCACTCCGGTCGTTCGAAATTGCGGCGAGAAGAGCCTCGCCGAGATCTCTGTGGAGTCCAGGCCGTTGATCGAGCGGGCCAGGCAGAAACGGTTGCAGCCGCAGGAATATACGGGGGCCACGTTCGCCATCTCCAACCTGGGGATGTTTGATGTGGATCAGTTTATCGCCCTGCTCATGCCGCCGCAGGCGGCCTCGCTCGCGGTGGGGGCGATTCGGGATGTGCCGGTCGTCACCAAAGGTGGCGTGACGGCTGGGCGGCGGATGAAGGTCACCCTGTCGTGCGATCACCGTGCGTTGGATGGAGTTGCAGGGGCGCAGTTTCTGAAGGAGTTCAAGCGTGTGCTGGAGCATCCGCAGGAATTGCTCGCACCGGGGGGAGGAAGATGAGTTTTATCCGCATCGAAGACGTCCGTAAGCCGGTTGGGGATGCCGCTCAGGAGGCTGGCGCGCCGGCCTCGGGTCAGGCTCGGCGTCTGCCGCCCTGGTTCAAAGTTCGGCTGCAGACCGGTCCGGACTATCATGATATTCGCAGCACGATGGACCGGCTCAAGCTGCACACCATCTGCGAGGAGGCGCGCTGCCCGAATGTGTGGGAATGCTGGAACGCGCGCACCGCGACGTTTTTGATTCTCGGCGATATCTGCACGCGACGCTGCCACTACTGCTCCGTGGCTACCGGTCGCCCGCACGCGGTGGATCATGAGGAGCCGCTGCGTGTGGCCGAGGCGATACAGGCGCTGAAGCTGCGCCATGCGGTCATCACGTCGGTGAATCGCGACGAACTTGAGGACGGCGGGGCCTCGGTCTTTGCCGAGACGATCCGCCATATCCGGCGCCTGATCCCGAGCTGTACGATCGAAGTGTTGATTCCGGATTTTGAAGGCAACCAGGCCGCACTCGCCGCGGTGGCGGCAGAACGGCCGGACATCCTGAACCACAACATCGAAACCGTGCGACGGTTGTTCCCGGCGATCCGGCCCCAGGGAAAATATCAGCGATCGATCGAGCTGCTGGGCCGCGCCAAGCAGATGGGGATGACGACGAAGTCGGGCTTGATTGTCGGCATGGGGGAATCCACGGACGAAGCCCGCGAGGTCATGCGTGACCTCCGCTCAGTTGAGTGCGACATCATGACCATTGGCCAATATCTCCAACCGACAAAAGAGCATCTCCCCGTCGCGCGGTTCTACCACCCCGACGAATTTGCCGTGTTGAAAGAGGAGGGCCTTGCCCTCGGCTTCCGCCATGTCGAATCAGGTCCGCTGGTACGCAGTTCCTACCACGCTGAACAGCAAGTGTCAGGATGTTGAAAGAAGTGGCGGACGGCCGGGGTACTCCGCTGCTCGTGCTACGCGGGGGCTCAGAATGCCCTCGTTGGACGCGCGCAGTCCGGCCCACCCTAGCCGCCTTTTGAACATCCTGTAAGCTGGGCGTGAAAACCGTCTACTCGTAATGCAGCGCTTCGATCGGATTCATGCGCGAGGCCTTGTTGGCAGGATAGAGGCCGAAGAAGATTCCCACGGCCAGCGAGAATAGAAACGCGACAGCCACGGCCTGTGAAGAAATAATCGTCGGCCAGCCGATGAAATGGGTGAGGATGCGCGCCCCGGCCACGCCGAACAGGACTCCGACCACGCCGCCAATGGCGGTGAGAATGATCGCCTCGACGAGAAATTGCAGGAGAATGTGCGCGCGCTTGGCGCCTACCGCCATGCGGATGCCGATCTCTCTGGTGCGTTCTGTGACTGATACCAGCAGAATGTTCATGATGCCGATCCCACCCACGAGGAGTGAGATCGAGGCGATGCTGAGCAGCATCATCATCATGGTCCGACTGGCGCCAGCCACGGTTTTCGCCACGTCCTCCATGGTACGGATGGTGAAGTCGTTTTCTTCAGCCGGATGAATCCGGTGTCGCGCACGCAGCAGTTCCTTGATTTCCTCAGCCGCGGTGGGGACGCCGTACCGGTGCTGGGTGGCAACCAGGATAATGCCGACGGTTCCCAGAAACTTCGTTCCCAGCACTTTGCGCTCCGCCGTCGTGAATGGGAGGATCACGATGTCATCCTGATCCTGGCCAGAGAGTGATTGGCCTTTCGGAGACAGGATGCCAATGACACGTAAGGGGACGTTCTTGATGCGGACCTGCGCGCCGATGACCTCCTCGCCCCGCTCGAACAAATTATCCGCGACAGTTTTCCCCAGGACCGCCACTTTAGCGGCGGCGTCTTCGTCAGCCTGCGTGAAAAAGTTGCCGTCGGCGACGGGCCAATTGCGCAGATCGGTGAAGGTGGTGGTGGTGCCGAGCGCAATGGTGTTCCAGTTCTTGTGTTCATGAATGACTTGAAGCACCGATCGGGAGGCGTAGGTCACGAGGCTGACGTCCCCGACGCGCTTTTCGATATCGTGGGCATCATCGACGGTGAGGGTGGAGACGCTGCCAAGTCCGCCCCGTACACCTCCGGTGGTGGTGGCGCCAGGAATGATGATCAACACATTGGTCCCGAGGCTGGCAATTTCGCGTTGAACCGAGGCCGTCGCGCCCTGTCCGAGACTCACCATGCCGACCACGGCGCCGACACCGATCACAATGCCAAGCATGGTCAGGCCGGCGCGCAAGGGATTTCGTCGGAGAATGCGGAGGGCTGAGAGGATCGTCAACCAGAGAAAGCTCATGAGGAATGCATCACCGCATCTTCGGCCCAAACTCAAAACCCGGCGGCAATTTTTCCTGCGCGGTATCCTCCGCCGTCGCGAGGCCCACGATGGCGGCCTCGCCGTCGTGCACGTCGCCGGATGTGATGTCTGTGTAGAGGGAATCTGCAATGCCGAGGGTGACTGGGACCTGACGCACGCGCCCCGTCGTATCCAGTATCCAGAGGTGAGTGGTCTTGCGATCCACCGGCACGCCCGGCATACGGAATCGTAACGCGGCGTTGGGCGCGCGGAGCGCATCTTCCTTCCGGGCGGTGACGATCGAAATATTGGCGGTCATGCCGGGTTTGAGTTTGAGTTCGGGATTGTCGACCGAGATGATCACATCGTAGGTCACGACATTCTGAATGCTGACCGGTGCGTTTCTGACCTGCGTCACGATGCCGTGAAAGAATTCTCGCGGATAGGCGTCCACCCGAAAGTCTGCCGATTTGCCCTCGTTGACCCCGCCGATATCCGATTCGCTGACGTTGGCAATCACCTGCATGCGAGTCAGGTCTTGGGCCAGCACAAATAACGTGGGTGTTTGAAAGCTGGCCACGACGGTCTGCCCTTCCTCCACATTGCGGGAGACGACGGTTCCGTTGACCGGGGAATAAATGGTGGTATAGCCCAGATCAAGTTCTGCCGAGGCCAGCGTCGCCTTGGCTTGATCAACTTGCGCCTGCGCGAGGTCGAGTTGTGCTTCGGCGTCGTGAAGGTTGGTGGTCGCAAGATCCAACTCCGATTGGGCGACGAATTGTTGTTCCCGCAGGGCCTTCATCCGTTTAAATTCCAAGTCCCGCTGCGTGAGCATGATCCGGGCTTTGGCGAGGCTGGCCTGCGCGCTCTTGAGCGCTGCCTTGGCTTGGCTGACTTTGGCTTGGTAGGGCTTTTGATCGATGGAGGCCAGAATCTGCCCCTCTCGCACCACCGAATTAAAGTCGGCATAGAGCTTTGCGATCTTGCCCGAGACCTGGCTGCCGACCTGGACGGAGATCACGGGGTTCACGGCGCCGGTGGCGGTGACCAGTGCGGTGATCGGTCCACGTTCGACAGGAAGGGTCTTGTAGTGGTTGGCTATAGGGTCATTGGCCCACCAGCGCCACAGGGCCACGGCGAGCAGCACGAGAAGGCTGACCAGTACCAGGACGAGAGTAGTTCGCCTGGGCCTGGGCGAGGTCGCCTTCCCTGGTAAGGGAACAAGAACGGGGGGGTGGCCCTGACCTTGCACTACGGGAACTGAGGCCGACAGAACCGGTGGGGAGAGACTCGTCTGCTGCGGGCCCTGCTCAGATGACTTCGAATCCATAGGGGCACTCCATCTGACCTGAGGGGACGCAAGAGAGGTGCCGTTCCGGATTCGTCGAACGAGCGATGGAACACCCTGCAGCTTGCAGGGGCCTGCCTGTCGAGGCGGTGATCTGACGAGACCGATGGGGCATTTTGGGACAGCCGCCTGGTGTCGGTTGCGGCAGGACGCCACTTGACCGCTCAGGAGTTGGCCGATTAGTCTGTTCGCGCATCCTCGGCGGGCTCTGATCCGTTCGTACGATCCAGAGAGGAACACAGTATGACTGAGGAATGGGGTGCAGTGCTGGTGGTCGACGACGACGCCGACATGCGGAGTCTGCTCTGTGATGTGTTGCAGGGGCGCGGACACCAATGCATGGGGGTGGGCAGCGGAGACGAGGCCCTTCAACATCTGAGCGAGGAAGATTACGCGGTCGTGCTCACCGACCTACGGATGAAGGGCATGCAAGGCACCGAGTTGCTGACGGAGATCAAGCAGCGCTATCCCGACATCGGCGTGATTCTCATGACGGCATTCGGCACGGTGGAGACCGCGGTGGATGCGATGCGGCATGGGGCAAGCGATTACCTCACCAAACCGGTAAAGACCGAGGAGCTGGTGCGGGTCGTGGAACGTGCGATTCGCGAGGCCGCCCTTCGGCGCGAGGTGAGTCGCCTGCGCAAGGAAGTGCATAAGGAGTACAGCTTTCATCAAATTCTCGGCAAGAGTAAGCCGATGCAGGCCGTCTTCGATTTGATTCGACGGGTGGCCGACAGCCCGACCAACGTGCTGATTACCGGAGAGAGCGGCACCGGGAAGGAATTGGTGGCCAAAGCGATTCATTACAACAGCGATCGGCGTGATGCGCCGTTTGTGCCCGTGAATTGTGCGGCGATTCCCGAGCAGCTGCTGGAAAGTGAACTGTTCGGCCATATGCGGGGCTCCTTCACGGATGCCAAAATGGATAAGCGCGGGTTGTTCGAAGAAGCGCAGAAGGGCACGCTGTTTTTGGATGAGATCAGCGAGTTGCCGCTCATGCTGCAGGCGAAATTGCTGCGCGCGATTCAAGAGCGGGAGATCCGGCGTGTGGGCGCCACCAAATCCATTCCTGTGGACGTCCGGATCATTGCGGCGACCAACCTGAATCTCGTCGATGAAGTGAAGAATAAGCGCTTTCGTGAGGACTTTTATTACCGCCTGAACGTCATTGAATTGCGGTTGCCGCCGTTGCGGGAGCGGCGGGAGGACATTCCGATTCTGGTGGATGCCTTTTTGAAGAAATGCGCCGCCGCCCGCGGCAGGCAGGTGAAGGGACTCAGCGAGCCGGCCCTTGCGATGTTGGCCGACTATGCCTGGCCAGGCAATGTCCGCGAATTGGAAAATGTCATCGAGCGGGCGGTCACGTTGAGTCATGGCGATCTCATCGGCGCGGAAGATTTGCCGATTCAGGTCCAGGGCGCTCGCGGAGATCGCCGGATTCTCGACGAAGCGGCCGAGCGCACCTTGCCGCTCCATGAAGTGGAAAAAGAATATATTGTGAAAATCCTGGAGAAGACGGGCGGCAATAAATATCAGGCCGCGCACGTCTTAGGTATCGATCGCAAGACCCTCTACCGCAAGTTGGCCGAGATCGAGGGCAAACCACACGCAGAGGCCTAGCCCACACACGTATGATCGTTGCGTGAGCCATCGCCGATCCGCTGCGCCGACGAGCCTTCGGCTGCCGGCCTTTGCGCCAGTCCCGCGATGCGGCTCAGCGATTTCGTGATGAACCGTCGTGACTCGTGCGGGCTAGCGTCGCCGCCTCACCGTCGTGCGAGGAGCCATCGTCGTGCAGCCCTTCTCACAGAAATCCCCGTTTCGTGAATACAGCGGCCCCGTCCTGCTGGCCGCCGGAATCTTCTTTTTGGATCTGTCGGTGCCTGCGGAGGTTGTCGCCTGGTTGCTGTATGCGATCCCGGTCGCTCTGACGATTGGCAGCTCCCGCGTACGTGCGCCGCTCTATGTCATGGGGTTGGTCGCGTGTTTGGCCGTCACCGGCCCCCTGGTTTCGGCTGCTGGATTCCCGCCGTTCTCCTCCTGGTTGAATCGCCTATTGGGCATTGGGGTCATGGGTGTGGTTGCGACGCTTGCGGTGACGCGCCGGACGCATACGATGCTGCCGGATGCCCGTTCCGGAGAAGCGGTCCTGGTTGCGAAGCGGCAAGACGATCCTGGGGAGGAGGCGGAAGTACGTGTTGACGCTGCCGCAGCAGAGGCCGGGCAACGCCGGGCCGAAGCGGAGCTCCATCGCGACAAGCTGCGCCTCGAAGGTATTGTGCAGTCGGCCATGGACGCCATCATTACCGTCGATGATGCGCACAAGATCGTGTTGTTCAATCAAGCTGCGGAGGACATGTTTCAGTGGAGCGCGCAGGACATGCTGGGGCGGCCGTTGGACCGCCTGATTCCCGAGCGGTTTCGCAGCGCGCATGCGGAGCACATCCGCGAGTTCGGCCGGTCCGGTGTCACAACGCGGCAAATGGGATCGCTGGGCGTGGTTATGGGAGTCCGGTCCAATGGTGAAGAATTTCCCATCGAGGCGGCGATTTCGCAAATCGGGATCGAAGGCCTGCGCTATTACACCGTCATCCTCCGAGATATCACTGAGCGTAAACGGCTGGAGACGGATCTGGCCGAGCGAGAGGCTCTGCTGCGAGCAATTATCGAGACCGAGCCGGAATGTGTGAAGGTGCTCGCGCTTGATGGCACGGTGCGGACGATGAATGCTGCGGGGCTTGCGATGGTCGAGGCAACCAGCACGACGCAGGTCGTCGGTAAGGATTTGTGCCATCTGGTGGCCGACCAGTTTCAGCCGGTGTTTCGCGAGTTGGTGCATCGGGTCGCGCAAGGAGAGGCGGGTCGCTTGGAATTCCAACTCGTGGGGTTTCAGGGAACGCCTCGCTGGTTGGACACCCATGTGGTGCCGCTGCGTGCCCCCGACGGCAGCGTGTCCGCCGTTCTGGGCGTGACGCGGGATGTGACGGAATGGAAAAAGGCCGAACAATTGTTGCGTCAAAGCGAGGAGCGCTATCGACGCCTGCTGGCTGTGTTGCCGGATGCCATCTTGGTCAATCGCGGGGGACGGATTGTCTTCATCAACGAGCAGGGGTTGCAGCTGTTCGGGGCAGGTCAGCCGGAAGATATTCTTGGCCGGTCGCTTTACGAACTGGTGCATGCCGACTTTCACGATGTGGTTCGAGAGCGGATTCGACAGCTGCTGGATGTGGGCAGCACGGTCCCCGAGGTCGAAGAGAAGGCCGTTCGGCTGGATGGGACGATCGTCGATGTGGCCGCGCGGGCCGCCCGGTTCCAGGACGAAGCGGGTGTCGGCATTCTGGTCGTGCTGCGCGATCTGTCGATGCGCAAAGTGTCGGAACAACGATTGCGGGAAAGCGAAGAACGGCTTCAGAGTCTGCTTGGGGCGATGGAGGATGTCATCTGGTCGTCGTCGTTGGATTTGGGCACGATCTTTTATGTCAGTCCCTCTGTGGTTGAGATTTACGGCCGTCCTCCGGACGCATTTGTGGCTAGGCCTTCGTTATGGTTGGAGGTCATTCATCCGGACGATCACTCCATTGCGGAACAGGCGCAAGAGGCGCTGTCGACGACCGGGGAGTTTGATGTCGAGTATCGCATTCTGAGACAAGACGGTGAAGTTCGATGGCTGCATGATCGTGGGCGAATTATTAAGGATGAGGCCGGCCATCAACTGCGCGTCGATGGAATTGCCAGCGACATTACGGAGCGAAAGCGGCTACAGGCGCAATTGCGCCGGACCGAGCGCGTGGCCGAACTCGGCACCGTGGCCTCCGGCATGGCCCATGAGATCGGGACGCCCATGAATGTCATCCTCGGCCGCGCGGAATATTTGATGGAGCGGACGAAGGAGGAACCGGTTAGGAAGGGGCTCCAGACGATCATCAGCCAGGTGGAGCGGATCACGCGAGTGATGAATCAATTGCTGGCGTTTGCCCGCCGGCGTCCGGTCGAACACCGGGCGCTGGATCTCCGCCAGATCATTGAGGACAATCTTGAAATTTTTCAAGAACGGCTCTCCCGTGGCAACGTCACCGTAGAAACGTCGTTTGCGGAGGGGTGCCCGTTCGTGCGCGCCGATGCGGATCAGATGAGTCAGGTGCTGATCAACTTGATCATGAATGCCATTCATGCCATGCCCGGTGGCGGGGTATTGAAGGTGACGTTACAGCCAGCAGTCGATCCTCGAATGGTGATGCTGGTGATCGGCGATACCGGTCACGGGATGCCGAAGGATGTGATCGCTAAAATCTTTGATCCATTTTTTACGACCAAGGAATTCGGCAAGGGAACCGGCCTCGGCTTGACGGTCGTCAAGGGCATCATTGAGGAGCACGGCGGGACGATTTACGTTGAGAGTGAGCCGGGAGTCGGGACTGTGTTCACGATTTGCTTGCCGATTCATGTTCTCCCCAGTCCGACATCGTAGAGCCTTCCTTTTTCCAAATTCAGTTCGAATGGCAGTGTGAGAAGCCGGCTGCGTTTCGGCTGTAGCGCTTCGGGGCAGCCTGTTGCCGGATGTGGGGTCTTTCTCGCCAACGCTGACGGGGCCTCGTCTCTGTTTGGAATAGCATTCACTTCATAATAATAAATAAATACAAATAGTTAAGCTGTTCGTGGGGGAGGCAGAAATGGCACATAGTTTGCGTTAGTTGCGATGACATGGACACCGGCTATTGGAGCCTTAACGTGAAAGAGAGGAGCCCAGCCGTGTTATTGGTGGTGGAAGATGATAGGGACATGCGAAGTCTGCTCTGTGATGAATTGTGGGGGGAGGGGTATCAATTGCGGGAAGCTAGCAACGGGGAGGAGGGGCTGGACGCTGCGATGCGGGCGGCGCCCGACCTGATCGTCACGGATCTGAAAATGCCCTCCGGCGGCTTCGATTACGTGCACCGGCTGAGGCGCTGTGTGCCTGGTTGCCCGATCATCGTCATGACGGCGTTCGGCGATGCCAAAACAAAGGAGGAGGCCCTGAAAAGTGGCGCCACTGCCTATTTCGACAAGCCGGTGAGGCTGTCCGAGCTCAAGGCGACGGTAAAACGACTGTTGATGCCCGCCGAGGGCTCGCTATCCGACCGCACAGTCCACTAATCGCCCGTGTAGGACGGTGTGGCGGCTTGGTGGCCCCTCGGGGGAGAGGGTTGTCTTCAAGGCGCTAGGCGTAGTAAATATAGGGCCTTTGGAGTGAAGAAAGGCCCTTCTTGGTTTCTTCTCAGATAAGGAGTGATGAGATGGCCGGATCTCACGCACCAGCTGCATCCCTTTCCCCGTTTGCTGATCCCATCCTAGCTGCTCGATTGGAAGCACTTCGGCAATTGGCTGACGGTCTCACCGATCGTGTTGCGGTGATGGACCGGGAGCTCAATGTCGTCTACGCCAACGATGCCGCCTGGGGGGGCACAGGGAAGCCGTCAGCGGGTACCAAGCCGGCTAAGTGTTACGAATCGTTCGTTCAAAAACAGGATCCTTGCGGGACATGTCCAGCTGAGTCTGTCTTTGCGACGGGTGAAGTGCTGACGGTTTCCTGCAATACGTCAGGTGATGGCACTGCCTGTGGTATGCGCCAGGCCTTTCCGCTCGTCTCCTCTGGGGGAGAGGTCGGGTCCATTCTCGTCTTGTTTCACAAGCGGCCGGAGCCGCTCGGCATTCCGGCATCCCTTCCGCAGCACAAGTCTGGCACATCGCGCCCGGAACGGACTGCGTCACGATTGGGGGATCTCGTCGGCGCGAGTCCGGCGATGAATCAGCTCTTTGAAATGATTCGGTTGGTGGCGGATAGTTCGGCGACCGTGCTGATTCAGGGGGAGAGCGGCACGGGAAAGGAATTGGTCGCTCGAACCATTCATCAAACAAGCTATCGCCGCGAGAAGCCGTTTGTGGTGGTCGATTGTGGAGCGCTGCCGGAAACCTTGCTGGAGAGTGAGCTGTTTGGCCATGTTAAGGGCGCGTTTACCGGGGCCGCAGGGGCCAAGCCCGGGTTATTTGAAGAAGCGGACGGGGGCACGATCTTCTTGGATGAAATTGCCGACACCTCTCCGACCTTTCAGGCCAAGCTCTTGCGAGTCTTGCAGGAAGGAGAGATCAAGCGGGTCGGCGGAACGCAACCGATCAAGATCGATGTTCGTGTCGTGTCAGCTACCAACAAGGATCTCGCCGATTTGGTGAAGGCGAAGGCCTTTCGGCAAGATCTCTACTATCGATTAGCTGTCTTGCCCGTTCATCTGCCCCCGTTGCGGGAGCGGAGGGCGGACATTCCCTTGCTGGTGGAGAAATTTGTCGCGGACTCTTGCCAGCGGCATCGGCAAGAGCTTCGCCAGGTCAGCGATGAAGCCATGCGCGCCTTGACCGCTGCCCCCTGGCCAGGAAACGTTCGCGAACTCCAGCACTACATTGAGCGTGCGGTGGTGACCACGACTCACCAGGAACTGACCTGTGCAGATTTGGTGGCTGTCGGGTCCCATGTCGAAGCTGCCGATCTCCGAACGGTTGGTCGGTATGCCGCCAGGCAGGCTGAGCGGATTCGAATACTGCAGGCGCTGCAGCAGACTTCGGGGAACCGGGTGAAGGCCGCGCGGCTTCTGAAAATCAGTCGCGCAAGTCTCTACAACAAGCTGCACGAGTTTGAGATCCAGTAGCGTCGGCTTCCTCGATCTCCTTTGCTGGCCAGAATCTCCTCCTTTCCTACAAAATTCTCTTGAAAATCAGCTCGATTTGCGGATGTGGCCCATTTGAGTCGAGCACGATTTGCCCCTTATTGCCACAAAACAGAATTATTGGCGTCTAAACATCTGGACAGTCTAAGTAGTTGTATTTTAAGGATTGTGATTGATTGTCCTACATTCTGTCTAATGGCCTGGAAAATAGACACAGTTCGTTATTCTTCGTTTGAGCGCAACACATTCGTAAGTATGTGATAATACTATGCAAAAATGCTTCTGCGTGAGGTGGGTGTATAGGCACATCAATTGCGATGTGCCGGGGTGCTGGTGAAGGCGCGGGTGATTAGGACCGGCCTCCGAATGACCTGCTCCCTCAAACTTTGAGGACATCCTTCACCAGCCCTTTTCTCTTTTGGAGCGTTTCGTGGAGGGGGGAAGGAGAGGCCGGAGCAGCCGGGGTCCTGCCTGACGGAGGCCGGTCACACGACCACGCTTTTTATTCACTCCCGCGGAAGGGCGCGGGATTATCAAGGAGGGAGGCCGACATATGAGGTCTTCAGTGCAGTCAAAACGCAGGCGCATCAGTCGCAAGGCGATGCTGAGCCTGCAGGCGGCGCTACTCTCGGGCAGCTTGCTTGCTGCGCCGTGGGTGTTCGCGGCCGGGTCAGGCGATTCGTCGCACGAGGGACACGCGACGGCGGTCGCCATGCCGGGTTGGACCCAGACTCTGAAGGGGCAGACCGTGGTGGAAAACGCCATGGAAGGTCGAGCCGGCAATGCGGAAAAGATGGAGATGCAGCACCATCGCCTGATGGAGAAGTTAGAGCAGCAGGCGGGCAGCGATGCCAAGGCGCAGCAGACCTCCGGTGCATTCAACGAAATGTCGATGATGCACCAGTACATGGGGCAGGATGGCAGCAGCTTCCTGCTGGCCTCCGATTCGTCGAAAGGCGAACCGGTCTTGACCAATGGCGGGAAGTGTCCCGCCAATGCGCCGGTCAAGAAGTACGATGTGTCGATGATCAACATCGAAATCAGCTTGAACCGGTGGTTGGACTTCTATCCTGGGTATATGTACGTCCATACCGGTGACATCGACAAGGCTCGCGCTGAGGAAGCGAAGAACAAGGAAGCGCGCGAAAAGGACGGTTTCGATCCTGGTGCGGTCACAACCGGCAACCAGGGCGATGTCATTCAGCCGTTGGTCCTCCGTGCCAACCAGGGTGATTGCGTCAAGATGACCCTGCGCAATCAGATGGAAGGCGAGGATGGCAGCTTGGTCATCCAGGCCTCCAGCATGATCGTGAGCTCGACGGGAAAGCCTGCGACGACGACGAACCCGGACACGGTGGTGTCACCGGGTAAGGCGCAGGAGTTCGAATGGTACATCCATCCGAACATGCAGGAAGGTGTGCGGCAGTTCCATTCCTGGAGCCATGATCGCGAGTTGACGGTGTTGGGGCTGTTCGGCGCCTTCATCGTTGAGCCCAAAGGCTCCAAGTACCTCGATCCGCTCGGGACGGGCGCCGCGCCTGATACCGCCAGCGGATGGCAGGTCATGATCGACAACGGGTCCGGACCGGACTTCCGCGAATTCGTGCTCTTCTATCACGAAATCGGCGACGAAGCCTTCCGTCCGCTGAACAAGAAGGGTGACTTCTTGCCCCAGCGCGATCCGTTGACCGACGCCTATCGTCCGGGTGGCCGTGCGATCAACTATCGCAGCGAGCCGTTCGGTATCGATCAGATGCACCTCCAGCATGAATATTTCGGTTTCGAAGATGAGTCGTTGGCCTACAGCGCCTACACCTTCGGTGACCCACCCACCACGGTTGCCCGCGGTTACTTGGGCGATCCGGTGAAGTGGCGTGTGGTGCACGGTGGATCGGAAGTGTTCCACTCCCACCATCCGCATAGCGGAACCATCCGATGGCAGCGCAGCCCGCGTGCCGATCAGGAAGATCACTGGTATAAGGGGCAGGACGGTCCGGTGAAGTACCCGGTGGTCCGCACGAAGTCGGATCGGGTCGACGTGGAAGTCGTCGGTCCCTCTGAGGCCCTTGACCTGGAGCCGGAATGCGGCGGCGGTGGCTGTCAGCACCTGGCCGGTGAATTCCTCTATCACTGCCACGTGGCACACCACTATGTGGCGGGCATGTGGGGGTACGGCCGGTTCTACAATACGTTGCAGGTCGGCAATGCGCACACCGACACGATGCCGGATATGCGTGAATTGCCCGATCGTTTGGGCCGCATGAAGCAGGGCGTCTCGTCCGATAAGTTGATCGGTACCACGGTCGACTGGTTCGGCAAGACCTTCAAGATCGTCGACAAGAGCCAGAAGACGAACTGGAAGTCCGATCCTGTGATCGTGAACATCAAGGATTGGGTGGAAATGTTCGTGCCGGCCCAGGGTCAACCGGGCCACACCAACGATGAAAAGGGCCAGATCATGGCCTATGACTCCACGGTGTGGGACTGGAAGTGGGACGGCAATATCGCCCGCGGGGAGCGGGAGAGCACCGCGTTGAATCCTAAGTATCCGGCGGTCGCCAAGTGGGATGACAGCACCAGACCGGCAATCCTGTTTGATCCAACGACGGGAAAAATGGCCTGGCCGTTGTTCAAGCCGCACTTCGGCAAGCGCGTGCCGTTCTCTGCGAACCACAGCGGTGCGCCATGGTTGGAGCCGATTCACCAGGATGCAAACGGTGAGCGTACCTCCGAGCCGGCGTTGCCGGGCGAGCAGGGCCGTTGGAGCCTGTGCCCTGACAATGCCAATCGGAAGCATTACAACATTCACTTTGTCCGCATGCCGATCACCCTTGCCAAGAAGCAGGGCA
>WBZQ01000442.1_pt1 | contig 33094 bp, 25 predicted proteins | sample 5204251 | NCBI WGS metagenome assembly WBZQ01 (sample SAMN12412402, study PRJNA552823) | activated sludge metagenome | isolation source: activated sludge from nitrification reactor of wastewater treatment plant... | place: USA: Virginia | collected 2017-09 | reverse complement strand
CGGGCAGCGCACGTTGCCCCTGCCGTCGTACCCGGAGATCCGCCTGGCCTGCGATCCCTGGACTGCGGAGCGCCGGCTGTGGCGCTTCGCCCCCGACGCCGTCCACGTGGCGACCGAGGGTCCGCTCGGGACCTGGATGCGCGCGCGCCTGGCCTGGCGCGGCCTGCGCTTCACGACCAGCTTCCACACGCGCTTCCCCGAATACGTCAGCGCGCGGCTGCCCGTGCCGTTGGCCTGCGGGTACGCCTTCGAACGCTGGTTCCACGGGCGCGCGACGCACACTCTCGTGGGCACGCGCAGCCTGATGCGCGAGCTGGCGCGGCGTGACGTGGGGCGCGCGCTCGTCCACTGGCCGCGCGGCGTGGACACGCGCGACTTCCAGCCGGACCGGCGCCGGGCCGACGTCTACATGGACCTGCCGCGCCCGGTCTGGCTCTACGTGGGCCGCGTGGCGGTGGAGAAGAGTCTGCCGGACTTCCTGCGCCTGCCGCTCGGCGGGACCAAGGTGGTCGTGGGCGACGGCCCGCAGCGCGCGCAGTTGCAGCGCCGCTTTCCCGAAGTGGTCTGGCGCGGCTTCCGCTACGGGGCCGAGTTGGCCGCCCACTATGCCTCGGCCGACTGTTTCGTCTTCCCCTCGCGCACCGAGACCTTCGGCAACGTGGTCCTCGAGGCCCTGGCGTCGGGACTGCCCGTGGCCGCCGTGCCGTCGCCTGGCCCGCTCGATCTGATCGACGACGGACGCAACGGCGCGCTCGACGTCGACTTGCAGGCGGCCTGCGCGCGGGCCGTGCGCTGCACCCGCGAGGCCGCCCGGGCGTCGTCCTTGGTCTACGGCTGGGACGTCTGCCACGCCGTCTTCCTGGCCCACCTGGTGCCGTTGCGGCGCGCGTCGGAGTCGAGCGCGGAGTCGCCTCTGGGCGGCCGCGCGCTGACCTCACCCGCGACGCCGTAGCGCCACGCACCCGCGCGCCCTGCTCATCGCCCGCGGTCCACGCGGCTCGCCCTCAGCCCAGGCGCAACAGCGGCTCGCCCACGCGGATGCGCGCGCCCTCGACCACGCCCGGGCACAGCTCCAGGTCGGGCGGCCCGAGGACGATGAGCGTCGAGCCCTGCTCGAACCAACCCAACTCCTGACCCTTCTCGAACCAGGCGTCGCAGGCGTCGCAGGGGATGACGTTCGGTCCGCGGTAGCGCAGGTGCAGTCGCACGTCGAGGAAGCGCAGGCGGATGCTGGCGACCAGCACGGCGGCCACCGGCACCAGCGTCAACGCTCGCCCGCCCAGGCGCAGGCGCGTCTGCAGGATGGCGCGCTCGTTCTTGCAGAACAGCCGCTCGACGCGCTCGAGCGCTGCGGGATTGACGTTCCAGACGTCGCCGGAGACGTACGTGACGCGCTCCACGCGCAGGTCGTGCGGCGCGTGGAAGCGATGATACATGTCGGCTCGCAAGCGCAGCGTCACGTAGCGCCCGCCGGCATGCGCGCGCACCAGCTCGGGATCGAGCAGCAGCTCGTCGAGCGTGTACGGGAATCCCTTGGCCTGGACGACGCTGGTGCCCTCCACGCGCCCGCAAGCTCCCACGATGGCATCGCACGGACTGGTCAGCACGTCGGGGTCGGGATCGATCGGTCGGGCCCCATCCTTCAGCTCGCGCACGAAGACCTCGTGCAGGCTGGCGAAATGGGTCTCGCGTGCTTCGTCCAAGTCCAGGGCGTCGCCGAAGAGCCGCAGCGCGGCGATGGACAGGTCGCGCACGAGCGGCTGCTCCAGACGGCTCCAGAAGCGCATGAAGCGCGTCGCCGCCCGGCGCGGGATGCGGTTGGTGAGCAGGAAGTTGAGGCTCTCCCACACGGCCGCGCTGCGCTTGGCAGCGCGCTCGGAGTCGGGCGCGGCAGACCCGTGTGCCGTGCCTGGAGACTGAGGCGTCGCTCGGAAGGTCATGACGTCGTCGCACGTCCCGGGTAGATGTCGCTGTCCGGGAGGTCCTTGGCATGGAGTATCTGTGGATTGCCGCCCTGCTGGCCGGCGCGGTCGCGCTGCCGGCCCTGCAACGACGCGTGCTGCTGGCGCGCGCCAAGCACCCGTCGCTGCAAGGTCACCCGCGGCTGGCGCGTGTGCTCGCACGTCTGCTGCCGTCGTGGGAGTACGACGACGGCCGTTTCTTCCGTGCCGACGCCGCGCCCGACCACGTCGAGGCGCTGCGGCGGGCGGGTTTCGAACGCCTGGCCGAGCACTTCCGCTCGCGCTGCGCGCAGACGCGCCGGCTCACGGCGGAGGCCGCGCCGCTGCTCTCCGATCTGCAGTTCACCGGCGCCCACCGCGTGCCCTTTCCGTTCCGAGCGCGCGTCGGACGCGACTTGGGCAGCGGCGCCTTCGTGCGCGCGTCGTCGGGGGTGGAGGTCGAGGACCTGGACGGCAACCGCTGGCACGACCTGAGCGGCTCGTACGGCGTCAACCTGTTCGGTTACGACTTCTACAAGCAGTGCCTCGAGCGCGGCGTGGCCGCCGTGCGCGACCTCGGCCCCGTGCTCGGCGCCTATCATCCGCTCGTGCTCGACAATGCCCGTCGTCTGCGGGCGCTGTCCGGGCTCGACGAGGTCTCGTTCCACATGTCGGGCACCGAGGCCATCCTGCAGGCCGTGCGCCTGGCGCGTTACCACACGCGCCGCCCGCGCCTGGTGCGCTTCTGCGGCGCGTACCACGGTTTCTGGGACGACGTGCAGCCGGGCTGGGGCAACCCTCGGCCGGCACGCGACACGCTCACCTTGCGCGACGTCGACGAGCGTTCGCTGCGTGCGCTCGAGGCGCGCTCCGACGTGGCTTGCGTGTTGGTCAACCCGCTGCAGGCCCTGCACCCGAACGCGGCGGCGCCGGGCGACTCGCTGCTGATCGGCAACGGCCGTCGCGCGGCCTTCGATCGCGCGGCCTACGCCGCCTGGCTCGGTCGCCTGCGCGACGTCTGCACGCGGCGCGGCATCGTCCTCATCCTGGACGAGATCTTCGTGGGCTTCCGTCTGGCGCCGCGCGGCGCCCAGGAGTACTTCGACCTGCGCGCCGACCTCGTCACGTACGGCAAGTCCGTGGGCGGCGGCCTGCCGGTGGGCGTGCTGTGCGGCCGGCGCGAGCTGATGAAGCGCTGGCGCGACGAGCGCCCCGGCGAATTCTGCTTCGCGCGCGGCACCTTCAACTCGCACCCCTACGTGATGGGCGCCATGCACGCTTTCCTGGAAGCCCTCGACACGCCGGCGGTGCGGGCGCTGTATCGCGACCTCGACCAGCGCTGGGACGAGCGCGCCGCGCGCCTGAACGCACGGCTGCTGGCGCAAGACCTGCCCGTCAGCGTGGCGCACCTGTCGTCCATCTGGACCGTGCTCTACGCGCGCCCTTCGCGCTACAACTGGATGTTCCAGTACTACCTGCGCGCTCACGGGCTGGCGCTCTCGTGGGTCGGGAGCGGGCGGCTGATCTTCAGCCTCGACCACGACGAGGCCGCGTTCGAGCGGGCGTGTACGCGCTTCCTCGCGGCGGCTCGGGCCTTTCGCGACGACGGCTGGGCCTGGGCGGACGAGCGACATGGCGCCCGCCTGCTGCGTCGCGAGCTGCTGCGCGCGACGCTGGCGGCCGGCCGGCGCGCCTGGCACCGGCCGGCCGCGGCCACGGCTCCGCCGGCGGCTCACGCCGCAGGCTTGGGCGCGAGTGGGTCCAGCCGTTCGCCGCGCAGCAGCCGCAGCGGGGCCTGGTGGTAGAGCAGCACGTCGTGGAACGGGTCGGTGAGGATCTTCGTCAGCCACACCAGCCCTGTGCGCGCGTCGCGCAGCAGGCAGAGCTGCAACGTGCGCAACAGCACGGCGCCCACCCCGAGGCCGAGCCAGAGCCGCGCCAGGTTGTCGACGAAAGCGCGCCCGTCGGCGTGCGGCGTGAGCAGGCCGAACAGGTCCGGTCGCAGCAGCAGCAGCGCCGGTGTCAGCGCCCACAGGGCCAGCAAGACCTGCTTGCGTCGCAGGTTGTAGCCCAACTTGACGGCTTCCTTGTAGGCGTGCGTGGCCTGGTTGACCTCGTCGTAGCCCTTGGGCTCGAAGAAGAAGTGCCCCACCTGTCGGATCGACATGGCGAACAGCCAGCCGAGCAGGACCGCCGCGGCGGGCTCGGTGAAGAGCAGGGCGTAGCTGGTGAGGAAGGCGAGGGCGCTCACCAGGTGCAGCGACTGGTTGACGCGGCTGTGGTGGTAGTAGCGATGATCGTCCCAGCGCTGTTCGCGCAGGGCCTCGAGGAACGCGTGCATGGGTTGACCTCCCTGCGCCGGTCGTCACGCGGACGCGCTCGACCGGCACGCGCCATCCTGCGCCAGGCGCTGCGACGGGTCCGTGACGGGCGCGTGACCTCCCGGCCAAGACGCGCCGCTCAACGTGGCAGCGCCAGACGAGTCCACACCGGTCGATGGTCGGACAGGCCACGCCAGGCGCGGCCCTGCGCCACGCCGGCGGCGCGCACCTCGAGATCGCTCAGGATCAGGTCGAGCACCAGGTGCGTGGAGTGCGTCGGGCGCGCGAGCAGCGACAGCCCGGCGTGGGCGTCGCTCAGGCCGGCGCGCTCCAAGCGTGCCACCACGGCGTCGCGTCGCGCGTCCGACAGCAGATCGACCACGAAGGCGTGGACGTTGAAGTCGCCGCCCACGATGGCGGGTCGCGGTCCGCGTTCGACGGCGCGCGCCAGCTCCTCGGCCTGCGCACGACGATAGGCGCCGTCGAAGGCGCCCGACTCGAGATGGGTGCTGAAGACGCGCACTCGCCGGGTTCCGATCCGCAGCGTCGCGCCCAGAGCCATGCGCCCGCCCAGCCGCGGCTCGCCCGCTTCACCCGCGCGGGCGGGCTCGCGGTACCAGCTCTCGTTGGCCTCGAAGCGCAGCAGCTCCACGTCGTCGAGCGGGAAGCGCGAGAGGATGGCGTTGCCGTGCTCGCAGGGCGCCTCGATGCGCCGGCCCGGACCCCACGGCCGCGGCAACTCGACGTATTCGACCCCGAAGGCCGCGTGCATGCCCAGCGCCGCGGCAAAGTCCCGCAGCACGTTCCGGTAGCCGCTGCGGCTGCAGCCGCGGTCCACCTCGCTGAGCAGCAGCACGTCGACCGCCGGCAGGCCGAGTGCGGCGCGCAGCGCCCGGATCTGTCCGTCGGCCTCGTACCCGCGCTCGAGGTTGAAGGTGGCCACCGTCAGCGCGCCGTGAAGCGTCGCCGGCGTCGGCGCGCGCGGCGTGAAGCGTTCGATCTGGCAGGCGATGCGCACGGCCTCGCGCGACGACGGCCGAGCGGGCGGGCTGCGGCACAGCCGTTCGCGTCGCGCGTCGCGCGGCGACTCGACCAGCGACGCCGCCAGGTCTGCCTCGTCGAGCCAGGGCCTGCGCGCCGGACTGCCGTCGCTGCCCAACACCGCGCTCGTCAGCAGCCCCACGAGGGCCGCCAGTCGTCCACCGTTCACGCGCATGCTGCCTCCCGCGGCGCGCCCGGCGCGCGCGCTCTGAGCCGTCTTCACGTGTGCAGCGCCGCGCACCCGCTGGCGCGCAGCGAGGCCTGCGCGCCCGTCTTCCGTCGGCGCGCCGGTGGACGCGCGCGTGCGAGCAGCAGCGCGTATCCGCCCAGCGCCGTCAGCGCCTCGCGCCCACGTCGTGCCAGCGCGTACGCCGCGGCGACGGCCAGCGCGTCGCTCAGTCCGCACCACTCGAGGAAGAGGGCATAGCCGGCGTCCTGCACGCCCAAGCCGGCTGGCACGATGAAAGCCGCCGCGCGCAGGAGCTGCATGACCGCCTCGGCGGGCAGCGCCTGAGCGAGCGTCACGGGCGCGCCCAGCAGCCGCAGGATCACGTAGGTCTCGAGCGCTTCCGCGGTCAGGCTGGCGGCGAGCAGGGCCAGGGCGGCCACCAGGCGCGCGGGTGAGGCGGTGGCGGCCGCGCGCAAGCGCGCGTCGATCAGGCCGAGGCGTGCTTCCCATCGGCGGCGCCAAGCCCGCAGCCGCGAGCCCGGCAGTCGCGCGAGCAGGGCGACGAGCGTGGCGCAGGCGCGGCCGGTCGCCAGGCCGCGCAGGGCCAGACCGGCGACGAGGACCAGCAGCACGCCGCAGCCCCACACGGCCGCCAGCGTGCGCACGTCCGCGGTCGAGGCGACGGCGGCGGGGACCAGCGCCGTGATCAGCAGCAGCGCGTGCGCGGCCACGATCAGGCCCTTGCGTATGGCCAGCAGCGTGAAGCCGTCGGCCGGCGGCAGCCGACAGCTCCGGCGCAGCCAGCCTGGCGCGAGGCCGTCGGCCAGCAGCCCGCCCCCCGGCAGCACCAGCGCCAGCGCATCCATGGCCAGGCGCGTGCGGGCCAGCGCCCAGAATGCCGGCCGTGGCGCATGCGCGGGCCACAGCAGCCGCCAGGCAGCCACGTCGAGCCCGACCCCGACCAGCGCCGGCAGCGGCACGAGCCAGACGAGCGCTCCCAACTCGCTCAGACGTCGCGTGCAACTGCTGGGGTCGACCCGCGCGAACAGCCAGACTGCCAGCGCCAGCGCCAGGACCAGCGGCCAGGGCCGTAGCCAGACACGCGGCGCAGCACGGCCGCGCGACTGGCGGCGCGGGCCAAGCGTGGCGACAGGCATGCGTCAGCCTGTCCCATCAGCATGGCGCCGACGTGGCGCGCAAGCCTCCGTCAGGCGACGAAGACCCGGAACGGGCGCCGTCACAGTGCCGTCACGAGCAGGCGCGACAGTGACGGCATGTTTGCCCGCCCGACGCACGCACGCTCGCTCTTCGTCACGTTGATCCTGCTCGCCGCCCTGGACGCCGCCGCGACGTCCCGCCCGGATGCGTCGCCAGGCACGCCCAAGCTGGCCCTGATCGTCGCCATCGACGGCCTGTCGTGGGAGCGGCTCGATTCGTTCCGGCCGTACTTCGAAGACGGCTTCAAGCGCCTGCTCGACGAGGGGCGCGTGGAGAGCGCCTGCCGCTACCGCCACCTGAACACCGAGACTGGGCCCGGCCACTCGTCGCTGGGCGCCGGCGCGCCTCCGCGCGTGACGGGCATCGTGGCCAACCGCTGGTTCGAGGCGCGCCCCGATGGCGGCCTGCGCAGCGTGTCCTGCGCGCAGCAGTGGGACCCGGCGCCGGTGCCGGGCAAGCCGCCGCTCTTCTACAGAGAAGTCGCGCGCGACGGCCGGCTCTACGTGTTTGCGCTGAGCGGCGAATGGGAACGCTGGCAGCAGTCGGGCGAGATCGGGCTCGCGAGCACGCGGCCCAACGCCGGCCCGGACGGCGAGACGCTGGTCTTCGACAGTCCCGACGCGATTCGGCTCTTCAACTGGCGCCACGGCCGGCCCGAGGAGACCTTCCCGCCGGCCGCGACCATCACCGGCCCCGGCAACCTGCGCGTGCCCACGCTGGCCGATCGGCTGGTCGAGGCGCGCCCTGGCGCGCGCGTCGTGGCGCTCTCGGCCAAGGACCGCTCGGCCGTCTTCCTGGCCGGGCGCGACGCGCGGCACGCGGTCTACTGGTACGACCGCGACACGGGCCGCTTCGTCACCTCACCGGCCTACGACGTGAACCGTGGCGCCGGCCCGACCGCGGCGGCCGTGGTACGCGAGTTCAATCGCACGCAGGCCGGCGCGCGCCTGGTGAGCCGCTTCGGGCTGACCTGGAGCCCGTCGCCGCCGCCGCCGGCCGGCCCAGCGCTGCCGGTCGCGCCGCGCGACCTGTTCGACTACCAGCTTCCAGCGCAGGGCATCGGCTTCCCGCATGACTTGTCGCGCGATCCCGCCGGGTACAGCGCGGGCTTCTACGTCAGCCCCTTCATCGACGAGTTGCTGGCGGACCTGGCGCTGGCCCTGCTCGAGAGCGAGGCCCTGGCGCTGGGTCGCCGCGCCCAGCCCGACCTGCTGCTGCTGTCGTTCTCGGCTCAAGACCTGGTCTCGCACAGCTACGGCAACGAGTCCGACGAGAACGTCGACACGCTGCGACGCCTGGACCGACAGCTCGGCCGACTGCTGCGCGCGCTCGAGCGCCACGTGGGGCGCGAGCACGTGGCCCTGGCGCTGTCTTCCGACCACGGCTTCGCGGCGATTCCCGAAGTCCATCGCCGCGATCATCCCGGCGCCAGCGCCGGCCGACTGGTGAACAGTGAGCGCGCGGTGCCCAACTTCGTCGAGCGCCTGAACCGCCTGCTGGTCGACGAACTGTGCCTGCCGGTGGGCACGCGCGCGATCTTCGGCGTCGAGGGTTGGAGCCTGACCTACAATCGCCCGGCTTTCCCGCTGCGCCGAGTCGAAGGCCCTTGCGGACCGGCCGACGCGCGGCTCGAAGTCGGCGTGCTGGACGAGGTCCTGCCGCGGGTCATCACGCGCCACTTCGCCGAGGAGCTCGAGAGCGTGCTGCCGGTGGCGCTGCGTGACACGTGGCCGCGCACGCGGGCCGCCGAGTTCGCGCTCAATGACCTCGATCCCGAGCGCTCGGGCGATGCCTTCCTGGTGCCGCGCGAGAACGTGCTCATGCACTGGGACCCGGCGCGCGGAGCGGGCCACGGCTCGCACTACGACTACGACGCGCACGTGCCGCTGGTCTTCTGGGGCGGCCGCTTCCCGGCCGGGAGCGTTTCGGACGACAGCACGCCCCACGACGTCGCGCCCACTCTGGCCGACCTGTTGGGCGTGGCCCTGCCCGACGCCGTGGGCGTGTCCCGTCTGCGACCCGAGGCGTCCTCCACGCTCAGGCCGCAGTCGCCGCGCAGTCGTGAGCGGCGCAGCGAGGCCGCCGCAAGCGCCGCAGGTACGCGCTGACGCCCCAGGGCTTCGCGACGTCGGCGACGTCGAGACCCCAGAGAAAGCGCAGGGCGTGGCCGAGGTCCAGGAACACGCCCCGTTCACGCCCCTGGCCGGTCACGCGATCCACCAGCGCGCCGCAGTCGTGCTCGGGTGCGACCAGGAACGCCGACCGCGCGCGCGCGTTCGAGGTCGTCCACTGCACGCCGAGGGCCTCCCAGGCGCCTGCGTCGCCGGGGGCCGCCCACTCGCGCGCGTCGACCAAGAGGCCTCGGCCGTGGCTGCCTGCGGCGTCGTGCAGCAGCGCGCTCACCTCCACTGCCGAGCACTGTTCGGGCAGACGCGCGATGACGATGTGACCATCGAACTCGGCGCTGATCGGCACGATGCCTCACCTTCCGGGGCGCTGCCCCCCCGGGACGCAGCAAGGCATGTGCCGGCCGTTGGCACCCTTGATCGGCGCGATCCCTGCGCCGGCGGACGGATCGAACCACAGTTGCGCGCACTGCCGGCGCAACGGCTGCGACGCCCCGGACGCCCGCAGTCGACTCCTGGCGGGCGGACCGAACACCGCGGCACAGACGATTCGCCGCCGCCGCTCACTTCGACAAGCGACGGACGTCGTCACCAACTCCGCCCTTGGCGTTCTGCGTCAGGCTCGGTGAATCCCCATGTGGGTCAGGCCCGAGGTGCGGATGAGCTCCTTGGAGTCCTTGGCGACGAACTGGGGGAGCGTTGGCCAAGATGATTCGTGGGCGGGCTTTGGGGGGCGAGTGCCTTGGCGCGGATCAGGAGGCACTCCACTTCCTGCTCCCTTCATCGACTCGCGCAGTTCCCAATGGACGATGGCGCGGCTGGCTCCATCCAACGCCGAACAACGGTAGGAGCAAGGACCCCCCGGTTGAGATACGACACGTGGATAGGCCAGCGTTCGTGCGGTGCTAGCGGCCGAAGCGAAGCCTGTTCCATTCTTCGACACCGCCGGTGCCAGCGATCGAAGACGACCCGCGTTGGACAGCGCCCTGTACGTGGTCGATCGCACGTCAGTTCACGCGCTTCTCGCCCGCCGTTCACACCTGGCGCTCCCGGCCGCAGGTCGTCGTCATTTCTTGTACGGCTGCGCCCGTCGTGCTACGCTCGACCAGTCTGCAGCGGACCCTCACGACTATCGAGTGAGCGTTCTCTGACGAGGAGGAGTGATGGCAATCGAAGTCAAGGATCAGCACGAAGCCCAGATCAACTCGGCGATGGAAGCTGAGCTTACCGACGAACAGCTTCTGCAGTTGGCTGAGGGCTCGAGTTCCTGGGGCGCCAACTGTAACTCGAGCTGTAAGTAGTCGCTCTGGGCCGCGACCGTACGGCGATCAGCGGTCCGACAGACGTCGGCGGCCGTCGGCTCGCCTCCGCGGCGGCCGCTCCTCGCTGTTCTGTGTCGACTCATCCCGGGAGGATGCGTGTCCGCAGAAGTGCTCGACTCGGCCGATCGAGGGGCCGTCGAGGCGGGGACCTCGAGGCTCGACGCCTCCCTGGAACTCCTGCGTCCTCACTTCCCGGCCAGCGTGGCCGCACCCGAGAGCCTTGATCGTGTCCGCCCGGTAGCGAGCCTCTTTCCCACCTCCGCTGTCGACTTCTTCGGCTTCGAGTGCCGGCTTGGTGAGGCCGGACCGACGCTGGCCGACTGCGCCTTGAACCTCACGCCTGACGGCGCGCGCCTGCTCGCCGGACGCCATCCAGGGCACCTGGCGTGGCCTGGCGCGGGCCAAGCCGAGGCCTGGAGCCGGTTGCGCTCATTCTACGAACAGTGGGGCGACACCCATCAGCCCCCCTGGAGCGACGCCGGCTGCACATGGCTCGAGTTCGACACTTCGGTCGGCGAGCCGGCGCCCAATCTGCTGTTCGGTTACTGGCCACGACGAGAGGCAGACAGGCGCTCACGTGCGTGGCTCGTCGACACCATCTTGCCCCTGTTGCTGGGCCCGGCCGCAGCGGCCGACTTGGGGCCGCCGCTCACGCACTGTCTCGAAGCCTGCCCACCCGAAGCTGGAGACTTCCAGGTTGGCTTCATGCTGTCCCGCGCGCTGCCGGTGATTCGGCTGTGCCTGTTCGATCTACCCGTGGATGGGATCTTCCCCTATCTCGAGCGCGTGGGCTGGCGCGGCCCCGACCGCGAGCTTCAGCGCCTCTTGGCGGTCCTGCGCCCCCACGCGGACTTCCTGGGATTGCATCTCGACGTCGGCGCGCAGTCGGTCTTTCCGCACATTGGCATCGAACCCAACTACACGGCCGGGTGCTGGACGCGTCAGCCGCATACCGAGCCGCGCTGGCACAGCTTGCTGGCGGAGCTCCTAGGGCTCGGACTGGCGACCCCTGAACAACGGGACGCTCTGCTGGGCTGGACTGGCCACCAGCGGCTCCAACTGGGCCCCCGAACCCTTCTTCTGTTGCGCGGCTTGAGTCATGTGAAGGTCGTCCTGCGCCCGCACGGGGAAATCCTCGCCAAGGTGTACTTCGGCATCGCCCACCGCACGCTCGCCGACGCCAGAGAGGGAGACCGTCCTTGAGCGACGCGACGGCGAGCGCCGCTCCCTCCGTCGCCGTGGCGGCGCGCGCCGCCGTCGACTTTCTGCTCGCCGCGCGTAGCTCCTCCGGCGAGTCGAGCCACTGGACGGACTTCATGCTGCCCGCCGGCGCCAGCGACCTTTGGGTCACCGCCTTCGTCGGCGGCGTCCTGGCCCGCTCTCCCGATGCCGAAGCCCACGCAGCGGCTGAGGCCGCGTGGCTGTTCCTGGCCGAGCGGGCGAGTGCCGAGGGCGGCTGGGGGTACAACACGAACGTCCCGGCGGACGCCGACAGCACGCTGTGGGGGCTGCGGCTCGGCGCAGCTCTCGGTGTCTCCGAGTGCCCCGCGGCACGACGCGCGCGCGCCTTCCTGGATCGCCACCGGCACCCCGACGGCGGCCTCGCCACGTACGCAAGCGCGGATGCCGTGCGCGCTTACCTGGGGCTTCCGCAGGGGTTGTCGTTCGCCGGCTGGACCGCCAGCCACGGCTGTGTCACCGCCGCTGGAGCCAACCTCCCGGCTTGGGGCGAGAGCCTGCGGCCCGCGCTCCTGCGTGACCAGGCCGCCGACGGCAGTTGGCGGGCCTATTGGTGGTTCGACGACGAATACGCCACCGCCGAGGCCGTGGCCGCCTTGGCCGGCGCGCCGGAGCACGCGGCGCGCATCGACCAAGCTGTCGACTGGACGCTCCGTCGGCTCGAGCGCCTGATGGATGCCACCGCATCGCGCTCGCCGAGCTTTGCCCTCGCTCACGCCGCGCGCACTCTGGCGCGGGCAGTGGATCGCCTGCCACTCCGCACTACCCTCGACGCAGTCCTCGAGCGGCTCGCGAGCACGCAACGAGCCGACGGCTCGTGGGCTGCATCGGCTCGGCTGCGCGTGCCGCGGCCGGACACGCTGGTGCCCGATCCGGAGGCCCCATGGAAGCCCTGGCGCGGCTTGCCGGCGGGGCCGATCACCGTCGCAAGCGTCCTTCAACACACGTTCACCAACTACTCCATTGATCATCGCGGCGTGTACTCGACTGCCACGGTCCTATGGACCTTGCAGGAAGCCGGAGGGGAGCGCAGAGCATACCCGCAAGGGGGGTACCGATGTCCTGGGACGGTGCTTACGAGCTGACACCGGCGCAGATCGCGCGCCTACGCGAGCGTGGCCACGTGCTCCTGCGCGGCGTCTTGTCGCGCGAAGAGATCGCCATGTGTCGGTCCTTCCTGCGCGAGTACGTGCTCGCCAAGCAGACGGTTCTGGTCGGGATCGCCTCGGCCACGCCAGCGGCCGACTTCAACCTCGGCAACGCACCCGCGCCGGTCGCCGAGTTCGTCATGTCGCCGCGTCTGGCCGGGATCGCAGCCCAGCTCCTGGGTGTCCCGGCAGTGCGCATCCTGCACTTCTGCGGGTTGTTCAAGCCGGCCCACGCTGCAGCCACGCCCTGGCACCAGGACATGACCTACGTCCCCCTCGACACCGAGCAGGTGATCTCTGTGTGGTTCCCCCTCACCGATTGTTCCGCGGAGATGGGGGATCTGGTGTTCGCGGACGGCTCGCACCACGACGGCCCCCTGGACCCCAGCGCCCACGACCGCTATCCGCAGGCGCACAACGGTTCCATGGCGGCCGGCGACATGTCGTACCACTTGGGTTGGGTGCTCCACGCCGCCGGAGCCAATGCAAGCAACGCGCCGCGCGAGGCGTTCGGCATCGGCTACTACGTCGACGGCGCGCGGATCGCTGCGCGCGCCCCTGCGCCTTTCGTGCAGGACTTCCTCGACCGGTACTTCCCGAGCCTGGTACCGGGTGCACCGGCGATCGGTCCGCTGAACCCGGTGGTGTACTCGAGCACGCCATGATCGACCGCTATCCACTGACGTCGGAGCAGATGGCTGCGCTGCGCACGCACGGCCACGCAGTGTTCCCCGGAGTGTTGTCGCGTGGCGAGGTAGCGGCGTTTCGCCCGCTCATGCGGCAGTACGTGGCCGCCAAGGGCACGGTCCTCACGGGTGCCGATTCGTCCACCGCCGAATACCACCTGGGCGACGCTCCGACGCCCATCGTGGACTTCGTGACCGCCCCGCGCCTGGGCGCCCTCGCGGCGCAACTGCTCGATGCCGAGGCTGTGCGCATCCTCCACTTCTGCGGCATGTTCAAGCCGGCCGGTGGCGGCCCCACACCCTGGCACCAGGACCAGGCTTACCTGCCCCTGGACGGCAGAGGGACGATCACCCTGTGGATTCCGCTGACGGACATCACGCCGGAGATGGGTACACTGACCTTCGCACAGGGCTCGCATCGGACCGCTCGAGTTCTCGATCCCGGTTCCCGCAGTGACTTCCCGATGGCCGCCAACGGCGCCCTCGCGGCCGGTGACGTCTCGCTCCACCTGGGTTGGACCCTGCACGGCGCGCAGGCCAACACCAGCGCGCGCGAGCGCCAAGCCTTGGCGATCGTCTACTACGCCGACGGCACCCGCATTCGGGTGCGCGCTCACCTGCCGGTCATGGATCGAATCCGCCACCGCTATTTCCCCGGCCTCGGCGACAGTGACCCGGCCGTCGGGCCGCTCAACCCCGTGGTCTACCGTCAGGGAGCGCGGTGAGCACACGGGCGCGGGTCAAGGAGGCAGCCAGCGTGAGCACTCGAGCCGTGGTCGAAGCCCTACCCGAACTCGTGGGAACCCACGAGCTCGCGCCGGCCGACGTCGCCTCTTTCCAACGCGACGGTCACGTGAGGGTCGAGGGCGTCTTCACAGCGCACGAGATCGCGGCCTATCGGACGCACCTCGCACGCGTGGTCGCGGAACACGCCCACGACACTCACGCGATGGAACAGAAGGTCGCGGGAGCCAACAAGAACTGGATGTTCGTCAACAACCTGTGGGGGCTCGACGAGGCTGCGCGACGCTTCGTGCTGAGCCCGCGCCTGGGCCGCCTGGCGGCAGACTTGTTGGCGGTCGACGCCGTGCGTCTGTTTCGCGACCAGTCGTACTTCAAGGGCCCGGGCGGCGCCAACACGCCCTGGCACCAGGACGCCTACTTCATGCCCCTCGACACCGAGAAGGTGCTGACTCTTTGGATCCCGCTCACCGACATCACGCCGGAGCTGGCTCCGATGAGCTATGTCACCGGCTCCCACAAAGCTGGCTACATGGGTACCTCGAACGGCGACGACGAGGCCATGGACGCCTACGAGCGCGATCTCGAAGCGCGCGGCTTCAGGCTGCACAACTACGGCACTTTCAAGGCCGGGGATCTCGCCTGCCACTCGGCGTGGACGCTGCACAGCTCGCGCACCAACACGGCGCCGCTGATGCGGGAAGCGCTGGTGATCGTCTACTTTGCCGACGGCGCGCGCCTGGTGGACGCCCCTCCGCTGAGCGCGGGCGCGCCGCCACAGGAGTTCTACGCCCGCATGATCCGCCAGCAGAACCGGCTCACGTCGCTGCCGGGACTCCAGCCAGGAGACCTGGCCGCGGGACCCATGGCGCCGCTCGTGTATCAGCGATCCAACGCGTCGGGCGGACGGTGACGCGAGCCTCTCGAGGAAGGCAGTGAGCACCATGAAAGATACGCACGCCTTGCCCGAAGGTGCGCCGGAGATAGCGCCAGGCAACCGGACTGAAGATCTCAACTTCGCGGATCTCGTCGCGCCGATACCGCTGGAACGATTCTTCGCCGAGTATTGGGAGCAGAAGCCGCTCGTCAGCCGCGGCCGAGCGGCGGACTGCTTCCGTTCGCTGTTTTCGATCCGCGACGTCGACAAAGCCATCTACTACCTGCGGCCCAAGCCCAGCCGCATCGAGGTGGTGACCAGCCAGGGCTTCGTGCGCGACAACTACCTGAACCCGGACGGGACGGCCAACCTGAAGCTGGTGAGCGAGCGCTATCGCGAGGGCTCTACGATCATCCTGAGCGGACTCGAAGAGGGCTGGGAGCCGCTGGCCGTGTTCGCGCGCCGGCTCGAGGGGGCCCTCCACCACCCGGTGGCCTTGGGCATCTATCTGACGCCGCCGGGTATCCCGGGCGTCCAGCCACACTTCGACACCCAGGAGAACCTGCTGCTCCAAGTCGAGGGCTCAAAGCACTGGAAGGTCTATAGCCCCTTGCGCGAGCTGCCCGAGGTCGAGGGGTCCTACCGCGGCGTGACACAGGAGAAGCTCTCCGAGGTCTTGTGCGAAACCGTGTTGCATCCGGGCGACGTGCTCTACATCCCGCGCGGCTTCGTGCACGCCGGCGCCGCCCAGGAGGGGGGACCCTCGCTGCATATCACGGTCAACATCCACGTTCGCACTTGGTTCGACTTCCTCTCCGATGCCCTCGCGGCGGTTGCGGACCGCGACCCGCAGTTGCGCCGCTCGCTGCCCGTAGGCTTCGTGTCCGACGAACGCGCAACGGCCGCTCTTGCCACGAGCTTTGCGGAAGTCATGCAGCGGTTCCATCGCGACGCGCGCTTCGACGACGCGCTCGGCAAGCACACCGAGGCCCTGCTGGCGAAACCGGTGACGCCCGATGGGCACTTCACCCAACTGTTCGCCGAGATCGGCCCCGACACGCTGCTACGTCGGCGCGACACCGTCCTGACGCGGGTCTTCCGGCACGGCGGGATCGCGGGCATCCAGTTCTCGGGCAACCAGGTCACAGGCCCAGCCAAGATCGGCGTCGCGCTCGAGTATGTCGCCGCGCACGAGCGCCTGACCCCGGCCGACCTGCCTGGGCCGCTCGCCAGCAACGAGCGGCTGGTGCTGGCTCGACGCCTGGTGCGCGTCGGCCTGCTGACCATCGACGGAAACGACAGCCGATGAACCTCAGTCGGCTCCTCGCGCCCCTGCCACCGACCCGGTTCTTCGACGAGTACTGGGGCCGCCGGCCATTCCTCCAGGCGGGCCTCGAGGATCGTTTCGCAGAGCTGTTCTCGTCGTCCCACATCGGCCAGTTGCTCTACTACCTGCGTCCCAAGCCGCCCGACGACGTTGCCCTCGTCAAAGGCAGCCGTTACTGCGACAGCCGCTGGACCAACGTCGACGGCACGCCAGACCCCGAGCGCGTGCGTGCCGCCTGGCTCGACGGCTACACTCTCGTCGTCAACAGGCTGCACCGGTTGTGGGAGCCGGTGGCCCGGTTCGCCGCCAGCTTGACCGAGCAGTTGCACCACCCGGTCGACGTCAACCTCTACTACACACCCCCTGGCTCGCAGGGCTTCGAAGCCCACTTCGACACCATGGACGCCTTCGTTCTCCAGGTCGAGGGCAGCAAGATCTGGGAGGTTCGCGAGCCTGCGGCCGATCTGCCTTTGCCGGACGAGCACGCCCCCCTGCTAAAGGAACAGCGACCACCGGTGGTCTTCGAGCAGGAGTTGCCGCGCGGCGGCCTGCTCTACTTGCCGCGCGGTCATGTCCACTCGGCCCGCACGACCGGCAGCGCGTCGCTGCACCTGACTGTCGGGATCGAAGTCATGACTTGGATCGACCTGTTCACCGCGGCGGTGTCCGCCGCGCGCAGCGACCGGCGCTTCCGCGAGGCCCTGCCGCCGGGTTTCTTGCACGCGCCTCCTGGTCTTACCGAGCGCTTCCGTGAACTGGCCACCGAGTTGCCGCACCACTTCGACCTCGCCGCCAGCATGGACCGCCTGGCGGAGCGCTCGGTCGTGTCTCACGCCGCGCCGGTCGGGGACGACTTGTGGCAGCTCGAACGGGAGATCGGTCCAGAGTCGATCCTGTGTCGGAGGCCGGGGGTGCTGTGCCGCACCATCGAAGGCCCCGGCCACGCCGGCATCCAGTACTCTGGGGGCAAGATCGTAGGGCCACCCAAGATCGCTCCGGCCCTGCGCCACATCGCCGCACACGCGCGCTTCGCGGCCGCGGCGTTGCCTGGGGGGCTCAACGAACGCGAGCGCCTCGTGCTCCTGCGCCGGCTCGTGCGCGACGGGCTGCTCGAGGTGGAGCACTCCGCGTGAGAGACAGCACGACGCTGGGCACGCTGGCCGCCGAAGGCGCGACCCTGTGGGAGCGCCTCGATGGACCCTGGCAGCCGGTCGATTCGCCGGCGAGCCGGCGAATCGCCGGGGCCCGCCTGGAGCACTGGTGCCAGCGCTCCGTGGGGGGCGACGCCGAGCTCTTCCGTCGCCGCCTCTCCTGGCTGGGAACGACACCGGAGCGCGCCCGGCCGTTGCTTGGTGAAGTTCGCCTCGACGCAGCCTTGCCACGCTGGACATCGGTGTTCGCTGAAATGATGAACGCGGTCGATGCCGGGGTCGACGGCCCGGCCGGACGCCGACCGTTTGCCACCTTGCTGGCCCCGTTCGTGGGCCTGGGCGTGACCCGGCTGGCTGCCGCCGACCGCGCTGTGTTCGCACCCGCAGCGCTCGACGCCCTCGTCGACGACCTCGGCGAGCAGCTCTCCCATCTGGCCGCGCCCGCTCTTTACCTCGGCCTCGCGACTCGGCGCAAGCAGCCGGGGGCGCCGACTGAAAGACGCTTCTACGATGCCCTGGCAGCCGAGTTGCGCGCGGGTGGCTGGTGGACTTTCTTCACCGAATACCCTGTCCTGGCACGGCGGCTGGCGCAGACGATCGAGTTGTGGGAGCACAACACGGCGGCGTTGGCTGCCGCGTTCCGGTCCGACCGGGTGGCCCTTGCGCAGACCTTCGGCGGCCGCGTGCCGGAGCGGATCGTGGGCCTGCGACCGTCGTTGTCGGATCGCCACGACGGCGGCCAGACGGTGGTCGCTGTGGAACTCGACAACGGGCGAGCGCTGTTCTACAAGCCGCGTGACCTGGGAATCGAACAGGCCTGGTTCGAACTGCTCGCCGAACTCGACGGCGACGAGGCGATGTGCCTGAGGGTGCTGGCCCGGCCGGGTCACGGCTGGGTCGAAGCGGCCAACTGGGCACCCTGCCGCGACGGCGCCGAGGTCGAGCGCTTCTACCACCGCGCCGGCCGCTTGCTCGCGCTGCTCTACGCCCTCGAGGCCTCGGACTGCTTCTACGAGAACGTCATCGCCTGCGGCTCACATCCGCTGCTGATCGACGTCGAGACGTTGATGCACCCGGCGCTGCGTCGCACGGCCGAGCTCTCCCCGGCGGAAGATCTGGCCGACCGAGTGGTCTTCCATTCCGTGCTCCGGGCCGGCCTCCTGCCGGCCTGGGAGGCCGGGCCGGACGGGCGCATGGTCGACATCAGTGGTCTCGGCGCTCGGTCAGGCCAAGTCACTCCGTATCTGCGGCGGCGTTGGCACGACCTGGACAGTGACGCCCTGGGCCTCGACCACGAGCCCATCCTGGTCGAGTCCACGGCTCATCTGCCGCACCTCGATGGAGTCGCGGCTCACGCCGTCGATCACACAGGCTCCGTGCTCGCGGGTTTTCGGGCCATGTACACGACGCTGTGCGCCCGGCGCCCGCAGCTCCTGGGCGAGGACGGCTATCTGGCGCAACGCTTCGGGGCGCAGGAGATCCGGGTGGTTTTCCACGCCACGCGCATCTACGGCCTGCTGCTCAAGCGACTGGGGGCTCCGCGCCACTTCCGGCAGGGCGTGCTGCGCAGCATCGAGACCGATCTGCTGAGCCGCTTCTACTTCGCGGCTGCGTTCGCCGGCCGCGAGCAACCCTGGTGGCGGCCCGTGCTGGCGGCCGAGCTCCAAGCGCTGGAGCAACTCGACGTGCCGCGGTTCCCCGTCCGCGCCAACCGCCGTGAGTTGTGCTGGGCAGACGGCAGCACAACGGCCGACGCCTTCGCCGAGACGGCCATCGAGCGCGTCTCCCGCAAGCTCGCCGCCCTCTCGCCCGAGGACCTCGAGTTGCAGACCGAGATGATTCGCGCCTCGCTCTCGATTCCCGCGCTCGCGGTCCACCGTGAGCACGGCGCGGATGGCGACGCGGCAGAACTCGATGCCGGCGCGCCCGACCCGAACCCCCGCGACTTCGTGGCCGAGGCGCTGTCCATCGCCGCGGTGCTCGAACAGCACGCGATCGTGGCGCCGGACGGAGCTGCCACCTGGATCGCGCCTCAGCAACTACCGGGCGGGAGCCACTACGGCCTGCGTCCGCTGCGCTTGGACCTCTACAACGGCTCGGCAGGCGTCGCCCTGTTCTTTGCCGCCCTGGAGCGCACCCAAGGCACGGGCCGGCGCCTGGCCCTGGCCGCGCTCGACCCACTCCGTCGCTTCGTTGCCGGTGCGGACGCGGCCCGGATGGCGAGGGAAGACTATGGTTTGGGCGCCGGTACCGGCCTGGGCTCTTTCTGCTGGGTACTGGCCCGGGTGGCGGGCCTGCTCGGGGAGCCTGACCTGCTCGTTGAAGCTCGGGTGGCGGCGCAACGCATCACACCGGACTGGATCGCCGCGGACGATCGATTCGATGTCATGACGGGTGCCGCTGGGGCAATCCTGGGGTTGTTGCCCTTGGCCCGGGTCGACGACGGGACCGTGGCTCTCGAGCAGGCGGTTCGATGTGGCGATCACTTGCTCGCGCACCGGCGCCCGGCGGGCCGTGGCGTCGGCTGGGCTGCCACCGGCCGCCCGCTCCTGACCGGCCTGTCCCACGGCGCCGCCGGCATCGCTCTCGCCCTGCTGCGCTTGGCGGATGCCGCCAGCGAGCCGCGCTTCCGAGCCGCCGCGCAGGAGGCCATCGCCTTCGAGGACGGGACTTTCGATGAGACCCACGGCAACTGGCCCGACTTCCGCACGGACTCGCCAAGGCCGACATTTATGGATGCCTGGTGCCATGGCGGACCGGGTATCGGCCTCGCACGCGCCGCCGGCCTGCCGCTTCACGACTCGCCGTCCACTCGCCGCGACATCGCAGCCGCCCTGGCGACGGTCGTGCGCCGCGGCCTCGGAACCAAGGACGGTCTATGCTGCGGCAACCTCGGCCGGGCCGAGTTGCTGATCCTGGCTCCGGCTCGGGGCGAACGGCCCAGTGCCGCCGACTTGGCCGCCGCGGTGGTCCGGCGGGCACGACGCCTCGGCGGGTACGGCACGTCCGGCCGGCCCGGCCAGGGCTTCTTCGACCCTTCATTCTTCCAGGGCCTGGCGGGCATCGGTTATCAATTGTTGCGCATCGCGCAGCCTGCCCAACTACCCTCGGTGTTGGTGTGGGAGTGACCATGCTCGCCCAGGTCGGCGGGTTGACTGCGCTGCGTGCAGCCGCCGAGGAATCCGTGACCACGGCTGACCTGGCTTTCCTCGAACAGGCCGCAACTCTGATCGAGGAGACCGCGGTCCATCTGCCTGTCTGGCAAGCCCGAGGGCTCGAACCAGTTGCCTCCCTGCGCCGGCTGGTGGCGGCGCCGCCCGACCGGCGCGGGCCTTTCCATCGCGACTTGCTGGCGATCTTCGCCGCGCTCGGAGATCAGCACACTCAGTGCTACCTGCCGGAACCCTGGGCCTCGAGCGTGGCATTCCTGCCTTTCGTCGTCCAGGACTTCTGGGACGGCGATGAATGCCGACTGCTGGTGGTCTCCTCGGCCGTCGATGCGCCCCGCCGGGGCGACGTGCTGCTCACCTGGGACGGTCGCCCTGTCGAGCATGCCGTGGCCGATCTGGGCGTCCTCCAATTCGCCTACCGGCCCGCGGCACGTCGTGCCAAGGCCCTGCAGACGCTCACATTCCGGCCCCTGGCGTGGCTGCCGCCGCCTGCCGGCGATGAAGTCGAGCTGGAAGTCGAGAGCGCCGGACGACGGCGACGGCTCTGCCTCCCCTGGCAAGTGGCGTCCGCGCGCTGGCTTCGAGAGCACCTGACCGTTGCCCTCGGTGCGCCCACGGGAGCCGATGGCTTCGTGCGAGCGGACCGGGTGACGACGCCCTTCGGCACGTTCGGCCACCTCCGGGTACGCAATCTCGAAGAGCGTCCCGAGCAATTCCGCGCACGCTTCCTGGCCGCACTCGAGACCCTGCCGGGCGACGGTCTGATCCTCGACCTGCGCGGCTGTGAGAAGGGCCTCATCCCGACTGGCGAGCAGTTGCTCCAGCTCTTCGTCTCCGCTAGGATCGAGCCACTGAGGTTCCAGTTCCGAGTGACGCGGCTAATCGCACGGCTTGCGTCTACCTGCGCGGCTCTCTCAGACTGGCGGGACGCCGTGGCGACAGCGGCTCGATGCGATGACGTCTATTCGGAAGCGCGCCCGCTGACTCCGCCGGAAGCGGCCAATGGAGTGGGCCGCAGGTACTTCGGCCCGGTCGTGCTTCTGGTCGACGGCCTGACCTACAGCACAGCCGAGATGATCGCCGCGGGCTTTCAGGACCATGGCATCGGCCCGGTGCTTGGCACGGACGAGTCCACCGGCGGCGGCGGGGGCTCGCCTTGGAGTCAGAATACGATCTTCCAGTTGTCGCGAGAAGAGGCGCTTCGGCCGTCGCCCCACGCGGCTCAGATGCGCGTCGCGGTGCGGCGGTGCCTGCGTTCGAACGGCACGGCGCTCGAGAGCGTGGGGATCACACCCGAGAGGCTGCACCGGCCGACCCGCGCCGACCGGCTGGACGGCGACGCGCACCTGATCACAACGGCCAGCCGCTGGCTGGCCACGGGAATTCACTAGTCAAGCCCAAGAGGTGGATCATGAGCCAAGACAAGACCATCGACGTGTTGGCCGTCGCGGCCAAGGCAGCCGGCGAATATGTGGCTCCCGGCGGCAGCAACTTCGTGAAGGGGGACATCAAAGAGGGCGCCAAACACGCCGCGCTGGGCTTGGCCGCGCGGGCCCTATTCGGGCTGCCTGGCCTGATCGTGATTTCCGCCAATTCCCTGACGCAGGCCGTCACGGGCCGTGGCATTCACCAGCACCTGGGCCTGTGGCAGGACTGCGGGAAAGGCGGCGACGCTTCCACGCTTGCCCCGGCCCAGGCAGCGACTGAGTAGCCGGACACCCTAATGAAGAAGAGGAGCATGGCGCCCTTTCTCACGGGCTTGACGGCTGGCGTGTTGATCGCCGCCAATTGGCGCAAGATCGCCAAGGAGGGCATCAAGTTCGGCATCGTAGCCGGCCGCAAGCTCAACGAGGTTTCGGCGGAAGCACTGGAAGACTTACAGGATCTCACTGCCGAAGCAGTCGAAGAACTGGGCGAGAAGGGGCCGTCGAGAGAGTAGTCGCGCGTGTCCGCTGAGAGTCGGCAGATTCCATCCTGGGAACCACGACTACGCTCCGCCACCCGTGGACGGCAGCGCTGGCAGATCGATGCGCTGCGCCGCCGTCCCGAGTTGGCGTCTGCCTTGCAGGAGCGTCTGGGGGACCTTCCAGGCATTCTCGCAGCCCAGGCCAACCCCGTCACTGGTCGCCTGTTGATCCTCCACGAGCCGGGCCTGGCTGGGGGCCACGTCACGTCTCTGTTTCGCGCCTGTCTGCGGGAGGTCGAGGCCCAACCACCGCCGGCGCGCGCCCCGCAAGAACGCGTGCCACCCCTGGCGCGGGTGCTGCGCGCCGCCCTGCCTGGAAACGAGCTCGTGGGGCCGGTCCTGCTGTCCGTTGCGAGCCATTCGTTGCACCTACTGCGGGCCGGCTCTTTCATCTCGATCGTCGACGCCGCGCGCGGAGGCGCCGCTTCGTCGGGTGTCGCGCGACGTTCGAGTGTGTCCGGGCGCGCCGCCTGGAATCTGCTGCTCACCGCCGGTGACGTGTGGCTCAAGCACCGCCGCCGGCAGGCGTGGCGGCGCGTCGCTCAGCAGACCCAGCACAACCTGCGCAGCCAACTGTTCGCCCGCCTCACCGAGCAGGACCTGGCCTTCTTCGATCACCACGGCACCGGTGATCTGATCCAACGGCTGACGGAAGACACGGCGCGCATCGGCGAGTTGGTCGAGCGCGCTGGCGACGAGGGCATCGAGAACGCTCTGGCCCTGGCCGTGTCGTTCACTGCCCTGGCCACGCTGTCACTGCGCTTGCTGTTTCTCGCCACGCTGCCGCTGCCCGTCATGCTCGTCGTTGCGCGCTTGCTCCGCTCGGAGACGTCGGCCAAGTGGGCACGCGCCGGGCGGGCCTCGGGCCAGTTCCACCAGGCGCTCGAGACGAGCCTCAGTGGCGTCGACGACATCAAGAGCTTCACCGCCGAGACACGCGAGAACGACCGAGTCGGAACGGCCAGCCGCGAGTGGGCGGCGGCCGCTCGCGAGGCCCAAGACGGTTCGGCCCTCCAGTCGGAGATCGGCATGGGGCTGTTCTCGGCCGGCTTCTCGCTGGTCGCGGCCCAGGCCAGCCTGCTCGCGAGCGCGGGCAAGATCACGCCCTCCGAGCTCAACCGGGCGCTCTACTGGTTCCCTTACCTGTTGCGCTCGCTCACAGGCCTGACTGATCTGACTCGCCTCAACCACGCCGCGACGGAAGCGGCGCTGCGCGTCGGCGAGATGCTCGAGTCCCAGCCGCGGATCGTGAGCGGCGGGCTCCCGCTCCCGACGCGGACGGTGCGCGGCGAGGTGGTGTTCGAGGACGTCTCCTTCAGCTACACCCCGGGAACCCGGGTCATCGATGGGATCTCCTTCCACCTGCGGCCAGGCGAGACCCTCGCCATCGTCGGGCGCACCGGCTCCGGCAAGAGCACCCTGCTGCGGTTGCTCTTGCGCCTCTACGACGTGGGTGGGGGAGCCATCTATGTCGACGGCCATGACCTCCGCGAGCTGGATCTGCGCGACCTGCGACAGGCGATCGGTGTGGTCAGCCAGAACGTCCACCTATTCCAGGGCACGCTGCGCGAGAACCTGCAACTGGGACGCGACCAGGCCAGCGACGACGACCTGCTGGCAGCGCTCCAGGCAGCCGAACTGAACGACCTGCTCGAGATCCTGCCCCAACGCCTGGACGCCGAGATCGGCGAGCACGGCCGGCGCTTTTCCAGCGGCCAGCGGCAACGCGTGGCCATCGCCCGCGCGCTGCTCAAGGGCGCGCCTGTCCTCGCGCTCGACGAGCCGACTTCACACCTCGATTACGACACCGAGGCGGCGGTGCTGCGCTTCCTGCGTCGGGAGACGACTGGAAGAAGCGTGTTGTTGATCGCCCACCGGCTGGCGACCGTTCGCCATGCCGACCGCATACTGGTCCTCGATCGCGGCCGCATCTGTGAGCAGGGCACCCACGCCGAGCTGCTGCGCCGGGACGAGTTCTACGCCGCGCTTTGGCGCCTTCAGAGCGGAGAAGCGGCGAAGAAGAAGGCCGGCCGGCGGCGGTCGTGACCTCGCCCCGCGCATCGGTGTGGATCGCCGCTACTGCCCGCTCGGGCAGCTCGCTGCTGTGCGAAGCGATCGCCTCCACGGGGGTTGCCGGGCGACCCTGGGAATACCTGTACGAAGCCCTCGAGCCGATGTGGCGGGGATATTGGGAGCTCGCCCCGGATGTGCCCTATCGAGACTTCGTGGGCCAGGCCCTCGTGCACGGCTCGACCCCCAATGGAGTGTTCGGCGCCAAGGTCATGATGGGGTATCTCTGCGAGCTGACGTCTCGGCTGGCCGTCGCTTTTCCCGAGGCCGGCCGTGACCTGCCGCCGCTGACGCAGCTTGCGGCCCTGTGTCCCAACCCACGCTGGATCTGGATCACGCGCCGCGACAAGGTGAGGCAAGCCCTGTCCCTGGCACGGGCTCTCCAAACCCAGGCGTGGCACGCCGGCGTCGAGCCTCAGGGGATGGCCGACTACGACTTCGCCGAGATCGACCGTTGCCTCCAGGTCGTCGCCCTGCACGAGGCCGGCTGGCAAGATCTGTTCACCGCCCACGGCCTGGTCCCGTTCGTGGTGGTCTACGAGGATTTCGTTCAGCGCTATCACGACACGACCGCCGAGATCCTGGAGTTCCTCGGCCTGCCGCGCACCGCCGCGCGGGACTTGCCCGCTCCGACGATCATGAAGCGGCAGGCCGACGAGTTGAGCGAGCGCTGGAGGGCTCGCTTCCTGGCCGAGAAGCAGGCGCGTCAGGGAGTGACCACCGGACTGACCCCGCCTCACGCCGCCGGCAGTTACTCCCCCTAGCTTTGATCGAGGGCCGTCCGCTTGAAGCGCACGTTCCACACACGCTCGGCGCTCACCAGGAACCCCGTGATGCGGCTCTCCTCGTCGCGCAGGAACTGCAAGTGGAGCCTGCCGTCGCCGTCGGAGAATTGGTCGCGCCCCTGGCGCCGTAAGGGCGCGGGCGTCGCGCGGGGCCGTTCGAGCACCAAGCCCCCGTCGCCGTTCGCGACCCGGTACACGCTCTCGGTCTCGTCGCTCCAGTAGCTCCCCACGTAGCCCGTCGGGGGTTCGTCGAGGCCGGTCGGTTGTGCCTCGACCTGATCACACACCGCGGTTTCCGCCCCGCCGTGAAAGACCACGATGCGCCAACCACCGGTGGTCTCGGCACGCTCGAACACGCAATCCACGTCCGAACCCAGGAAGCGGAAGTGACCGCCGCCCCAGGGCGCCAACTCGTACTCGAGCTCACCCGGGGCGATCAGGAACAGCCTCCCACCGCGATGCTCGACGACACAGTGGATGCCTCCGGACACCTCGCGATAGGTGCCGGCCATGCTCTCCAGATCCGCCGCTGGGGGAGCGTCGATGCCCAAGGCGCGCCCGGCCCAGGCTCGTCCGCTCCCGGAGTTCGAGTCCGAGCCCGCCGCGGTCAGGCGCCCTGCCAGGCACACCTCCGCGACATGGTGGGCCAACTCACCGGGCCGGACTTCACTGCAATTGGCGAAGATGGCGATCGCCAGCCGCTCGCTCGGAAAGCGCAGGAAGTGAGCGCGGTACCCAGCGTCGCCCCCGGCGTGCTCGAGCGTTGGCAGGCCGCGCCAGGTGGCTACAACCCAGCCGTGGGCGTAGTTGGTGGGCCGGCCGTCGTCGAGAGACCCGGGAGTGACCACGGTCTGTATCAACTCGACGTCGCCCACTGTCGGCGCCAGGAGGTTCTGCTCCCAGCGGGCGAAGTCACGCAGCGTCGAGAGCAGGCCCGTGGGCCCGACCGTGGCGTAGTCAGGCATGTCGATCATCAGCCGACCCTCCTCGTCACGCGAATATGCCTGGGCGCGGCCGGGAAGCACCTCCCGATGGTCGTCCTGGAACAAGGTCGCGCCCATGCCGAGGGGCGCGAAGAGCAGCTCCTCGGCCGCTCGCCGGAAACTTCGGCCGGTGATTCGCTCGACGACGATCGCCAACAAGGTGTAGCCGGTGTTGATGTACTGGAAGCGAGTCCCGGTCTGGAAATTGAGCCCCTGCTGGCGCAGCGCCAGGCGCAGCACGTCACCGGTCGTCTTGAGATCGGCATGGCGAAAGCCGGCCAGGCGCAGCAGATCCCACTGATCGCGCAGCCCGCTGGTGTGATGAACCAGGTGCCCGAGGGTCAGGGCCGGCCCAGCAGGCCACTCGGGTATGTAGCGGCGCACGTCGTCGGTGATGGCGAGCCGGCCCTCACGGGCCAGGAGCGCGATCAAGAAAGCGGTGAACTGCTTCGAGATCGAGGCCACGTGAAAGACGGTGTCGGGGGTGATCGGCGCCCCGTGTTCGAGGTGTGCCCGACCGTAGCCGCGGGCGAAGACCAGTTCGCCCTCGCGGTAGATCCCCAACGCGCAACCGGGACGATCAGGACGATTCCAGGTTCCGAAGAGTGCATCCAGCGGCTCGCTCCAGGTCGACGCTGACATGAGAAGCTCTCCTTGGATTTCGAATATGGTACTGTACCCGCAGTCGAGAGGGTTGGTCGCCCCTGGCCCCCGCCTCAGCGACGGTGGGATGATCACGATGTGAGCGCGTTTGCTCGACCACCGCGGCCGGCCTGAACGCTTGACGTCGCACTGGCAGTCGTCAGCACCTGGATCGACGGTCGCTACCGACGGCATGAACGGCCACCGGCGGCGACTCCTTCATGACCGGCCCTTGCGGTTCCGGTCACGCTGTCCGATCTGGTGAGCGCCGACGCTTCCCGAGATATGCTAATGATGTCCGATATCAATGCAACTTCGGGAAGAGCCACCGACAGTCGAGCCGCGGATGTGATCCTGGTGGCCATGCCCTACGGCCTGCTGAACCAGCCGTCGCTGGCTTTGAGCCTGCTCAAGCCGGCGCTCGAGCGCGCCGGAGTGGCGTGCGCGACGCTCTACCCCAGTTTCGAGTTCGCGGCGCGGATCGGCCTGGACGTCTATGGCTTCCTGTTCGAGGCCAAGCAGGAGTTCCTGGTCGGTGAGTGGACCTTCGCCGGGGTCGCGTTCCCGGACTTCCCGCCCGATGCGTCCTATCTCGACTTCGTGCTGTCCGCGTCCGTCTCGCGCGGCCTCCAGCGCCGCAGCGGCTTCAGGGAAGATCCCCGGGCTGCCCTGTGGGCTGCTCGGGAAGCGGCCGCGCCGTTTGTCGAACAGGTCGCCCGGCAGGTCCTTGCGCGGCAACCGCGCATCGTCGGTTGCACTTCCACTTTCACCCAGCACTGTTCATCGTTGGCCCTGCTGCGCAAGATCCGAGAGTTCGACCCCACCGTCGTGACGGTGTTAGGGGGTGCCAACTGCGAAGGCGAGATGGGCGTCGCGGCGCGTCGCGTGTTTCCCTGGCTGGACTTCGTGGTTTCGGGTGACGGCGACGTGGCCTTCCCCGAACTCTGCCGGCGCATCCTCGACCACGGGCCGGAGATCCCCGCTCCGGATCTACCCTATGGCGTGCTGGGCGCTGGCCACCCGGCCCTGACCGGCGAGGCGCCGGCGCCACGGGCCTCGATCGCCCGGATGGACGACACATGCGTGCCCGACTTCGACGATTATTTCGCTGCCCTCGCAGCCTCCGAACTGGTCGAGTACGTGCATCCCGCCCTGCCGATCGAGACCTCGCGGGGCTGCTGGTGGGGCAAGAAGCACCACTGCACGTTCTGCGGTCTGAACGGCGGCAACATGGACTTCCGCTCGAAGAACCCGGACCGCGTGGTGGCTGAACTCGCGACGCTGTCGAGCCGCTATGGCCTGACCAAGTTCAACGTCGTCGACAACATTCTCGACCTCGGCTACATACAGACCCTGCTTCCGCGTCTGTCCTCCGCACGACCCTACACCTGGTTTTTCGAAACCAAGGCCAATCTGCGCCGAGATCAGCTCGCCACCATCGCCGCGGCCGGCATCCGGCGGCTCCAGCCGGGCATCGAGAGCCTGCACGACGACATCCTGCGCCTGGTCGACAAGGGCACCACCGCCCTCCAGAGCGTTCAGCTCTTGAAATGGGCGCGGGAGCTCGGGGTGTTCATCACGTGGAACTTCCTGTGGGACGTCCCGGGCGAGCGCGACGAGTGGTACAGCGAGATGGCCGCTTGGCTGCCCGCGATCACCCATCTGCAGCCACCCGGAGTCGACCGCATCCAGTTTCACCGCTTCAGTCCCTACCACTTCCGCGCCGAGAGTTTCGGGCTGTCGTTGCGCCCCCACCCCCTCTACGCCCGGATCTATCCCCTGGCGGCGAACGAGCTCGACGAGCTCGCCTATTACTTCGAAGATCCGGCACGTCGCAGTGCCCGCGACGAGCTCGCCGCACGGCCGGGGCTCAAGCAGGTGATGACGAGTGTGGCGCGCTGGCGGGCGTCCTGGGGGCAGGACGGCCACGCGGCAACGCTGGCTCCGCTGCTGTTGATGGAAGAGCAGCCTGACGGCCTGCGCATCCGTGACACCCGCCCCGGCGCCATCGCGACGGAGTACGTGCTCGAGGGCTCGGCCGCCGCGGTCTACCGCGCGTGTGGCCGCATCCGGAGCAGCGGCAGCCTGCGCGAGGAGTTGGCCCGCCAGCGCATCGCATGCTTCGAAGCTGAACTCGAGAGTGTCCTCGCAGAGCTGGTCGAGCGCCGGTTGCTGCTCGCGGCCGAGGACAAGTATCTCGCCCTGGCCTTGACCGAGGTGCGACCGATCCCCGACTCCTCGGCCGAGTTTCCGGGCGGCTACGTCGCCCAGGACGCATGGGAGCGCAAGCGTTCGCAGGGCGCAGGAGTCTCGATTGAAGGGCTGCCGTAAGGACCAGTGAACAGACGAGATCTGCTAGCTTCCAAGGCGACGACCCTGCGGCAGGCCCAACTGGCCGAAGGGCATCGCGAAGCTGCGGCGCGCTCAACCGCGACGTGAGCCCCTTCGTGCCGCAGCAGAGTGGTCTTACCGGCACCGGGGTCGCCGATCAGCGACAGCCCGGCCAGCAACGGGTTCTTCGTGCGCGCTCGCTCGATCTCTCGAAGCGCTTCGAAGATGGTCAGCTCGCGCGTGGTCGCCTCGCTGGCGTCGTCACCCTCCACGGCACGGTCCTGCGCGGCCTTGCGCTCGCCCCGAGCGTCCGTGACGTGCGCGGCAGACGTGGGGCTGACGCGCAAGGGCACGAAGACGTCGTCGAGGTCGAGGTACACGCGCTCGCGGTTCTCGAAGCCCACCAGAGGCACCCGGCGGAACGCGCAGTAGCACCAACTCTGCCACGCCGCCCGAGCCGACGCCACGCGTGCTGCGTCGCTTCCACGGCGCGGTCGAGTTGGACGCCAGCCGCGCCGGGCGCGACGCGAGCCGCATCGCCGACGAGGTGCTCACGCACCTGGTCGGGCTGGTGGGCGCGAAGGTGCGCGTGACGCTCGAAATCGAAGCCGAGGTTCCGCGCGGCGCGCCCGAGAACGTCGTGCGCGTCGTGACCGAGAACGCCCGGACGCTGAAGTTCACGAGCCAGGGCTTCGAGGAGACCTGACGGCCGTCGCCGCGTCGCGGGCCTCGACCACCCCGATGGCGCGTGGGCACCTCCCCTGACAGCGTGTCGAGGCTCGCGCCGTTCGCGTGCGACCCAGGCCGACGGGCGCGCGTGTCGACGAAGGGCGGCGCTGCGGGCCGCCAGGCCCGTCATGCCGGAGAGCGCCGGACCCGCGAGGCCGATCCGGCGCTGGCGTGGCGAGAGGCGGCAGCTCGTGAGGGTCGGACGTCGCAAGCAGCCACGGCTCGACTTTCGCTCGCACCGCACGGCCGCCCGCCTGCGCGCGGGCGCAGGCGCGCCAAGCGCTCGGAAGCTACCATGACCATGGTCCGTGACCACTTCGGAATCGAGCGGAGGATCACCCCATGGCGGAAGTGCCTGTTGCTACGCGGGCGGCGTGCCGTCACGCGGGCAGCCGAGGGCTACGTGCGCACGATCGAGGCTCGAGGAAGTCCTCACGCGCTCGTTCCGCAGCGTGACGGGCACGAACGCGCCCACGTGCGTGCGCGCTGGGCGTGCGCGCTCACGTCTCGGCGCTCGCACGGCCTGCGACTCGCGCGCGCACGCTCGCCAGCGTAGCGCGCTCGACTGGCGGCGGCTCGCGACGACTGTGGGCGACGCACAGCAGCCGAGCAACGGCGGCGCCAGGTGTGGGCCGTCGCGAACGCGATGCGTGGCGTCACTGTGCGCTACGGGCTATGATCGCGGCCGTTGCGAGGGACAGCGGTGAGCGACAGCCAGCCCAGCGTCTTCATCAGCTACAGCCACAAGGACGAGGCGTGGAAGGATCGCCTCGTGCAACACCTGCGCGTCGTGGCCGACGAGCACGGGTTCGACGTGTGGGACGACCAGCGCATCCGGCCGGGTGCGGAGTGGAAAGCCGAGATCGAGCGCGCGCTCCTGTCGGCCGACGTGGCCGTGCTGCTGGTGTCGGTGGACTTCCTGACGTCGCGCTTCATCAAGGGCGAGGAGGTTCCGCCCCTGCTCCGCAGGCGCAGCGAGCAACGCCTCGACGTGGTGCCGGTGATCGTGCGCCCGTGCGCTTGGACAGAGGTGAAGTGGCTCAGCCAATTGCAGGCACGGCCGGAGGGTGGGCGTCCACTGAGCCGCATGCGCGAGAGTGCCGCGGAGGCGGCGCTGGCGGGCATCGCCTCGGAGATCGGCCGGCTCGCACGTTCGGCCGCGCGCGCGGCGCCCGACCCGCCGCCGCCCGCTCCTCCGCCGCCCGACCCACCGCCGCCCGATCCACCGCGGCCCGACCCGCCGCCGCCTGCGCCGGTGTTGCCGCCGACGCCGGGCGCAGCACCAGCCAGAGGCGACGCGCGCGCGCCGCGCTCGGCACAGCCGCCGGTTCGCGTGCCCGAGGAGGCGGTCGAGCAGGCGCGTGAGCGGCCGCTGGAGTCGGAGCGTCCCCTGATCCGCGCGGAAGCAGAGCCTCCGACGACGCAGACCGACGCGCGGCCGGCTGGCGCGCCGACCGCGTCGGCGCCCTCGGCCGAGCGGGTCGGGACCACGAAGGCTCCGCTCACCTCGGCGCCGCCGCCCCCGCCCCCGCAGTCGGCGAGGCAATGGTGGCGGGCCGCGCTGGTGACGGTGGGGCTGGTGCTCATCGCGTATCTCGGGCTGCGGTCGCCCGCGCCGCGACCACCTTCGTCGTTGACCACAGCCATGTCCCCAGGCGTGTCGCCAGCCCCCACGGTGGATGCGAGTTGGGTGGCGTGGCCGCCCGGCGTCACGCCATCAGCAGTTCGCTTCGAGACCGTCACCGTGGACGCGAAGGGTGCGGTCGTGTCGCGGCAGCAGCGCTCGGCTCCGTCGTTCATCGAGCGCCTGGATGGCGTGCCGCTGGAGATGGTCGCGATCCCTGCGGGGCAGTTCGTGATGGGCTCGCCAGGCAGCGAAGTCGGTCGCGCGGAGAACGAGGGGCCGCAGCGGATGGTCACGATCGCGCCGTTCTTCCTCGGCGCGTTCGAGGTCACACAGGCCCAGTGGCGGGCCGTGGCGGCCTGGCCCCAGGTCTCGACTGCCCTCGACGCCACGCCCTCGCGTTTCAAGGGAGACGACCTGCCGGTCGAACGAGTCTCTTGGGACCAAGCCGTCGAGTTCTGCGCGCGGCTCGCGCGCCGCACCGGGCGCGCGTATCGACTGCCGAGCGAGGCGGAGTGGGAGTATGCCGCGCGAGCCGGAACGACAACACCCTTCCACTTTGGCGAGACGATCACGCCCGATCTCGTGAACTACGATGGCAACGTTCCCTACGGCCCAGTATCGAAGGGCGAGTACCGTCAGCGGACGATGCCCGTCGGCTTTTTTCGTGTGGCGAACGCGTTCGGGCTGGTCGACATGCACGGCAACGTCTGGGAGTGGGTGCAGGACACGTGGCACGGAGGCTACGTCGGAGCGCCCACCGATGGCAGCGCGTGGGAGACCGACAGCGCGCTGGTTCGTGTTGTGCGGGGCGGGTCGTGGTACGACGACGCGTCGAGCTGCCGCTCGGCGTTCCGCACCCCCTACCGCACGGGCAGCTGGGACCGCTACGTCGGCTTTCGGGTGTTGTGTTCTGTTGCGCGGACTCGTTGAGCCACGAGCGCTCTGGCCCTCTGCCCTCTTGCACGGCGATTCACTTCAGGAATGCCGCGGAAGGCGAGCACCGCGCGCGAGCGCATGCTCGCGCGCGGCCGGTGCCTCGAGCCGTCCCGCGGAGCGACACTCCGTTCGGAGACGCAGGCGCCCGGGACACGGGGGAGTCGCGACAGCAGCTCACCTCCGCACAGACGCACACGAACCTGGGGGACAGGTTCGCGTGCTGTCCGCCGTCGCAACGGCGGCGAACCGGGATGCGGCGAGGAAGGCGCTCATCGGGCGCGCCACATGGGGCGGTCTCCTCGTACCGTTCGCAACGCCGCGCGGCGCGCGCCTGCCCGACCCATCGCCGCGGGCTCCGACGCCGACGTCTGCCGGGCAGCCGTGCCGAGCGCGGCGGGCAGGTTCGCGCGGCTGTGATCTGGTTGTGAGGAATGAGGACCACTCCAGTCGCGTAGACTCGCAGAGTCCGCCGGTGCGAGCCGGTCGAGCCAGTGGGGCCTCGCCCCTGACGGAGTGTATTGCCATTGAAACCGCCGTCAAGTGGAAAGA
>WBZQ01000440.1_pt1 | contig 33237 bp, 18 predicted proteins | sample 5204251 | NCBI WGS metagenome assembly WBZQ01 (sample SAMN12412402, study PRJNA552823) | activated sludge metagenome | isolation source: activated sludge from nitrification reactor of wastewater treatment plant... | place: USA: Virginia | collected 2017-09 | reverse complement strand
AGCCATACAGTCGCTGGTTGGAAATTTGAAGCGCTTGGCGCCGGGCAGAGCCCTCGGCCTACGGCCTTCGGCTCTGCCCGGCGCCAAGCGCACTGAAAAGTGTGACACACTTTTCTGAACATTCCCTTATCAACCTTTTTTATCAACCCTCATCAACCTTTTTTATCAACCTTTTTTATCAACCCTCATCAACCTTTTTTATCAACCTCTTTTATCAACCCTCATCAACCTTTTTTATCAACCCCTATCAACCCTCATCAACCTTTTTTATCAACCCTCATCAACCCTTCACCTTATTCCTCTTCCAGAAATTCCTGCAGCAATTCCCACAGCGGCCGGTGTTCCGGCACGAAGGCGTCCTCTTTCAGGCGGTCCACCTCGAACCAGCGCAGTTCGGCGATGTCGTCGCTGGCCTGGGGTTCGCCGTCGGTGAGTTCGCAGGCGTAGAGGTGGGTCATGATGCTGTCCCAGGAGCCGCGGTAGCGCCAGTCGTCGATGCGGCAGGAACCGATGTAGGTGAATTCGTCGATGGTGAGTTCGCCGCACTCTTCGCCCAGTTCGCGCAGCGCCGCGTCTTCGTAACTTTCGTCGGCGGGGTCGGTGAAGCCGCCGGGCAGGCGGTAGCGGGTTTCGTTTTCCTTGCGGGCCAGCAGCAGTTCGCGCCAGTCGTTGCGGAAAACGGCGATATCGACCGTCGGATAGACCGTCGGGAAGCGGCGCATGTTGGCGTAGATGATGCCGGCGCGGAAGTCGCGCAGGTTTTCCAGGGCTTCCATGTGCGGGTTTTCGGGAAAATCGGCTTCGGTGGCTTCCAGCACGTTGGCCGGGTAGCGCCCGCTGTAGCGCTGCACGAATTCCTCGCGGGTGCCGTACAGGGTCACTTCCCCCTCGGGGCGCAGGTCGAGGATGCGCCGGTCGAGTTCCTGGCTCCAGATGCGGTCGTCCGGCAGGTCGGGCATTTCTTCCACCCGCACGTCGTCGGCGTAGCGGTCATTGAGCATCAGGGCGCGCAGTTCGAAGTCGATGGGGTTGTGGATGCTGGGGGCGGGGTTGGAACTGAGGAAAACGACAACCTGCCGGTGCCGGTCCTGCACCGAGGCGATGAGTTTTTCGTGGATTTCGTTCAGTTCAAACACTTGAAAGCGCCCGATGATGATGCCGGTGCCGTGTTTTTCGTTCATAGGTTGGATATTGGGGCGAAAGTAAAGTATTCAAATTCTTTTTTGGAAAGGAATTGCCGGCAACCACGTGTTGGAAAGAGAATCGCAAATCTACCTTCCCAGCGTTTATTTACCTTTGGAGACAGCCTCTATCAAAAACAGCCGCCGCATGAAAAATTCAATCTTGATCTTATTGTTTGCTTCAACCTTTCAGCATTTAAACGCACAGGTGCTGGACTCTACTTTTGGGGTATTAGGATCTTTTATACCCGGAGTGCTTAATTTTTATGGCACCACCGCCTGCGATTTCGAAGGCCGGGACGACCAGGCATTTTCTGCGATTCATTTATCAGACGGGCGAATTATACTTGCGGGCTACACCAGGGGAGCCGACGGCAACGATTTTGCCATCGCGCGGCTCCTGCCCGACGGAATGTTCGACGAAACCCTGGGAACTGAAGGGAAGGTTCGCATCGATTTGGGGTATCAGAACGATAGTTGCCTGGCTGCCGCCCTTTATCAAAGCGATCGGGTATTGATGGGCGGCTGCGCCACGGCGCCGGGGACAGTGAAATACGTCAACCTGATCGCCCGGGTAGATCTGGATGGTAAGCCGGACCCGAATTTTGGCAATAACGGTCACACCACGATAGACCTGCCTTCCGCTCATGAAATGATTGCCAAAATCCTGCCGCAGCCGGACGACAAAATCATCGTGCTTGGCCACGCGCTGTACGGGCAATCCTTTTATTCACCAGACTCTACTGCCGTTTATATCGGGCGTTTGTTGCCTGATGGCCAGGTGGATAGCACGTTCGGCTCCGACGGCTTTGTTTATCTCAGATGGAAACAAGAGTGCAACGCTTCCCTGCTCGGCGACGCAATCCTGGACTCAAACGGCCGCATCCTTTTGACCGGAGGGGCATACCATCCTTATCCGCTTGTGTTTGATGGAAAATTCACCAACTGGCATAACATAATTGTCTGCCGCTTCCTGCCTGGCGGAGAGCCTGACACTTCCTTCGGAATAAACGGAAGGCGCGAGTTTCCGTACACAGGCGCCGGATATGGAACGGCCCTGCATATCTACGATGACGGACGAATCCTGCTGGCCGGGGTAGTGGGCAATGTAAGCCCTTTTCCCTTTTATACTTTTTTGGCCAGGCTAATGCCCGACGGCGCCCCCGATCTTTCCTTTGCAAACAACGGACATTTCAATAAATACATTGTGGGGGGCGGGGCCGGTTCCGAGCCGGTGGGTATTCTGCGGATACAAAACAAGATCATTTTAGGCATCGTAGATGCGCCCATGGGCGACCATGTAACCTTTGGCGCTTTATGCCTGGAAGAAAATGGAAAAGTAGATTCCACCTTTGGCCAGAATGGCGTATTCATTTATTATAAGGGTTTTTTTAGCATATATTTTATCAACCAGATCGGCAGCACGGAACCCGCCAGTTTTTTTCTGAGCGGGTACTACCGCGTTTTGGAGCCTTACAATATGGTCATTGTAAAACTGAAATTAGGTGGAACCAGCAGTACGATGGAAAATACGGCGCCGACAGCGGTACGTCTCGCGCCCAATCCTGCCACAGCATTTATCCGGTTGCTGCCAGAGGCCGCCGGTACGCTTCCGGCAACGCGAGCGCTCACCATTTTCAACGCTACAGGGGTAGCGGTGATTTATCTCAAATCCCCGGATTGGAATGCGTCCGCCCCGGTACCGGTATACCACTTGCCCCCGGGTGTGTACTACTATCTGCTGAAAACGGAAGCCGGGCCTGCGGCCGGTAAATTCATCAAACAATAAGGTAGTCCTGCAGGCCGATATTTACCTTTTCACCGTCACATCCCCCGAAAACACCTCCACCTCCCCGTCCTCAAACTCGATCACGGCCTGCCAGACGAACACTGCCGGATTGAGGGCGTGACCCCGGTAAGTGCCATCCCAGCCGCGCACCTCGTCGTTGATCTCCAGGTTTTCCACCAGGAAAAGTTCGGCGCCCCAACGGTCGAAGATCTGCAGGCGGCGCACCTCGCGCACCCCGCGGCCGTAGAGCGTAAACTTGTCGTTCACCCCGTCGTCGTTCGGTGAAATGATGTTCGGGGCATAGATGTAGCGCCGGCGGTCCACCCGCAACTGTACTTTCGTCTGGGCTTCACAGCCGTTCACGTCCACGATGTGCAGCGTATAGTTGGCCGAACGGATCGGCGTGGCGATCGGATAGGGGCAGTCGGTGCACGAAAGCCCGTCGGCGGGCGACCACTGCCACGACACAATGTTGAGGATCGGCTGGTTGAGGGCCGGCTCCAGGTAGATCAGTTCGCCCAGTTCCAGGACAATGTAGTCGGGCAGCGTCACGGTCGGGAGGAAGGGCTCATCCACCTGAACGTCCGCTGCGTCGGTGCACCCGTAGGCGTCGCTCACCACCAACTGGTAAGCCCCCGGCGACAGGTTGCCGGCAAAGGCCTGGGTGTTGAAACTCTGGCCGCCGTCCTTCGAAAACCGGAACGGCGCCTTGCCGCCGCTGACCGCCCCGAAATCCACCGCGCCTTTCGGTTCCTGGCAGTTCGGTTGCAGCACCTCCGGCTCGAACGAAGGCGGCGGCACCTCGGTGATGGTCACGGCATCGGTTGAAGTACAGCCGTTGCCCGGGTCGGTCACCGTGAGCGAATAGGCGCCCGGCTCATCGACCAGCGGGCTGGCCGTCGCGGCGCCGCTGACGATGTTGCCGTCCGGGGTCGTCCAGGCATACTGCATATTCCCGGTACCCGGACTGTCGCCCTGCAGGGCGAGTTCCGGCTGGTTGCAGTGCAGTTCGGCCGTCGGCCCGGCGTCCGCTCCGGGCGGAGCGATATTCTGGCTGACCGCGATCGGCCGGGTAGCCTGGCAGCCGTTTTCCGCATTGGTCACGGTCAGCAGGTAATTGCCGGGCTTATCGACCACCGGGAACAGCGTATTCTGGCCGGACACGAAATGGCCGTTCGGCGAAACCCAGGAGGCGGTGAAATCGGGCAGTGAAATGGGCAGGTTGGCGCTGAGGGTCACCTCCGTGCGTACGCAGGTGAGGATTTCCGGCAGGATCATGGCAAACACGGGCTTGGCCGTGTCCGCCTGCACCACGGTTACCGCCACGCTGACGCAGCCGTTCACAGTATTCGTCACGGTGAGGCTGTAGGGCCCGGCAGCGGCGGCTACCGGAGCCAGGGTGTTCCCGCCGCTCAGGATCTGGCTGCCCGACCAGGCATAGGTAAAGCCCGGACCTTCCGATGATCCCGTCCCGCTCAGCCCGACCGAGGGCTGGTCGCAGGTGATCTGATCCGGTGCCGCGGCCAGGGCCGCCGGCGGAGTGATGTTTTGCAAAACGTCGACCGCGGTGGTATCGGCGCAGCCGTTCTGGGTGTTTTCCACGATCATGACGTAGTGGCCCGGCTGGTCCACGATGGGCGACAGGCTGTTTTCCCCCGAAACGATGTTCCCGTCGAGGCTGATCCAGGTCGTGTTGTAGCCGCTTGCCGGCTGGGTCACCGTTCCGCTCAGTTGCACGGTGGGCACCGCGCAGGTCAGCACCGCCGGCTGGCTGGCCGAGATAACCGGTGCAGTCAGGTTTTCCGTCACGATGGTCAGAGCCGTGGCCGAGCAGCCGTTTTGCAGGTCGGTTACGAACAGGGAATAGGCGCCGGGGCTGCTCACCACCGGGTTGGGAGTATTGGCGCCGGAGACGATGGTACCGTTGGCCGTTTGCCAGAGCCAGGAGTAGTTACCGGAGGCGGGCTGGCCGGAAAGGGTCTGGGCTGTGACGGCGCAGGTCAGCGGACCGACCGGCGCGGTGCCGACCGGTGGTGCGGTCACGTTTTCGGAAGCGGTGGTCTGCGCCGTGGTGCTGCAACCGTTGGCCAGGTTGGTCACGGTAAGCGTGTAGGTGCCCGGCTCGCTGATCAGCGGGGTGAGGGTGTTCTGTCCGGACAGGATGTTGCCGCCGTTGGACGCCGACCAGTTGTAGGTAATGTTGGGCCCGGCGCTGGCCGTGGCGTTCAGGGTGGTCTGGGTGAGCGCGCAGGTCAGGGTAGGCGCCGGGCCGGCGTTGGCCTGGGGCGCGTTCACGTCGTTGAAGATCTGCACCGCGTCGGTGGCGGTGCAGCCGTTGCCGGTGTCGGTGACCAGCAGGGTGTAATTGCCGGCTTTATCCACCAGCGGTGTCGCGGTGTTTTGTCCGGAAACGAGGTGGCCGCCGTTGGAAGCGGTCCAGGCATAGGCCAGCGAACCGGTACCCGAGGCCGAACCGGCCAGATTCAGTGTGCTCACGCTGCAACTCAGGGTATCGTTCGCGTCGGCGTCGATGACCGGCAGGGCAGTGTTCTGCCCGATGCTGACCGTGTAGACGTTGGTGCAGCCGTTGTTGAGGTTGGTCACGGCCAGCATATAGTCGCCGCCGGCATTCAGCACCGGATTCAGGGTTTTATCCCCCGAAACGATGTTCCCGCCGCCGCTGGTCGTCCAGGCGTAACTGAAACTGCCCGGCAGCGACAGGTTCTGGCCCTGTACGGTCTCGGAGGGATTGGCACAGGTGATCGTGTCGGGTTGCAGGATCTGCACGACCGGCAGGCCGATGTCCTGCAGGACCAGCACGCTGCCTGTTTTGGTGCAGCCGTTGACCGTGTCCGTTACCAGCAGGGAGTAAATACCGGGCAGGTCAACGCTGGGGTTGGGAGTGTTTGCCCCGCTGAGGAAGTTGCCGTCGTCGGTTTGCCACTGGGTCGTATACGCCGCTCCGGCCCCAAAACCGGCGGTAAACGACACCGTTGTCGTGGTGCAACTCAGGGTATCCGGCAGGCTCAGGGTGAACTGCGGAGGGTGTTGATTGGCCGCTACCTGCACCGTATCGGTGGCGGTGCAGCCGTTGCCGGTATCGGTCACCAGCAGGAAATAATCACCGGCGGCGTCCACGCTCACCGCGATGCTGTCGGGGTTGCCGGTAAAATTGCCATCCGCGGTGCTCCACTGAATGCCGAGGCTGCCGGCGGCTTGCCCGCTGTTGGCGGTCAGGGTGAATTCCGGCGTTGTGCAGGTCAGCAGCCCGCCCGGGCCGGCGTCGGCAGCCGGCGGCGTCACGTTTTGCGCGACCGTCACGGTATCGGTGGCGGTGCAGCCGTTGGAAGTATTGGTGATCAGCAGGGTATACACGCCCGGCTGGTCCACGGCAGGGTTGGGCAGGGTGTCGGCGGAGGCGAAGTGGCCGTTGCCGGTAGCCCATTGGTAGGCGTAGTTCGGGCCGGACGAGGATCCGGCGGAACTCAGGGTCTGGTTCGTGGTCGCGCAGGTCAGCGGGACGGGCGCGGCGATGAGCGCGACGGGGGTGCCGACCTCGATGGCCACATTCACGGCGGACTGGGCGGTGCAGCCGTTGTTGGGGTTGGTAGCAGTGAGGGTATAAGTGCCCGCGGTGTTCACGACCACGTGGAGGCTGTCCGTTCCGGACTGGATGTTGCCGCCGTTGCTGGCTGCCCAATGGTAGAGGAAGTGAGCGGGCAGCGACAGGTTTTGCGCCGTGATGGTCTGCACGGGATTGGCGCAGGTAAGGGTATCCGGCGCGGTGATGGAGATATTGGGCAGGGCGATATTCTGGACGACAACGGCCAGGTCGGTGGCCGAGCAACCGTTGGCGGTGTTGGTTAGCAGCAACTGGTAGGTGCCGGGCTGGTTCGCGGTGGGGTTGGGGGTATTGGCCCCGGCGCCGATGCTGCCGTCGCTGGTGGTCCACAGGTAAGTCATGGCCGGGCCGTTGGACGATCCGTTGGTGTTCAGGACGACGCTGTCGAGCAGGCAATTCAGGGTGTCGGGCGCGTTGGCTACGGCCACGACGATATTGGTGTCGGCGGCTACGCTGGCGGTAGCCGCGGCGGTGCAGCCGTTGACCGTGTTGGTGACGAGCAGGGTATAGACGCCGGCGGCGTTCACCACCGGAGAGAGGGTATTGCCGCCGGACACGACGTTGCCGCCGGGCGAAGCCGACCACTGGTAGGTGATGTTGGCGCCGTTGCTGGAGCCGTTGCCGGAGAGCGTCGTGCTGGGCTGCTGGCAGGTCAACGTGTCGCCGGTCTGGGCCACAGCCACCGGTTGGGTGTAGTTGGACGTGACGTTGACCGAGGAGCCGGCCGTGCAGCCGTTGGCCGGGTTGGTTACGATCAGGGAGTAAGTGCCCGCTTTAATGACTTTGGGGTTGGGCGTATTTTGTCCGGCTACGATCTGGCCGCCGCCGGAAGCCGACCAGGCCAGGTTGAGGCCGGCCGGGTTGGCGGTGGCGGACAAGGTTAGCGTATCGGTATCACAGTCGAGCACTCCCGGTGCCTGGATACTGAGGGTGGGCAGGTCGATGTTGGCCGGCACCGTCACCGTATCGTAGGCGATGCAGTTGTTGGTGGAATTCGTGACCGCCAGGATATAGGTACCTCCCGCCCCGGCCACGGCGTTCAGGCTGTTCTGCCCGGAATTGATGACGCCGTCGGGGGTGCTCCAGGCATAGGAAATACCCGGACCGGAAGAGGAGCCCGTGCCGAGCAGCGGAGCGGTTTTTACGGCACAGGTAATGGTGCCGAAGGAGCCCGCATTGGCGACCGGCGGGTTGTTGGCCGTACCCACGGTCACTTCGGCGGTGGCGGTGCAGCCGGTGTTGGTATTGGTGACGACGAGCGTATAGGTGCCGGGCTGGTCGATCACCGCGTTTTTGGTGTTGGCTCCGCTGACGATGTTGCCCGGGCCGGCCGTCCATTCAAAGGCCGCGAAGGCCAGTTGGTTGGTATTGCCGATCAGGGTCACGGTGTTGCCGCCGCAGCCGATGGGCTGGGCCGGGTTGATCCAGGCGGTCAGTTGGCTGGGATTGAGGGCTACGGTAACACTGGCGGTTTTGGTGCAGGTGATCTGGCCGTTGTCGTAGGTTACGGTCAGGGTGTAGGTACCGGGGGCGTTCACCACCGGGTTCAGCGTATTTTGTCCGGAGACGAAGTTGCCCGTGGGGCTGTCCCAGTCATAGGTAATGTTCGGGCCGGTGCTGGAGCCGGCGCCGCTCAGGGTGGTGCTGGCGCCGTCGCAGGGGATGTAGGACAGGGCGGGCGAAGCGGCAGCCGTGACACTGATGACGTGTACCGTAACGGTGTCGGAGACCAGGCAGGTCGGGGCGAAAAGGATGTCGTCGAGGGCGAAGTCGTTGCCGCCCAGCGTAGTGTTCTGGTTGACGATGCAAATGGTGGCGCTGCCGTTGCTGCCGCTGTTCCAGGTCTGGAAAAAGTTCTGCCAGTTGCAGGTACCGCCCGGCGCCGAAAAGATATTGCCCAGCGGGGAGCCGTTGATGGAGAACTGGAGCAGGGCGGGCGACGCCGCCACTACGGAAGTCACCCAGGCGGAAAAAACGTACTGCGTATTCGGGGTTACGGTGACCGTCTGGCACCAGACGTCCTGGTTGGGTACGCCGGCGCCGTTCACCACCATCATGTTGCCCGAGCCGGATGTATGGTCGTTGCAGGCCGCAAAACCGGCGTGGTCGTCCTGCGGGTTGTCCAGCACGTCGTAAAAACCTTCCGGCACGAGGTCGCCGGGATTATAGACGTAATCGCTGGTAAAATCACTGTTGCCCGACTCGAAATCGCCGTTGGAGATCAGGTTGTTGCTCAGGTCCGCAGCCCGGACCGTCAGGACGTAATTGGTGGTGGTACTGACGTTGACCGTTGGGTTGAGCGTATTGGAGCCCTGCATTCCGGTTGTAGGCGTCCAGAAAAAATTGAGATAGTTACCGTCGATGTCGCCGTTCAGTTGGGCTGGCGAGGGCGGGGCACACCTGTAAACGTCGTCTCCTGCGTTCACGGTAACCGGGCATTGCGCCAGCAGCACATCGGTGCGGGAAAAAATCGAAAGAAGGAACAGAACAACAGGGTAGCAATATTTCATGAGCAAAAGTTGAAATGGATTATGAAAAAAACACTTATGAAAAGCAAATGTACTGCTTTGCACGGTGTGCGCGATTTTTTTGTAAGGCAGGTGTTGGATACGGTAAAAATAAAAAACGCTGCTGCCGGAGGCTGGCCGGAATGGCCGCAGCCGGTGATTTCCCGACCGGTGTTCATTGATTGTTTCCAGTCATACAGAGACTTGTTATGCCTTACGGACAAAGACAATCCGACATCATTTGAAGGCCCAAAGCATTTGTTCTACCGGCGGAAACAGACATTTCCAGGCGGGATATATACAAGCAGGTCCGGTTCTCTGAAGTGAAAAACAGGAATGGCATATATGCCCTGAAATAACGCGGTTAGTAACACCCAAAAAATAAATTACTGATTTAACCGGGCGAACGTTTACTAAACCTTGAAGGTTTAGTAAACGTTGTCGTGAAGTTATTTTTGAGCATTACATATTATCAAACCGGGCCGCATCAGCCAATAAAAAATAACGAAACGCTACACCATACCGGTTAAACGATAAACCGATCCATACAATTTCAGACAAAAAATTGTTGTTTTTTAAAAACAAATGAAAAAATATTTGCTACTTCCTGTTCTTAAGTTAACTTTGCCGCATGAACTATGAGGCTGCTATTGCGCATTTAAAGCAATTTGAGAAATTCAGGCCGCTTATTGAAAATGTCAGCATGCCTGATTTTACCCCGTCGGGGAAAGTATATTACGATCTTCTGGAGTCTATCGTTTCTCAACAACTCAGCGTAAAAGTAGCCACGGTCATTTTCAATCGCTTCTGTGCTTTGTTTCCCGATCAGTATCCTCACCCTGATCTACTTGCCGCTATGGAAATTGGCTTGTTGCGCACTGCCGGCCTTTCCGTACAGAAAGCGTCCTATCTGCAAAACGTAGCCGCATTCTCTTTACAACATGACCTTGAAAATCACAACTGGGCAGGCATGAGCGATGAAGAAATCATCGCTTTCCTTACCCGCATAAAAGGCGTGGGCGTTTGGACCTCGGAGATGATACTCATGTTCACGATCGGACGGCTCGATGTGTTCCCGAAAGATGACCTGGGAATACAACAAGCCATGATAAAATTATATAATTTAGATGGAAAAGATAAAGATTTTAAGAAATCGATGATAGCGATTGCCGAAGACTGGCGCCCTTATCGCACTATTGCAAGCCGCTATTTGTGGAGATGGAAAGATAATACACCGGCTATTTCCTGATAATTTTTATATACATTTCAGATTCTCCAACTGTTCTAAATCTTAAACGGCTATTGAAAACATAAAAAACTATCCCGAAAACAAATAAATTGACACAAATCAATTCGTAAATACAATAAACAATGAAATTGCAGGATCGCAGATACCCCGTGGGCAAATTTGAAAGCGGAAAAACCTGGTCGCTCGATGATACGCGCAAGCACATCAAGATTTTAGCCAGATTCCCGAAAGATCTGAAAAGAGCCTTGAAAAAACTGAAAAACACAGAATTGGACACGCCATACCGCCCGGGTGGCTGGACCGCCCGGCAGGTTGCCAACCATTTAGCGGATAGTCACATGAACGGATATATTCGCATGAAACTGGCCGTGACCGAACCCACTCCCATCATCAAACCCTATGAAGAATCCGCCTGGGCGGAAACACAGGACGGCAAAAACGCTTCCGTAAAACTATCCCTTAGATTACTGGGCGCTTTGCACAAACGCTGGGTAATGTTCCTCGAATCGCTTTCCGAAGAAGACCTGGAACGCGGTTATTTCCACCCCGAACAGAAACGCGTTATTTCCCTGAACGAAGGCATCGCTTTATATGCCTGGCATTCCCGCCATCATATAGCGCACATTAAACTGGTAAGCGGCGACGATACCCAGGAAGCGGAAAATCAGGAAACGGCAACCCCGGAGGCACCGAAAAAACGCGGCCCGAAACCGAAAGCGGCTGGCAGCACGGCACGGGCAGCCAAAACCGAAGGCCCCAAACTCACCCGCGCCGAGATCCTCGCCAAAGCCCGCGCCGCCCGCGCCGCCAACGCCGCCCAGAAAGCGCCCGCCGCCCCGGCCAAATCGGAAGAGGCTCCCAAACGCGGACGCAAGAGCGCTGTCGCCAAACCGGTCAAAACCGAAGGGCCTAAACTGACCCGCGGCGAGATCCTCGCCAAAGCCCGCGCTGCCCGCGCCGCCAACGCCGCCCAGAAAGCGCCCGCCACCCCGGCCAAGTCGGAAGAGGCCCCCAAACGCGGACGCAAGAGCGCTGCCGCCAAACCGGCCAAAACCGAAGGGCCTAAACTGACCCGCGGCGAGATCCTCGCCAAAGCCCGCGCCGCCCGCGCCGCCAACGCCGCCCAGAAAGCGCCCGCCACCTCGGCCAAGTCGGAAGAGGCCCCCAAACGCGGACGCAAGAGCGCTGCCGCCAAACCGGCCCAAACCGAAGAGCCTAAACTGACCCGAGGCGAGATCCTCGCCAAAGCCCGCGCTGCCCGCGCCGCCAATGCCGCCCAGAAAGCGCCCAAAGCAGCCGAGAATTCCAACGGCGAGCCCAAGCGTAGCGGCCGTAAAGGAGCGTCAGCGGAAAAAAAGGCCGCCAAACCGGCTTCCGACAACAACGGCACCCCTAAAAAGCGGGGATTGAGCGCCGAACGCATGGCTGAAATACGGGCCATGCGCAAAAAAAAGTGAGCATGCGAAAATAAATTCAAACGGCTTCCGGGATTCGCTCCTTCGGAAGCCGTTTTTTTGTGCCTGCCTATGAACCGAATTATTTATCGATTCAACGGGAAACACCCCGGTCCCCTGGTCCTCGTTTTCGGCGCCCTGCACGGCAATGAAACGGCCGGCGTGCGGGCGCTGGAAATCGTCGGCCAAATACTGGAACAGGAATGCCGCCGGCACCCGGATTTCGGTTTCCGGGGCACCTTACTGGGCATATTGGGCAACCGCCAGGCCTATCTGGCCGGCCAGCGATTCCTGGAAAAAGACCTGAACCGACAGTGGACCACCGGAAACCTGCACCGCATTCAGCACAACGGGAACACCGGACTGGCCGCCGAAGACCGGGAAATAGCCGAACTGACCGACCTTATCCATGAAGCCATCGAAGCTTCGAAACCGGAACTCCTGTACCTCCTCGACCTGCACACCACTTCGGCCGAGGGCGGCATTTTTTGCATTCCGACCGACGAAGGGGAAAGCCTGCGCCTGGCCAAAGCCCTGCAGGCGCCGGTTATTCTCGACCTGTTGAAAGGCGTGGAAGGAACGCTGCTGCAATACGCCGCCGAAGGCCATTTGCAGAGTGGCGGGTTCCCCAAACGGACGGTCGGAGCCGCTTTCGAAGCCGGCCAGCACGAAGACCCCCTATCCGTCGGCCGTTCCGTATCGGCGGTACTGCACTGCCTCCGGGCCGCCGGCTGCCTCCGCAACGAACTCCCGGAAACCGAATACGACCTTATTTTGACGCAATACAGTGCGGGCCTGCCCAAAGTAACCCGGTTGCTGTACGTACACCACATCCGCCCCGGCGACCGCTTCCGGATGCGCCCGGGCTACCTCAATTTTCAGCCGGTAAAACAAGGCGAACCGCTGGCCGACGACGTCGGCGGCCCCGTTCCGGCCCCGTACGACGGGCGCATTCTGATGCCACTTTACCAGCCGAAAGGATCGGACGGCTTTTTTATTATTCGGGAGGTGTAGCCCGGACTTTGTGTGATTTGACGACAGAAGGAGCACTTTTTTCCCGCGCGCTGTCGGGATAACAAGAACTTGCCGGCCTGTTTCCCACCCAACTTTTTTAACACATGCACAGTAAAAACTTCCTGACCTGCCTTTTCCTTTCTTTTGTTCTCACCGGCCCGCTGGCCGCCCAGATCCGCATCAACGAGTATTCCGCCTCCAACTGGCAACAATTCGACGACAACTACGGTAAGACGGAGGACTGGATCGAACTGTTCAACGCCGGCGTTGCCGATGCCAATATTGGCGGCTGGGGACTGACCGACGACGACCAGAAGTTGAAAAAATGGCAATTCCCGGCCGGCACCAGCATTCCCGCCGGCGGCTACCTGCTGGTCTGGTGCTCCAAACGGAACGAGGTCTCCGGCGGGCATTTTCACACCAACTTTACCCTGACCCAGACCAAAGGCAAGGACAAGATCGTACTGTCGCAGCCCAACGGCGCGATCGTCGACAGCCGGCCGGTGGAAAACCTGCAAGTGCATCAATCGCATTGCCGGACCACCGACGGTGCGGCGACCTGGAGCATTTGCACCACGCCGACACCGGGCAATTCCAACACCGGCTCCACGCAGTTCGCGCGTTTTGCCGGCCGGCCGGTCGTGAGCGCCGGGGCCGGGTTTTATGCCGGCACCCAGACTGTCGGCCTCAGCACCGACGAGCCGGGCGGCGAGATCCGCTACACCCTCGACGGTACCGAACCGAACGAAAATTCCCCGCTGTACGTCGATTCGCTGGTCATTGCCGCCACTACGGTGGTCAAAGCCCGCACCTTCAGCACCAACCCCACCGTGCTGCCCAGTTTTATTGAGTTCAATACCTTTTTTATCAACGAAACCTTTACCCTCGCCGTGGTGTCCGTGGCCGCCGACGAGTTGTTCGAACTGGCCAACGGCGACAAGTCCATTCTGCCGGTCGGCAGCATCGAGTATTTCGGAAAAGACAAATCCCGCAGGGCCATTTCCTACGGTGAACTGAACTCGCACGGCCAGGACTCCTGGGTGAACGACCAGCGCAGCCTCGACTGGGTGAGCCGCGACGAGATGGGCTACTCCAATGCCCTGCGGGATAAACTGTTCGGCTATTCGGACCGCGACGAATACCAGCGGGTGATCCTGCGCGCCTCGGGCGACGACAATTATCCCGGCAATTTCCTGCCGGAGCACCAGGGTTGCGCCCATATCCGTGACGAATACTGCCAGACCGTAGCCAAACTCGGCGGCCTCAAACTCGACGTACGTTCGGCCGAACGCATCATCGTTTTCCTCAACGGCGAATACTGGGGCGTGTACGGCCTGCGCGAATATCCGGACGACCACGACTACACCGAAGAATACTACAACCAGGGTGAATACGACCTCCAGGTGCTGGCTACCTGGGGCGATACCTGGGCCGAATACGGCGGCGACCGGGCGTTCGACGACTGGCGTTCTCTGCAGAATTTCATCCTCCAGAACGACATGAGCGACTCGGCCAACTACGCCCAGGTGAAAGACCAACTGAACGTACTTTCGCTGTGCGACTACTTCATTACCGGCCTTAACTTCGTCGCCTCCGACTGGATCAACTACAATACCTCCTGGTGGCGCGGCACCAATCCGGAAGGCGATCACAAGAAATGGGGCTACATGCTCTGGGACTACGACGCCACCTTCGACTACTACATCAACTACTCCGGCGTGCCCAATACCAACGCCAATGCCCAGCCCTGCGATATCGACGAGATCTCCGACTACGTACAGAACGCATTTTTTAACGGCACCATGAACGACACCTGCTACATTTTCGGTCAGGATACGTTCTGCCTCCGCGTCGACGGCAAACACGACCTGATCTTCCGCAAGTTGCAGGAGGAGAACGCCGAGTTCCGCCAACTGTACTACTCCCGGCAGGCCGACCTGCAGAACACCGTCTTCTCCTGCGCGAACATGCTGCACATACTCGACAGCATGGCCGCGGTGATCGACCCTGAGATGACACGCCATGCCCAACGCTGGGGCGGTTCCTATAACCACTGGAAAAACAACCTGCAAAAGATGCGCAACTTCATCAGCCAGCGCTGCACCCTGCTCGACGACGGCATGGTCGACTGCTTCGACCTCAGCGGTCCCTACCAGGTGACGCTGCTGGTGGTACCGACCGGCGCCGGCGAGATCGACCTCAACACGCTCGACATCGAGCAGTTCCCCTGGACCGGCGCCTATTTCGGCAACATGGAAAACAAAATAGAAGCCAACGCCAAAGGCGCGCTGCCTTTCCTGCGCTGGGAAAGCCGCTCCGGCAGCGCGATCACGCCCAACGTCAATACCGACAAGGCTGCCATCACCTTTACCGAAGCCGATACCCTGGTGGCCGTGTTCGGCCTCGCCTCCTCCACCTGGGAGCCCGGCAACGGCCTGTCCCTGTCCGTAAACCCGACCCTGGCCAGCGATTTCACCCGCATCGACTACACCCTGCCCGAGGCCATGCCCGTACAGATCGCGCTCTATTCGCCCCTGGGCCAGCAAGTCACAAAAATTCAGGCCGACGGCGCCGCCGGCACCCACACCCAACGTCTCGACCTGGCTTCTCTAAGCCTCGAACCGGGCGTTTACCTGCTCGATTTCCAGGCCGGCGGCCACCGCAGGACGACCAAGGTCACCGTTATCCGGTAAGGGTTGAAAGTTGAAGGTTGAAGGTTGAAGGTCTCTTCTAAAGGACCGTTTTCCAGGGCCGGCCGAACGAAAAACTTTCAACTTTCAACCTTCAACTTTCAACTAAATCACCGTCCAGTTCAACCGGTCCTTGAAGGTGAAAGCATAGGAAAACACGCCCTGTTGCTCCAGCCAGTCGCCGAAAGCAAGCCCGCCGGGAAGCACGTCTTCCCAGCGGGCTTCTTTTCTTTTTCCCTGCCAGAAGCCTTCAAAGTGCCGGGGGAAATCGAGTCGCAGCCAGCCGGTGAGGGTACTCAGCCGGTCCAGCAGGGCCTGCAGGGGCTCGTTTTGGGTGTTGGGATTGTCGAACTGGCACTGGAAGCCGTTCAGGCCCAGGTGGACGGATTTGTAGTTGGAACGGCCGGGGTGGCACAGCGGGTTGCCCGACAAGGGTTCGAGAACGGTCGCTTGCAGTTGTTCCTCGAAAGCCCGGGTGTGCAGGGCCGGCAACAGCGCGGCAAAGGGCGGGAACCGGAAATAGGCGTTCACCCACTCCTCTACATTCTCCCGGTAATGCTGGGCGTTGACAAAAGCCGAATCGGCCAGCCACACCACCATTTCCGCTTCGGGCGACAGGCCTTTTTCGTCGAAGAGCCAAAGCAGGAAATGGATGGTCGCCAGCGGGTATTTGCGCCGGAAATGCCGGTGGATGGTAAAGCCCCGCAGGATGTTGGGGTTCAGGGTATGGCTGTGCCCCGGCAGGTTGTCTTCGGTGTTCAGGTAGACGATGTGGTGCCCCAGGCTGGGCACCGCCACGTTGTAAATGTCCAGGTCCACGGCAAATATCTTTCCGGCCAGCAGTTTTTCCCGGAAAGCCAGGCGCTCCTGTACCGGCCACAGCCGGGTGTACTGGCAGTACACGCCCGCTACCGGCCAGCCGAATTTTTGCTGCAAGTACATCGCCGACAGCAGGCTGTCGAGATCGTCGCCCAGCAACATACCTTCCACATAGTCCGGCCGGGCGAACGGCAGGAAGGCCGCCCGGATCTGATCACGGTCGGCGGAGTCGGTGTTGGCGAGGATAGGCATGGAGTCACGCAAGTAATTAGGCGTAATTAGGCGTAATTAGGCGTAATTAGGCGTAATTAGGCGTAATTAGGCGTAATTAGGCGTAATTAGGCGTAATTAGGCGTAATTAGGCGTAATTACTTTTAATTACTTGAATTACTTTTAATTCCCGCTACGCCAAAATCCCCCGCACCACCTCTCCCGCCACATCCGTCAGCCGGAAGCGCCGGCCCTGGTAGTGGAACACGAAGCGTTCGTGGTCGATGCCCATCAGGTGCAGCAGGGTGGCCTGGAAATCGAGGACGTGGACGGGGTTTTCCGTGATGTTGTAGCCGAATTCGTCGGTTTCGCCGTAAACGATGCCGGGTTTCACGCCACCGCCGGCCATCCAGACGGTAAAACAGCGGGGATGGTGGTCGCGGCCGAAGCCGGCAGTCAGGCCCTGCGAGTAGTTGGTGCGGCCGAACTCTCCCCCCCAGATCACCAGCGTCTCGTCCAGCAGGCCGCGTTGTTTCAGGTCGGTGATGAGGGCGGCGCTGGCCTGGTCCACGTCTTTGGCCAGGCGGCCGGTCATGCCCAGCACGTCGTCGTGGGCGTCCCAGCCCATGTGGTAGAGTTGCACGAAACGCACTCCGCGTTCGGACAGGCGGCGCGCCATAAGGGCATTGGCGGCATAGGTGCCGGGGATCATGGCGTCGGCGCCGTACAGGCGGAAGGTAGATTCCGGTTCGCCGGAGAGGTCGAGCAGTTCGGGCACCGAGGTCTGCATCCGGTAGGCCATCTCGTACTGGCTGATGCGGGTGCCAATCTCGGGGTCGCCGAATTCTTCGAGGTGGACGCGGTTGAGATCGGCGATCTTGTCGAGCATGGCCCGGCGGCTGATGGAGTCGAGGCCGTCCGGGTCGCGCAGGTACAGCACCGGGTCTTTGCCCATGCGGAACTGCACGCCCTGGTGTACGCTGGGCAGGAAAGCGCTGCCCCACACCCGCGAGGCGAGGGGCTGCACGTTGCCCTTGCCGCGCGACAGCAGCACGACGTAGGCGGGCAGGTTGGCGTTCTCGCTGCCCAGTCCGTAACTCAGCCAGGAGCCGATGCTCGGCCGACCGGGCTGCTGGTTGCCGGTCTGGAAAAAAGTGACCGCCGGGTCGTGGTTGATGGCTTCGGTGTGCATGGATTTGATGATGCACAGGTCGTCCGCCACTTTGGCCGTATGAGGCAGCAGGTCGCTGAGCCAGGCACCGCTTTGGCCGTACTGCCGGAAATCGACCTGGGCGCCGGCCAGCGGGAATTTTTTCTGGTTGGCGGTCATGCCGGTCAGGCGCTGTCCTTTGCGCACGGACTCCGGCAGTTCCTGGCCGTTCATCTGCCGGAGCAGGGGCTTCCAGTCGAACAGTTCGAGTTGAGAGGGCGCGCCGCTTTGAAAGAGGTAAATGACGCGTTTGGCTTTGGGCGCGAAATGAGGCAATCCTTGATTTGACAACTTTTCAAAAGTTGTCAAATCTGTACGCCCCTCGCACCCGAGCAGCGAGCCCAGGGCCATGCCCCCGATGCCGATGGCGGCGCGGTGCAAAAAAGTGCGGCGGTTCAAATGGAGGTGGTGTTCGAGCAGCGGGTCGGTCATATTCGCAGTTTGTGCGGCAAATTAAAAAAAATTTCCCGGCAAAACATCCTGGGCTTTTGAGAACAAAACTTGAACCGGTCAACAAAAACGACCCGGAGCCGCCGCCGCTACCTTCGCCCCGGCAAAACCTGACAATCTATGAAATCCTTGATTTTTCTGCTTTTGGGCCTCACCCTTTTGGTCAACCTGAACCCATCGGAGTCCACCGGCTCGGGCCGCCTGCTGTCCGACTGGATCGACCTGCACCTGCAACTCGTCCGGGCCGAGCCCGAAATGGCTCAGGTTGCCTGCTCCCGGCATTTTGCCTATGTCAGTACCGGCTTTTACGAAGCCGTCACCCCGACCCGGCAGCCGGGTGAAAAGAGCGGATTGCCGCAGCCGCCTTCCCCGCTTTTGCCGGACATCAGCGGCAATGCGGCCTACGCGGCCATGCTGCACTATTTTTACGGTTTCAACAAAAAAGCCGCGCTGATCGATTCTTTTGAAAATGCCCGCCTGCGGAAACTGGCTGCCGGACAGCCGGAACGGCAGGTGAAGGCTTCCGTGGATTTCGGCAAAGCCGTCGCCAAGGCCATTATCGCCCGGGCGGAAAACGACCGTTCGGACTGGGCCCGGGCCGCGAAACGGTCCGAGAACGGAGGCCCCTCCGGCCTGGCCGCAGCGGCGGCTGATTTTGGCGATGCTTCCCCCGGCACCGGGAACGCCGGCGGGCCCGGTCAGTGGGCGCCGGTGCTGGCGCAGGAAATTTCAGAAAAAGACCTGCCCCTGCTGCAAAGCGCGAAAATATTTGCCCAAACTGCCGTTGGGAGGTACCAGGCTTCGCTCCGGGAGACTAACCGGGAAAACGGCCTCCGGGTCCGGGTTTCGATCGATGGGCATCTTCAGGTCATCCCGTAGGGATGCAACCCCGCGCACGGTCGCCACACCTTCCCTTTTCATCGACTCTCGCCGGAAATTATTCCCGGAAAATGCTCCCTTTGTACCGGCGCCGGTAAAGATCCGGCCGCAAAGCAAACCGATCGTACATGGGAACAATTACAAGATCCGCATTTTTTACCCTGTTTTTCCTGTTCGGCCTGGGATACCTGCACGCCCAGTCCGGCGACAAAGCCGGGGTACAGGGCCGTCTCGCCGATGCCGCCACCGGCACACCCCTGGGCTACGCCAGCGTACGCATCCTGCAAATACCGGACAAAAAACCGGTAAGCGGGGCTCTGAGCGATGAATCCGGGGCTTTTTCCGTCGAATTGCCCTACGGACAATACGTCGCAGAGATCGAATTCATCGGCTTCGAACTGCACACGACGGCGGTCTTCACCCTGTCGAAGGAAAATACCCGGCACGACCTGGGCACCGTCCGGCTCGCCGCCACTTCCAGCCAACTGGGCGAAGTGGAGGTACGGGCGGAAAAGAGCACCATGGTGCTGGCCCTGGACAAAAAGGTTTTCAACGTCGGCAAGGACCTGGCCAATGCCGGCGGTTCGGCGACCGATATCCTGACCAATATCCCCTCCGTGTCCGTGGACGCCGAAGGCAACGTCAAACTGCGCGGCAGCGACAACGTGCGCATCCTGATCGACGGCAAACCCTCCGGCCTGGTGAGTTTCAAAGGCGGCAGCGGCCTGCAGCAACTCCAGGCCAGCATGATCGAACGGGTGGAGATCATCACCAACCCCTCGGCGCGCTACGAGGCAGAAGGCTCGGCGGGCATCATCAACATCGTGCTGAAAAAAGATACCCGGCAGGGTTTCAACGGTTCCTTCGAACTGACCGCCGGCGAGCCGGCCAACTACGGAGTCGCCGCCAACCTCAACTACCGCCACCGGAAGATCAATTTTTTCATCAACTACGGCATCTCTTACCGGGAGCCGTACGGCAGCGGAAGCCAGTACCAGGAAGTGTATGCCAACGACACGACCTTCATCCTCCGGCAGTCCAACGACCACCTGATGAAGGGGCTGAACAACAACATCCGCGGCGGCCTCGACTATTTTTTCGACGAGAAAAATATCCTCACCGCGGCCTACCTGTTCCGCCGCAGCGACGCCGACCGCATCTCGAACCTCCGGTACGAAGACTATATCTTCAATACCGGCCTGCTGCAAAGTTTCAGTACCCGGCGGCAGGAGGAAACCGAAGATGAACCCAACTCGGAATATACCCTGACCTACAAGAGAAATTTCGGCAAAGAGGAGCACCAACTCACCGCCGAAGCCAAGTACCTCAACTACTGGGAACACTCCGACCAGTTGTTCACCCAGCATACCTTCTCGCCCGGCGGGCTGGAAGATCCGTCCAAGGCGCTGGTGCAGCGCTCGCTGAACGACGAGTACGAAAATCAGTGGCTGTTCCAGGTCGACTACGTGCAGCCTTTCGGCAAGGGCGGCAAGTTCGAAACCGGTCTGCGCAGCAGTTTCCGCGACATGGTGAACGACTATGTGGTGACCGAACAGAACGCCGCGGGCGACTTCGAGCCGCTCCCGGGCCTCGACAATTACTTCACTTACGACGAAAACATCAACGCCGCCTACGGCATCATCGGCAACAAACACGGAAAATTTTCCTGGCAGGGAGGGTTGCGGGCCGAATACACCGACGTGGTCACCGAGTTGCGCGAAACCAACGAAGAGAACCCCCGCGACTATTTCAACCTGTTCCCGAGCGCGCACCTGACCTATAATGTGACCCAGTCCGACGCCGTGCAACTCAGTTACAGCCGGCGGGTGCGCCGGCCGTTTTACAATGACCTGAGCCCCTTCGTCACCTTTTCCGACAGCCGGAATTTTTTCAGCGGCAACCCCGACCTCAACCCGGAATTCAGCGACGTCGGCGAACTGGGTCACATCCGTTATTTTGAAAAAGGCTCGTTGTCGTCGTCCGTCTACTACCGCTCTACCACCGGCAAGATCGACCGCATCCGGACGGTCGATGACCAGGGCTTTTCGGTGACGCAGCCGGAAAACCTGCGCTCGGAGCGGGCTTTCGGGCTGGAGTTCGCGGCCAATTATTCTCCCTGGAAGTGGTGGAAAGCCGACGCCAACTTCAATTTTTTCCACGCCGACATCGACGGCGGCAACGTCGCCAAAGGCTACACCGCCTCCACCTACAGTTGGTTCGTGCGGCATACCTCCCGCTTCATGCTGCCCCAAAACTTCGACCTGCAGGTGCGGGTGAACTACGAGGCGCCCCAAAAGACGGCCCAGGGCAGCCGTGAAGCCCTCTGTTTTGCCGATTTTTCGGCGACCAAAGACATTCTGGGCGGCCGCGGCACCTTCAATTTCAGCATCCTCGACGTGTTCAACAGCCGCCGCTGGCGCAACACGACCGAAGGCGCGAATTTCTACAACCGCGGCAATTTCCAGTGGCGGAAACGGCAGTTCAACCTGACGTTCAGTTATAGGATCAACCAGGCGAAACCGGCGGCGAAAAACAGGAAAGGCGACGGTGAGGAGTGAACGGGCTGGTCCGCTCCTCCACCGCGTTCACGCCGGCTTCAGCACCCGCGTCCGCAGCACCTCGCTCGGCGACAACCCGAACTGTTCGGCAAAACATTTGGAAAAATAGGCCAGGCTGTTGAAACCTACCTGAAATGCGACCTCGGAGGCATTGCCGACACCCTGTTCGAGCAGTTGCCGCGCGCGTTCCAGACGCATTTCGCGAATCAGAACGTTCGGGCTTTTTCCGGTGAGCGCCTGTAGTTTCCGGTACAAATGGGTGCGGCTCAAGGCGGCGGCGGCGGCAATGGTCTCGACGCTGAGCGCCTCGTCGTCCATGTTTTCCTCGATGAGGTTTTTGATCCGGAGCAGGAATTTTTCCTCGGCCGACCGGGCCTCCGTTTTTTCCGGGACCAGCCGGAAGGAGCGGCTGTATTTTTCGCGCAAAACCTGTTGTTTCTGCAGCAGGCCGCTCACGGTGACGTCGAGTTCGCGGGCGTCGAAGGGCTTCTCCAGATAGGCGTCCGCGCCGGTTTCCAGCCCTTCGAGCCGGTTGTCGAGCCCTGCTTTTGCGGTCAGCAGCACGACCGGTATGTGGCTGGTTCGCGGGTCGTTTTTCAGGATCTCCAGAAAGGCGAGGCCATCCATCCCGGGCATCATAATGTCGGACAGGATGAGATCGGGCATCCGCCCGAAGGCTGCTTCCAGGCCTTCACGCCCGTTTCCGCTTTCCAGGATGTCGAAACGGTCGCGCATCCGCCCGGCGATATATTCCCGCACGTCGGGGTTGTCCTCGACGATCAGGATGCAGGGGCGCGGTGATCGCTCCGGTGCTTCGGCGGTATTTCCCGATATTCCGGAAACGGCGGATCCGGCTGCGCGGATAAAGTCCGGCCGCCCGGCATCGGCAACACCTTCCTCCGCTTCAACGCTCTCCGCCGGGTCGAGCGGCAAAACGACCGTAAAGACCGAGCCTTTGCCCGTCGCCGGATCGGGGCTTTGCACCCGGACGTCGCCGCCGTGCAGCCCCACCAGTTCCTTGGTCAGCGCGAGACCGATGCCCGAGCCGGTCTGCTCGATGTTGCCGTCGGTCTCAACCCGGTAAAAGCGATCGAAAATGCGGGGCAGGTGGTCCGGGGAAAGTCCGGCGCCGGTGTCCGAAATTTTTAAAACGGCCAGCGGCGCCTGCTGAGTCGGCTGAAAGTTTTCACTGCCGTCCCCGGACGGAAATTCAATGCCGGCGGCAAACCCGATCTCTCCGCTTTCCGGCGTGAATTTGAAGGCGTTGGACAGCAGGTTGAGCACAATTTTTTCCAGTTTATCCCGGTCGAAATGCGCGAAAACGGGCTGCTCCGGCAGCTCGATGCGGTACCGGATCTGTTTCTGTCCGGCCAGGCTTTCAAATGACCAGGCCAGCGGGCGGAGGAATTTGATCAGGTCGCCGGGGCGTTTTTGCAGTTTCATGCCGCCGCTTTCGAGCCGCGCCAGGTCCAGCAACTGGTTGACGAGCTGGAGCAGGCGTTGGGCGTTGCGCTCCATGACGCCGAAATACTGCCGGGGGTCGCCGCGGAAAGTACCCGCCCGCATTTCCTGCAAGGGGGCAATGATGAGGGTCAGGGGGGTACGGAACTCGTGGCTGATATTGGCCAGGAACGTAGACTTCATCCGGTCGTTTTCGGCGTGTTTTTCGGCGCGGGCATACTCGAGGGTGAGGGCATGTTCGGTTTCGCGGGCGCGGTGACGTTGCCGGGCGCGTTGCCATACGAACCCGCCGCCGAGCAGGAGCAGCACCGCCACGCAGGCCAGGATCAAATTCTGGCGGCGGTTTTTTTCCCGTTCGAGTTCGAGTTGCTGTCCGGCAATGACGGCCTTTTGTTCGCGGGTCCGGAACCGCGCTTCGGTTTCGGTAACCTGCTGGTTCCAGGCTGCAGTTCTCAGGCTGTCGTTCAACAACGTGGATCTATCCAGGTGCTCATAGGCTTTTTGCCAGTCGCCCAGGGCCGAAAAAGCATTGGCCAGGATCATGTGGGTTTTGACCAGGATATCGGGGTTATTGGTTTTTTCGCCGACCTCCCGGGCTTTCCCGGCGTATTCCACGGCTTGTTCAAACTTGCCTTCGAGGGTTTTCTGCTGGGCCATATACGTCAGGGCGATGGCCCGGCGGTACTGATCGGGATTGTGGTCAAAATACTGCATGGCCATTTCACACCAGGGTTCCGCTTTTTCGGGCTTCTGCAGCATGATCCAGACGGAGCACAATTGCATGGCGGTGACGGATGCACCGGCCGAATCCCCGACCAGGTGGTAACCGGAGACCGCCTTTTCAAAAATGACCGCCGCCGAATCGAACCGGGCGCTGTGCAGGTACAGGTTGCCGAGGTGAAACTGGACCAGGGCCACTTTACTGGCGTCGTTTCGACACAGCGCCAGCGCCTGCCGGTGGTAATCCTCGGCTTCGTCAAACTGCCGGGTGGTGACCATATCGTGCCCCAGCGCCATATACATATCGGCGATCAGCGGCGTGTCCCGGGCTGCGGTCGCGGCTTCCAGAACATCCTGCGCCAGTTGGATGGCTTCCGCCGCCTGGCCGAGTGCGCTGTAGCAATGGATGATGAGGCGGTTCGCAGCCGTCAGGGCGCGTTGCGCGCCCGTTTTTTCAAAGGTCTTTTTCGCAGCCTGGGCCTTCATCAGGCCGGATTCATGCTCGCCGGACGTCAGGGCCGCTTTGCTTTCGAGCAACAGTACCAACGCCTGCACGTCTTCCGGCAGATTCTTTCCCGGAAAAATATTTTTCAAATGTCCGGTAAAAGCCGCTACCGAATCGCCGGGAAACGGTTTCCAGGCGACCAGGGCAAAACCGGCCTCAAACAGCGCCCGCGATTTTACGGCCCGGTCGGCACTGTGGCGGGCGACCTGAAACAGGCTGTCATAGGTGGTTTTTTGGGCCAAAACGGCGGTAGAAAAGCCGAAAAGAACGAAAACGAGGAAATGATTTTTCATAGGAAGGCCGGGTGCGGAAAGCGGAACCGCAACGCCTGGCATTAGACACCCCCCGGCCGCATTTTTCTGCACCCTACCCGCGCGATGTATCCAATTTTATAACCCCGGTATCAAAAATGCAAGCGCGGTATACCCCGGCAGGCAGGTCGGTTTTTTGAAAAAAAAAGCACGGGCCGGGCCGGGTATCAAAATTGAAAACTCCGGCAACAAAAGTGGAAAACGAAGGGCGCCACCGCCCCCCACCTTTGCACCATCCGGATATGGAGTAGCGATTCCATAGCAGGAACCAATTCACAACTAATTAATTAAAAAAAACAAAAATTTTTAAACCAATGAAAAAGATCCTTTCAATCTTTTATTTCATTCTTTGGTTGACCGGCCTGACGGCGCAGGTGACCCTGCTCAAAGACATCAACGTCGATACCGCCAGTTCCGAGGTCGACGCCCTGTTCAAAGCCGACGGTTTCGCTTATTTCAAGTACCGGAACCTCACGGGCTGGTATAACCTCCTGAAGACGGACGGTACCATCCGGGAAAAGGTGCTGCCCTACGATGTGGAGTCCATTCTCGACGCCGAGTACGGGGAAGGGCTGGTGTACTACACGGACGGCCATCAGCTCTGGGTCACGGACGGCACTCCGGACGGAACCCGGGAAGTGCAATTTTACGGCGTGCCTGCCACGGGCATATACTCCCTGGTCTATTCGGCCGGCACGCTCTGGTTTACGGGATTTGAAAACGGCGACCAGGAATTGTACTGGTGCGACAGTTATAACGCCATGAAAATCGAGATTAACCCGTTCGGCAGTTCCTCTCCCGGCAACATGACCGATTTCAACGGCGCCCTGTACTTACGGGCCGATGACGGCGTGAATGGCGTTGAACTTTTCAAGGCGGAACATTCGTCTCCGTCTGTTTATACCGTAAGCCTGGTGAAGGACATTTATCCCGGCAGCGAAAGTAGCTTCGCCAGCTCCTTTTTACCCTGGAATGGCACCTTGTACCTGACGGCCGATGATGGGGTACATGGAAGTGAGTTGTGGAAAACCAACGGCACCGCCGCCGGTACGGTCATGGTGGCCGACATTCATCCGGGAATGGACGGCTCCTGGCCTTCCGCTTATACCGGATTGGGCGGCAGCATCGTCCTGTTCACCGCCGATAACGGCGAAACGGGCTTTGAACTCTGGAAAACCAACGGAACGGCCGCCGGCACCGTGCTGGTCAAGGACATCTATCCCGGGCCGGAAAGTTCTTATCCCAATCAATTGACGCTGGTGGGCGGAACGATGTATTTCAGCGCCGAAACCCACGAAGAGGGCTATGAACTCTGGAAAACCAACGGAACGACTGCCGCCACCCTCCTCGTCAAAGACATCGAGCCGGGGCCGGCCAGTTCATTGCCCCAGGCTTTCCGGGCCGGAACGACCACCGTCTATTTCACCGCCAACCAGCCGGCCACCGGGCGCGAGCAGTATGCCAGTACGGGCACAGCCGCTACCACCAGGTTGCTGGTGGATGTTATTACCGGGCCGGTGAGCGGCATATCCAAGACGCGCCGATCGATTACCATCGGCAATTCCCTGCTCTTCCCGGCATGGAATGGGACTTACGGAAGAGAACTCTGGAAAAGCACGGGAACCCCCGCCGGCACGGCGCCTTTCCTCGATTGCTCCAGCGCCGGCTCGGACCCGCTCTATTTTACCCGTTCGGGCAACTTTGTGTTCTTTTCAGCAGTGCAGGATACCATGGGTTCCGAATTGTACAAAACCGACGGTACGCCCGCCGGCACGGGGCTGGTCAAAAACATTTACCCCGGACACGGGAACGCTCATCCCGAAAACCTGACCGACCTGAACGGGCTGCTGATCTTCTCGGCCACGAACCCCGGTCAGGGCAACGAGATCTGGGCCAGCGACGGCACCGCCGCCGGAACGATCCTGCTCAAAGACATTGGAGACGGATGGGGCGGTGCGAGACCCCGAAACCTGAAGAAAATCGGCAACTCCGTCTACTTCACGGCCAGGAACACCAGCATCGGGTTCGAATTGTACAAAACCGACGGTACGCCGGCCGGCACCGTACTGGTGAAGGACATCAACCTGGGTGAGGAGTCTTCCGATCCCGGCCAGTTATACGACATCGGCGGCGGCATCTCCCTGTTCACGGCCGCTACCGCCAATTTCGGCCGGGAACTGTGGAAAACCGACGGAACGGCCGCCGGAACCGTACTGGTGAAAGACATCGCTCCGTTCAACGGTATCCGGTACGACTATTCCGACGGCGCGGTATTGAACGGCGTGTTTTACTTCAGGGCCTCGAATGGCCTGCTGGGCGATGAATTGTGGCGCTCCGACGGTACCGAAGCCGGTACCTACCTGGTTAAAGACATCAACACCGGCGAGTCGTCCTCCGCACCGTTCAGTTTTGTAACCATGGGCAATGCCGTCTATTTTGTCGCATTTACCCCTTCCCGGGGCAATGAGTTGTGGAAAACCGACGGCACCGCCATCGGCACGGTCATGGTGAAGGACATCAGCGTGGGCGCCAGCGGCTGTCTGGAGCAAAACCTGGAGTGGTTCGAAAATGCCTTCACCGTGATGAACGGCAGCTTATATTTCAGCGCAAGAACCCAGGCTTCGGGCTATGAACTCTGGAAAAGCGACGGCACCACTGCGGGTACGGTCCGCATAAAGGACATCAATCCCGGTGCAGCGGGCTCCAATCCCTTCGTCATCGGCACTACGCCCGGCCTGATCCTGTTCGGAGCCTCCCATCCGCTGTACGGCGGAGAACTCTGGCAAAGCGACGGTACGGCCGCGGGCACCTTTATGATCCAGGATATTTACGGCGGCGACATCGGTTCGGTGTATGCGAAAGGGGCCGTCCTGGGCAACAAACTCATCTTCGGCGGGGACAACAGTTTTAACGGCTCGGAAGTGCTGGCCTATACCCTGCCCATCCAGGCCCCTTCTACGCTGGCCAACGACCGGGAAGAAGCGGCCGCCCTGCCGGCTGCCGCCGGTACCCCGGGCCAACTGTTCAAGGTCTATCCCAACCCTGCCGGCGCTACCGCCTGGCTCGAGTTTTTTGAAAAAACGGCCGGCGATGCGCAGGTGAGCGTACTGGACATGACCGGCAAAACGGTATCGGAACAATCCGTATCCGGAACGGACAAGGTAGCAATCCCGGTAGCGGATCTGCCTGCCGGAGTCTACCTGATCCGGGCGTCGAACGCCACCGGGCAGGAGAGCCGCAAACTGGTCGTGCAGCGGTAAAGGGGTTGAAGGTTGAAAGTTGAAGGTTGAAGGTTGAAGGTTGTGTCGTACGCGTAACCTTCAACCTTCAACTTTCAACTTTCAACCTTCAACCCTTATTCCAACCCGTACTGCTTCACCACATCCTCCGGAACGCCGTCCCAGAAGTTGGCCACGTTGCCCTGGTAACCGATGTCGGTGATGCCGATTTTGCTCGACCAGAAGCCGCTGGCGGTGAGGTTGCGCATCAGGGAGAAAAAGGCGATGCCCTGGCTCAGGCCGGGCTTTTTGCGCTGCGGATAAGCGATGTCCTCCACGACCTCGATGCGCTGGGCGGCGGCGCAATCGACGAATTTTTTCTCAAAACGCTTTTTGGACTCCAGGTCCAGCCAGGCCAGGCCGCCGCGTAGCGGGGTCTGCAACTCGGGCTTGTCTTTGGCCATGAACTCGATGAATTCGGGCACGCCGGCCTCGGTCGCGCTGCCGGAGCGGCCGTCGGCCGGAATGATGATGTCGGCCAGCACGGAGATGGTTTTCATCTCGTGTTTGTTGAAAAAGACCTCCTTGAACAGCCGGGCATCGCGCGCCTTCTCGTATTCGGTGCGGCCAAATTGTTCGAACTCCTTGCCTCCCTTTTCCTCTTCGGCCGGAGCGACGAAGTCCAGCAGTTCGGCGGCTTTCACTTGCGGGTTGAGGCCGGCGAGGCCGAGCGTGGTGAGGCCGGCACCTTTGAGCAGATCGCGACGTTTCATGTTTGTGATGTTGGATGGTTGGATGGTTTGATGGTTGGTTGGATGGTTGGATGGTTGGATGGTTGGATGGTTGGATGGATAGCTTGATGGATGGATGGTTGGATGGTTGGTTGGATAGTTGGATGGTTGGTTGGATGGTTGGTTGGATGGCCCTTGGGGAATGACGCAGGGAAAATCGCCCCCCCCAGTATTCATCAATTCCAGGCGTACCCGGCCCAACCATCAAACCATCAAACCATCAAACTATCAAACCATCAAACCATCAAACCATCAAACAATATTACTTTTTTCAAACCACACGCAGGCGTTCCCCTCGAAATCGAATTCATTGCCTTCCCGCATCCCGATCCTGGTCAATACCTGCCGGGAGGCGGCGTTGCGAAGGTCGGCAAAAGCGCAGATTTCTTCAAATTTCAGGGTTGAAAATCCGTAGTCCAGGGTCGCCTGCGCCGCTTCGGTGGCGTAGCCGCGGCCCCAGTACCGCCGGGAGAACCGGTAACCGATGTCCACGAACCCGGTGCGGCCGTTCACGGTCAGTTCGGCCATGCGTTTCAGGCCGCACCAGCCGATGAAGTCACCCGTTTCTTTCAATACCACCGACCAGCGGCCGATGCCGTAGGCGGCGTACTGGCTTTGGATAAACCGGATGCTCTCCAGGCATTTTTCCCGGCTTTCCACCGGCGGCGTACCCACATAGCGGGCGACAGCCGGGTCGCCGTCCATTTCAAAAAAGCCTTCCGCATCGCTTTCCTCCACTTCCCGGAGCAACAGGCGCGGGGTTTCCAGGATGATCTTCATAACGAGCGCATTTTCAGGTAAACGCCGTTGGTCCAGCCAAAGCCGTCCTGGTTGGGGTATTCTCCGCCGCCGGCCGTGGCTTCGGGATCCATGACGTTGTATTTTTCCATCATTTTGCCGGTAGCGGCGTAGGTTTTTTCGTTCAGGGCCAGCCAGCGGTCACGGATTTCGGCAGCCAATGTAGTGAATCCGTAGTTGCGCAGCCCCTGGAAAACGATCCACTGCAAAGGCGCCCAGCCGTTGGGGGCATCCCATTGCTGGCCGGAACGGACCAGGGTGGTGGCTACGCCGCCGGCGTGCAGAAATTTGTCCTCGATGTGGCGGGCTACTTTTTCGGCCTGCTCCGGCTCGGCGAGGTGGAAGAACAGCGGGAACGCCGCCGCCAGCGTCCAGCGCCCGGTGTTTGTGCCGGTCGTAGGGTCGTGGTCGAAATAGAAGCCCGCCGACTCGTCCCAGCAGTGCCGCTGAATGGCTTCCTTGCGCAGCCGGGCCCGGTCCTTCATCACTTCTACCGGCGTGTGATCGGGCAACTGGCGGTAGGTATGCACCAGCGTTTTTTCCAGGTAGTACAGCAGGCAGTTCAGGTCCACCGGAATCAGGTCGGTGGTGCGCGCGGTTTCGAGGCGCTGGCCGTCGGCAAACCAGCGGCTGCTGAAATCCCAGCCCGACTCGGCGGCGGCGCGGATATTCCGGTACACGGCCTCCGCTTCATGCATCGAGTGCCGGGCCGTGTGCACGTCCTCGGCATAGGCTTCCGGGCGTGGCGCGGGGTGGTCGTCCCAGTAGCGGTTCAGGATGCTGCCGTCGGGCAGGCGTACGATCCGCCGGTGTACACTGAGCGGTGCCGCCACTTGGAGTGGTGGCGCCGCTTCTTCCTTTTCGCCGTCCATCCAGAACGCGTATTCCTTTTCCAGTTGGCGGCGGTATTGCAGCAGGATCGCCTGGCCTTTTATTTCCGCCAGTACATTGACCATCAGGGCAAAAAACGGCGGTTGCGAGCGGCTGAGGTAATAAGTGCGGTTGCCGTTCGGGATAAAACCCACCGTGTCGATCAGCCAGGCGAAGTTGTCCACCATGTGTTGGATAATGTCGGCGCGGCCCGACACTTGCAGGCCGAGCAGGGTAAAGTAACTGTCCCAGTAGTAGATCTCGCGAAAACGGCCGCCAGGCACGATGTAGGGATGGGGAAGGGGAAGGAGGGTGGAATGTTGGAAGTTGGAAGTGGAAGGTTCACGCAGCAGAACCTGCCAAAGAGTCTGGAGGTGTTCGCTGATGGGCTTCTGCGCGGAATAGTAGCCAGTGTCGGGTGTTTCGGGCAGCGTGAAGTGGGCGGCGACAAACAATTTCAGGTCGAATCCGGGCTGGATTTTGGCTGTTGCGTATTGCTCCAGGATGGCCGCCGGGTCCGACTTCGGGGTGCAGTCCGGGAAAAATTTGGAGTCCGGGAAAATACCGCTGGTCTGCACGTCTTCGTAAAGCGGGGACAAGGATTCGATATGGAAAAATGCGGAATGGTGGTGCATGTTGGTCAATATTCGGTGTAGTAATATTCCCGGATTATACTGACGGCCTTACCGGTTCGTTCTGTTCGTTTAATCCGTTTTCGTTCGTCATGTTCCAAAATGATGACGGGATGTTCGCCGGAAGGATATTCGATGATTTTTCCGCCGAGCGTGTACGCAAACTGGGTTTCGGATAGCGGCAAACCTGCTTCGTCGTAAGTAAATTCGTTGAAAAGTTTCTTCTCACTATTGGTATAAAGCCAGGTTTTGCTCTTTAGTCCATCCGGGTTATATTCAAAGATCCATCCTATTGAAAATGTATCCCGGGCAAAGGTCTTCGTTTCCTCCAGCCTTCCTTCCGGATCGAAATAAATTTCCTCGACCAGTTCCTCCACTTGTTGCCTGGCGGTCGAAATGCCAGGAAGGTTACGCTCCTTTTTATCTTTATCGAACTCGAAAGAGATGCTATGCCGTGGCACGTACAAGCGCGTTACGAAGTCTTCATCATATGCATAGTGGCGTGTCGAGCATGGTTTGTCGTCCTGACAGGAAATAACCTCAATCAGCCGGCCCTGATCGTCGTAGCGGGCAAAAGCCTCCTGTTTTACCTTTCCGCCGGTGCGCACGATGTAGTTCGGACGATCGGGCAGGCTGTCATAGTAAAAAAGGGTGACCAGGATATTTTCGGGATTTTTTCGTTCTTCTTCTATCAGCCGGCCTGCGGCATCATAGAACCATTCGGTATCCGTAACCGTGGCGTCACCCCGTCCTCGCGCGCTGCTTGTGCGGGTTTCCTGTAGCCGAATGCTTGAGAAGCCGGGCCGGATCAAAGAGTCCTGTTCCACGTAGCGGAACAGGTTTAAATAGTGATCCTGTTGCGCGGACGCATGGCAGGTATTGATTGCCCATAAAAGTAGCAGTACGAATTTTTTCATCTGTTAAGCGCATTCAGGTCGGCACCGTCCGCGACTGTAGTCTTTTAAAGAAAAACAACCCTGCCAGCAGGATCCCGATCGGCGCCAGCGAAAAGTAAAAAGCCGTTTCGCCGCCGAATTTCCCGAAAATATTGCCGGTGATGATGGAACCCGTTGTGCCGCCCAGCGCCGAAAAAATGATGATGAGGCCCGACATCAGCCCGTGCTGCCGCTTGGGCAGGCTGCTCAGGATCAGCGAGTTGATGGCCGGATAAATGGGCGCCAGGAACAGACCGATCAGCGGGAACACGAAGGCGGCCAGCGGGGCGTCGCCCCAGCCGGTCACCGCGCGGCCCTGCACGCCCTGGGCCAGCGGAATAGCGGTCAGCACCAGCACAGCGGCCAGCAGCAGGCAGCCGGTGAGCACCACGTACCAGTTCAGTTTTTTCATAATAATGCCGGCCAGGAACCGGCCCAACGCTGTGGCTCCGGCCAGTATGCTGGCCATTTCGATGCTCAGCGTAGTGGGCAGTTGCAGCACCCGGCTGTTGAAGGTCGGCAGCCAGCTCATGATGCTCTGTTCGATCAGAACGTAGAAAAACGCACAGAGAATAAACACCAGCACCAGCGGCGTTACCAGCAGTTGGAACATCTTGCCAAAGTCGCCGGCCATCGAACCCGTCGATTCGCTTTTGGCCGAGGACTCATCGAGCCGGGCAGTGAGCAGCAGTACGAAAGCCGCCAGCGAAATGCCCCCCAGCAGGTAGTACACCTGCAACCAGGCCGTGGACTTCGGGTTGTCGTTGTCCACGAACGAACTGAAAATGAAATAGCCGGTCAGGATGCCGACCATGAAAAACGACTCGATGAAGTTCATCAGGCTGATGTGCTCCTTCTCGTCGCGGGTCACCAGACCGATGGTGCTGTACACCGACATTTTGATGAGGGCAAAACTGGAGCCCACCGCGGCGAACAGCAACTTGGCAGCCCAGAAACCCGGCACCGAGGGTATGACGAAGCACACGGCCGTAACCAGCCCCAGGGCGATCAGCATGGCGTTTTTATAGCCGATGCGGGTGATGTACGACGACACCAGGAAGGACACGATGGCGATGCTCAGGTCTTTAAAGGCCTCCAGCACCGAAGCCGCGCCCTCCGTCACGTCGTAGTTGTTCTGCACCTGCAGGATGACCGTACCCACGCTGTTCAGCAGGATGGCGAACACGAAGTAATTGAGGAACAGCGAGGCTTTGATCTGCCAGTTTTGCATGAAAGAGGGTTGATGAGGGTTGATGAGGGTTGATGAGGGTTGATAAGGTTGATGAGGTTGATCAACTTCTATCAACTTTATCAACCCTTATCAACCCTTATCAACCCTCATCAACCATTTTACAAATTCCCCG